>Ga0209953_1000658_pt1 | contig 11953 bp, 11 predicted proteins | sample SalPonred_H2O_MG_FD_185713 | JGI IMG/M metagenome (GOLD analysis project Ga0209953, IMG submission 185713) | Salt pond water microbial communities from South San Francisco under conditions of wetland restoration - Salt Pond MetaG... | ecosystem: Environmental > Aquatic > Non-marine Saline and... | reverse complement strand
CCCGGCCGAACGGAGGGTGAGTTCCTGCAACTCCAGGACGCTCATCGGACCAACTCCGATCTCGAGAGCACCATTCGGCGTAGCAGGACCAGGAAGACCGGAGCGCCGACGAGGGCGGTGACCGCACCTACCGGGATCTCCGTGGGTGCCAACACGGTCCGGGCCACGAGATCCGCGGCAGCGACCAACGCACCGCCGGCGAGTGCCGCGGCCGGGAGCAAGGTCGCTGTTCGCGCGCCGATCAGATAGCGCAACGCATGCGGGACCACCAGGCCCACGAAGGACACCACTCCCACGACAGTCACGGCCGGCGCAACGAGCAGGACGACCGCGACCAGCGCGAGTGTGGAGACACGACGGACATCGACTCCCAGGGCCTGGGCGGCCGCAGCATCCAGCGACAGCGGATCGAGGTCCTTGATCAGCGCGATCGCCAACGCGACCCCGACGACCACGAACGGCAGCACGGCCACAACCCCAGTCCAGGTGGCGAGGGCGAAGGATCCGTTCGCCCAGAAGGAGAAGGAGCGTCCGGTAGCGCGGTCGATGAACGGGGAGGCGATGAGCACTACGGCGAGCGCGAACAGACTCATGGCTACTCCGCCGAGCAGCACAGCGGTGGAATCAACCCGCCCTTGGCGAGCGGCTACCGCGCGCACGACGGACAGCGCGGCCCCTGCGACGAGCGCTCCGATCGCTGCGAGCAGGACCGAGTTGAAGGCGATACCCAGTGCCGCCCCGATACTGGCACCGGCCGCTCCCGAGGCGGAGACGCCCACGATCGAGGGTGCGGCAAGCGGATTACCGAACACTCCCTGCAGCAGCACGCCCGCAACCGCCAGGCCGGCTCCGACGATCAGCGTCAAAGCCAACCGTGGCATTCGGATCGTCCGCACGATCTGGGCATCGAAGGATGCGTAGCCGATGAGTAGTGCGGCAGCCCCGACACCGAGCAGCACTACGACCAGCAGTCCGAAGACCGCTACCAACCGAGCAGGGCTCGGGTGGACGGTCACTGGCCAGCCTCGGCCAAGACCTCCGAGAGACGATCGACCAACGCCGGGGTCCTCGTCCCGAAGGACAGCAGAACCCGGTCGTCCACTTCGACTATCCGCTCGCTGAGCCCCGCACGCGTTTGTGCGACCCCGGGTAGTTCGAGCAGTCCTTCGATTCCCCCCACCGATTCGAGACCATCGGACATCACCAGTAGGACGTCCGGGTCGGCCTCGACCAATGCCTCGGCAGTGAGCGGAACGAATCCGTCGTACCCGAGTTCGGCCCCGACATCGATGCCACCGGCTGCTTCGATCAATGCGTCGGCGCCGGTGTTCGCACCGCCGAGCAGGTAGATGGCACTCGGACCGCGCAGGTAGAGGAAGGCAACGCGCGCGGCTTCACCGCCACCGGAACGATCACCGGGCACGAGCGCATCACTCAGTTCCTGGGCACTATCAGGGTCCACCCCGGCTCCACCGGCAATGGCTTCAACGCGTCGGGGGATATCGCCGAGGGTCCATACCGATGGCACGTCCACGATCTGCGCCCCGGCATCTGCCAAGGCATCGAGAGCTTCCGGCGGTCCTACCAATTCGTCGACCAGCACCACCGTGGGTTCGAGCGCGAGCGCCTGCTCCACCTCGATCTGGTGTCCTTGCGTGACTACCGGGACCCCTTGCACATCGACACTCGTTTCATCCTTACCGACGAGTTGACCACCGGCACCGAGCAGATCGACGATCTCCGCGGATCCGACGGCAAGTGCAAGAACCCGTTCGCTTCCGATGACGGACTCGGGCTCGACAGCGATCGGTTGCAGATCCTCAGTCGCGATCGTGACCGGCCAGGTGACATCCAGGCCCTGCTCGACCGTCGCGGCCGGTGATGCCGCAGGCGTCTGCTCCGGTTCCTGCGACGTTTGCGCTGAGCACGCGCTTAGCCCGAGGGCCAAGACGGCAGAAACCGTCATGACGGTGACACGAGTACGGGGCACGGCTCGAGTATGGCTCAGCGTCGTGCCGTGTTTTTCCGATACACCGTCGGGAACATGTCGACAGGGTGTTTCGCATCGTCCGCGTGAGGACTTCCTACTTTTTCCTCACTATGCGAATCGGAAAGCGTGCCCTGGCTCTCGTCGGTGCACTCGTGCTCGCACTTCCCCTGATGGCACCTTCCGCGAACGCGGACGGATCTCGCGAGAAGGTCACCGGGCAAGACGGGCAGCGAGTGATCGTGTCCAAGACGCAGGACCTGAATCCACGCAAGCAACGAATCGTGATCCGCGGGCGCAAGTTCGACCCCCGAGTGGGCGTCTACGTCGGCTTGTGCGTGGAGCCAGATAAGGGTGAGAAGCCCACACCCTGTGGTGGGGGCGTGAACCTGCAGGGCAGTAGCAAGGCTTCCGCGTGGATTTCCTCCAACCCACCGCCGTACGCACGCAATCTCGTCACGCCTTTCAAGAAGAAGGGTCGCTTCAAGGTCGCCATCACCATCTCGTCGAAGATCGGCGACATCGATTGTCGCCGAGTGCAGTGCGCGATAGCCGTTCGAGCGGACCACACCCGATCCCGGGACCGATCCCACGACGTGATGGTCCCCGTCGATTTTCGTTAGACCGCCGCCCGGCGGATCCGGGCACACCTAACTGGAGGTAAGAGTGCGTTCACTTCGTACCGGAGCAGCGCTGGTAGCCGCCGGAGCGTTGATGGCTTCGACCGTCGCTGCGGCGCAGGCGAACCCGGGTGGCTTCGACGTAACCATCGCCGATCAGCCCGCCAACTCGGTCCTAGCGGCACTGCCATCGAGCGTGAATCTCGATGTGTCGGTATCCGGACTCCCGGAGTCGGTCGGCATGTACGCGCTGCACTGCGCGGTTCCCGCCAACCCACGTTCGGCGCCCACCCAATGCGATTCGGCCGAGCGGACCCTGGCTTACTTGCCCGCCGGAACCGTCCCAGGCGGCGCTCGTGAGTTCCCGATGAAGATCAACGCCGAGTTCTACGGCGTCAACCCGAATCCACAAGACGGCGCCGAGACACCCGAACTGATCGACTGCCGCACAGATACGGGCAACCCTCGTACCACCGAGTGCGCTGTCTACATCCTGGGAGCCGGCCGTGAGGCGAGTAACCCCGCCTACCTGCGGGTCTTCCCGACTCAATTCACCGCGCTGACGAAGGACCGTCGCAACGACACCCTTCGGGTTCGAGTCGACGGCCAGCGCGTCACCTCGAACAGCACACCCGAACTCATGGAGGGCGAAGCGGTGCCGTTCTCCGCAACCCTCGGGTCGGGTCTGACCCCGACGGTCAGCAGTGACAACTGCTCGATCCAGGACACCTCGATCACCGCACTGGCCGATGAGGGAACCTGCACCGTCACGGTGTCATCGAGTGGCGGCAAGAACGTCAAGCCGCTCATCCGCACCTTCACCTTCGATCTGACGTCCTAAGTGACCGACGAAAGTGGGCCCCGTGATCTTGCGGGGCCCACTTTCCGTTGTTCGGGTGGCACGGCCGAAGTGGTCATGTATCCATCCTTGACCTGACCTTCCCCCGCTTGCGAGGGAACCAGGCTGGAAGGACCCTGCTAGTCGTGGTGTAGTTGCTCCATGTATTCGCCATCGGCCGAGGCGCGGTATGAACGTTGCCGTTGATTCGACCGACTTCTACACGATCGACACCGCGGAACTTGTCGAGCAATTCACAACCGATGCGCAGTCCGGACTCACGGATGAAGAGGCCGCTGAACGGCTGGCCGAGTATGGACAGAACAGCCTGGAGACCACCGGTGGGGTGCGGATCTGGCGGATCCTGCTAACGCAATTCCGCAACCCATTGATCTACGTCCTCCTCGCTGCGGCAGCCACCACGTTGGTGATCGGTCACATCGTGGATGCCGCCGTCATCCTCGGCGTCGTCGTCGTGAACGCGATCGTCGGCTTCATCCAGGAATGGCGCGCTGGAGTGGCTCTCGCCGCACTGGCAGAACTCACGACTACCTCCGCCACCACCATTCGATCTGGGCACGTTCAACGGATCCCCTCCGCAGACGTAGTTCCCGGCGATCTGATCGTTCTCGATGCCGGCGACCGGGTGCCAGCGGATATCCGGCTCCTGCAAGCCCAGGAACTGCAAATCGATGAGGCGAACCTGACCGGGGAATCGGTGCCGGTGCACAAACACACCGAGCGCCTCTCGGAAGACACCACACTCGCCGACCGGGTCAACATGGGGTACTCCGGCACCTTGGTCACAGCCGGAAGAGCCCGGGGCATAGCGGTAGCGACCGGCGCCAAGACCGAGATGGGGCGCATCCACGAACTGATGGAATCGGCCGAAGGGGTGGACACACCGCTTACCCGCAAGCTCACGGCGTTCAGCCGATGGTTGACCGTGCTGATCCTCGGGTTGGCGGGGGTGACCTTCATCCTCGGGCTAGTGCGCGGTGAGTCCGCGGCCGACATGGTGACTGCAGCAGTTGCCCTGGCGGTCGGGGCAATACCCGAGGGCCTACCTGCAGCGGTGACGATAACCCTCGCCATCGGAGTGTCCCGAATGGCACGGCGCAATGCGATCGTGCGGCAACTCCCAGCCGTCGAGACCCTCGGCAGTACCACCGTTATCTGCACCGACAAGACCGGGACCCTCACCGAGAATCGGATGACCGTGCAGGAGATCTACTGCGACGGCACTACATACGAGCTTGCCGAGATAGGTGATCAGGCCTCTCCGGCAGTCCGCGACTGCCTGCTGGCCGGAGTCCTGTGCAATGACGCCAGCGTCGGCACCGGGATCACCAACCGGCACGACAACGTAGGCGATCCGACCGAGTTGGCGCTGATCGCGGCCGCTGAGACGATCGATTCGCAGATCCTCAGGCAGGCGCAACGCTGGCCGCGCATCCAGGAGATCCCGTTCTCCTCGGAGTTGCGATTCATGGCCACATTGCACACGAATCCGGATGACGACACCAGCCGCCTGATCATCAAGGGAGCTGTGGAAGAGGTGCTCGCATTTTGCGATGACCCTGACGAATCGACGCTTCTGAGGGAAACCGATGAATTAGGTTCCCGGGCACTGCGCGTTATGGGTTTCGCCTGGGTGGATGTTCCTTCGTCCTTCAGTCTGTCCCTGGATTCCCTGCGCGCGGAGCGATTGTCTTTCCTCGGGCTGCAGGCGATGCTCGATCCACCCCGAAAGGAGGCAATCGATGCAGTGCGTGCCTGTCACACTGCAGGCATCGCCGTGACGATGATCACCGGTGACCACCGCACAACGGCCGAAGCAATCGCGACACTCATCGGTCTGCACGGAACCGAAGATGATGGCTTGCGGATTTTGACGGGAGCGGAGTTGGCTGCACTCTCATCCGAGGATGTCGACGACGCCATCTTGACTACCGACGTATTCGCCCGAGTGACCGCCGAACAGAAACTGGACATCGTGCGAGCACTCCAGGGCGCTCGTTATGTAGTTGCGATGACGGGGGACGGGGTGAACGATGCGCCGGCCCTGAAGCAAGCGGACATCGGTGTCGCGATGGGATTCGGCGGCACGGAAGTCGCTAAGGAAACAGCCGACATAGTCCTCACCGATGACGACTTCGCGACCATCGAGGCCGCCGTGGAGGAAGGCCGCGGGGTTTTCGACAATCTCACGAAGTTCATCACTTGGACGCTGCCCACCAATCTGGGAGAGGGCCTGGTGATCCTGACTGCCATCCTCTTGGGCAGCACGCTTCCGATCCTTCCGGTCCAGATTCTGTGGATCAACATGACGACAGCAGTGGCACTCGGCCTGATGTTGGCCTTCGAGCCGAAGGAAGACGACATCATGACTCGACCTCCGCGTCCATCGGATCAAGCGATCGTGACGGGCAACCTCGTCTTGCGCATCATCGTCGTGGGAGCGGCGATGTTGCTCGGTTCGTTCGGCCTGTTCACCGCCGCGGTCGATGCCGGCGCTTCCTTGGCCGAGGCCCGCACGTTGGCGGTCAATGCATTCGTAGCGATGGAGATCGGCTATCTGTTCAACTGCCGATCGTTGCACCGGTCCGTGCTGAGCGTTGGACTCTTCAGCAACAAATGGGTTTGGTGGGGCGTTTTGATCACCATCGCACTTCAGGGGCTCTTCACCTATGCGCCATTCATGAATCAAATCTTCGACACAGCACCGTTAGGTCTTTCCGACTGGTGGCCGGTCATCGCGCTCGGCGTTGCCATCTACGGCCTCATCGGTGCACTCAAGTGGGTCGACAACCGTCGGCCCACAGGACAGAAGACGTCAGTCGCTGATCACCAAGCGCTGAGCACGTAGCGACATCACAAGGGCAACTATCCAGCCGATGATAGTCCAGCCGAGTAGCAGGTTCACCCAGAAGACCGTCCAGTGCGGAACGTCCCGCACGGCTGCGATCGCCCACGGAAGCATGTAGCCGGCGGTGGCGATAGCCACGATCACGGCGACGACCTTCGTGGCGGTCCAGGAGCGATCGGCTGGCTCGACCGGTACGTAACTCATGACTTCAGGCTAACCGATCATCACCGAGCGGATCGCCGCCGTGTGCTCGGGCGTGGACCCGCAGCACGATCCGACGACGTCTACTCCCATGTCCTTCAGGGCGCCGGCCAGGTCAGCCATTCCCTCGGCGGTGCCGTTGTAGACGAAATCCGCACCAACCAGTTCCGGCAATCCCGCATTGGACTGCATGAACAGCAAGGAACCCTCCGGGCGCGCCCCGACCATCTGCTCGGCGATGGTCTGCATCTCCTCGAAGCCCCGGCCGCAATTGGCTCCCACCACATCGGCACCCATTTCGGTCAATTCGACGACCGCTTGCGCGGGGGACACGCCCATCATGGTGTGCAGATTGGTATCGAAGCTCAAGGTGGCGAAGACAGGGAGGTCGGGAGCCACCTGCTTGGCAGCAGCTACCGCCGCGCGCACCTCGGCGAGATCGCTCATCGTTTCGATGAGGATTCCGTCGACGCCACCCTCGACCAGTCCGGTGATCTGTTCGGCGAAGATCTCCTGCGCGGACTCGGGGGTCAAGGTCCCCATCGGTTCCAGCAGATCCCCGGAGGGACCGATGTCCCCGAGCACGAACACACCTTCATGGGTGTCCGCAACTTGGCGGGCGATCTGGGCGGCGGCGCTATTGAGCTCGACTACCCGATCCTCGAGACCATGCATCTGCAAGCGCGGCCTGCTACCACCGAAGGTATTCGTGGTCAGCAACTGCGCGCCAGCATCGGCATAGCCACTGAGGATGCGGGTGATCTCCTCAGGCTTATCAACGTTCCACAACTCCGGTGCTCCACCGTCATCGAGACCCGCGCTTTGCAGCATCGTTCCCATGGCGCCATCACCGACGCGTACTTCTCCAGAGCGAACGGATTCGATCAGTCCAGCCATTTACTTCCCATCGTTCTGCCAGTGAGCGCTCATACTTGCACACTCGGAGCCCTCAAACAGTGCCACGCTGCTAGCGATGCGTGTGATCTGTCACCTCAGTCGCATCATGCGCGTCATCGAGTCTCGCAAGCCGCAATCTGCCGCGCAGGAATAGCAATGAGACTGCAATCACGAACATCAGCGCCCCCGCGAGCAAGACTGTGACGCGGGGACCGACGAGGTCGGCCAGCCATCCCTGCACGAGTCCACCCATCGGTGCAGCCACGGTGAAGATCATCATGCGTAGCGCCAGCACCCGTCCTCGGTAGGAATCGGCGACGATCATCTGTCCGGCTGTATTGATGGAAGCCACGACCGCGAGGAAACATGCCCCGATAACCACGAGGGAGAGCAATCCGATCGTGTAGTCGGGAGCCAGCGCGAAGACCATGAGCATCAAGCCGTAGACGACCAGACCTGTTCCAGCAACCACACTGAGTCGAGGCGCGAAGCGACTACCGCCCACCAGCGGTGCGGCCGCGAAGGCCCCTACTCCCAGCGCGGCGTTCATCAGACCGAGTTGCACCGGCCCCACCTCGAACACCGCTCCGGCGAAGACCACCGTGAAGGAGAACACCGGATTACCGAAGAAGCCGACCACGAAGGCGATCACCAGCGCCATCATGATTCCGGGCTGGGTGCCGATGTATCGAACAGCTGAGGACATCTGCTGCACGAAGCCCAGGGAACTGCGCTGGACCACCAGGCCTCGCCCGGCTCGGATGGCGAGCAACGCGAACACGATGCATAGATACGAGACGGCATTGAGCCCGAAGGCCCAAGCAGGCCCGAGGGTAGCCAGCAGCAGACCACCCAAAGCGGGGCCGATCGCCCGCGCGGCATTGAACTGCAATGAGTTCATCGTCACCGCAGACAGTAAAGAGTCACGTGGCACCAAGTCGTGCACGAATCCCTGCCAACTGGGCATGCTCACCCCGTTGATGGCACCGACAACGGCGACGAGCGCCAACAGCAGTCCGGGTTCGCGGACGTCGAGGGTCCAGGCGAGCCAGATGAGCCCGGCACCGACGCCCATGGCCGTTTGCATGACGAGCAGCACGCTGCGCCGCGAGTACTGATCAGCTACCGACCCACCGAGCGGACTGAAGGCGAACATCGGCAAGAACTGGGCGGCCACGGCGGCGCCCACCCACAGGGCGCTGCCGGTGAGTTCGAACAACACATACGGCAACGTGAGGTTCAAGACCCACGTACCGGTGTTAGAGATCAGCGCACCGATCCAGAAGATGCGGAAATCCCGGAAGCGGAAAGCCTTCATCGCGATCTATCGCCACCGGCTTGCAGTCCATTGACGGAACTCGGCACACCTTCATCGCCGTGCACCCAGCGCCGGAACTTCGGCGTCATCGAACCCATGGCCAGTGGCATCAAGATCAACAAGGCCACGGTCCCCGCTCCCCACGCGCCGCCCAACAGGAAGGCGGCAATGAGGATCACCGCATCGAACAGCAATCGGGACAGCCACAAGGAGATACCGAATCGCTCGTGCACGGCTCGCACGATCTGGTCATAGGGATTGGCTCCGAGATCCGAAGCCAGAGTCGCGACCACGCCACCGGCGAACAACACGAATCCAAGGATCCACACCGCGATGCGTAGGCCTACCGACCAATCGGCGGGTGCCCAACCGATGAGATCGAATACCAGCAGGTTCCAGATGTCCACCACGACGCCCACCCCGATGAATGCCACGGGAGTCCCTAAGCCAGGAGGAGAGCCGAGCAACCACGAACCGATCAAGAAAAGCACGGACATGACGATGATCAAGGTGCCCACGGTCAGTCCGGTGATCTCCGATGAACCCGCGATGAAGGCATCGAGGGGTGCCACTCCCCAGCCAGCCGCCAACATCCAGGCGAGCCCCGTACCTAGGGCGAATGCGCCGAGAAGTAGAGCGATCCACGAGCGAGGGTTGCGGTGCGGCGAACCGCGCATCGGCAACCCCATTCCCGGGCCCCACACGGTGCGGAGCCCGGGCCATCATCCCAGGCCCGGGCTCCACGCTTCGATGCGATGAGCGACCGGTTATCGGTTGATCGGGACGCGTTGCACCTTCAGCGCCAAAGTGCCCTCAGCCGCTGAGCCCCAGGCGTACACGATCGTGTTGAACGGTCTGCTGATCCGCAGATCCGCCGGACCCAGGACTCGCTCGTCGGAGTCCGCCAGGTTGACGGTCACCGCGTAGGTCGATGCGGGCACCCGTTTCGTCGCCGCAGCTCCGTTCGTCAAGTTCCCGAATGCCACGTTTCCGCCTACGAGTACGTCGACCGCCGGGGCCGCTGCGATGTGCCGGACCGTGATGCGTCCTTCACCGACCGGATTGCGAGCCACGCAATTGGCGAACGTGTCGGTGGTCGGCACCCCGTTCTCGTCGAGATTCGCCGTCACGGTCGAGCACGTGCCGGATAGGAAGGTGACGCCGTCTATCTCCAGGACCGGCTCATCTACCTTCGGTCGCTCACCGTTCACGTAGATATCGATGTCATAGGTACCGGGACGAACACGCATGCTTCGCAACTCGCCGGACTTCAGGTTGTTCATGATGCGCCCACCATCGGCGTAGACATCGACCACATCCACGCCGAATCCCTCCGGGATGGCGTGGAAGACCGATATCGACGCCTTCTTCTGCGCCGCCTGGGATGCAGGAGCCTGCAACGTCACTGCGGCCATGGCCGCTATCGCGATGACGGCAGCCAGCACTGCCCGGGTCACTCGTGAGGAGAGCAATCGAAGTTGATTCGGTGAATATGTCATTCCCCGATGTTCTGACTCTCCAGCGTTCTACCTGCGATCAGTTGACGTCATTGATCGGGCAAGTACGCAATCGGTTTGCGGAGCTAGGACGAGGAAGCAGGGTCCGGGGTTTCCTTCGAGTCCGCCGCTTCGGCCTTGACCTGCTTGAACCCGATCAGCAGGAGCAGGATCGTGATGATCCCCAGTAGGCCAACAGCGATACCGCTGATACCAACCGCCCAATTGAAGCCAGCAGCGTAGGCCGGCCCCAGATCGGAAATGGCTTCCTTGGCTGTCTCCCCCGAGGCATCCTTCCCGGACTGCATGAACAGCCGAACGTCATCCACCGCCTTGCCCAACTGACTGGATGGAACACCGGCTTCCTCGAGACGGCTGATCAGATTCCTGGTTCCGAAGGCGCCGACGAGAGCCGAACTGACGGCGAAGCCCATGGCATAGCCGAGTTGACCCACGGTTGTTCGGAACGAGGTCACTGGACCGAACGAGGATTTCGGGGCTTCTGCCACGAACAGGGCCGATTGCGGTACCGACACGAAGGCCAAGCCGAATCCGAAGATGAACAACATCAACGCCATAACCCAGTACGGCGTGCTGTCGACGACGAAAGCCAGGAGCAGGAGTCCTCCGGAGAGCCCGACGAAGCCGAATCCCATCAACGTCAATGAGCGCATGCCCGGCTTCATGAGTCTGCCCGCGAGCACACCGGCTGCACCGAAGGAGATCATCATGGCCGTTTGCCCGAGCGCCACTTGGCCGGGCGTGAAGTTCTGCACGTACTGCCAGAAGTTGCTGGTCTGCAGTTGCACGGTCGCCTGCGCGAAGTTCCACGCGATACCCGAGACAGCAGCTGCCGCGAAGACTCCACTTGCGAACAGGGCCGGCGGGAAGATCGGGTTGGCTACCTTCCGCTCGACCGCGTAGTAGACGCCGAACAGCACCAAGCCGGCGAGCGTCGGTATCAAGAACGCGGGATTGCGCAGTCCGCTCGATGCCTGCGCCACTCCGTACAGGAACGCGATCATGGCGATCGCGATAATGAACATGCCCAGGTAGTCCGGTCGAGCACCCGAGACCTTCGGCATCGCCGGCAAGATGATCGGAACCAGCAGCAAGCACACCCCGGCTATGGCTGGGACGAGAAGCATGGCGATGCGCCAATTGATGCCTGCGAGTTGACCGCCGACGAGCGAGCCCACGATGAAGAACCCCACCATGACGAGGTTCCAAAGTCCCAGAGCCGATGCAACCTTTCCGGGGCGCGCGACGAACCGTACGTAGGCGAAAGCCGCTGCGAGGGTCGCGCCGACACCGACACCTGCAAGCGCACGTCCTGCCAGGTATCCCGCGGTGATCGGGCTCAACGCAACGATGACGTCCCCGACTATGGCGATGATGAGCGCGGCACCCAGGATCTTCCGACGCCCCAATCGATCGGCCATCATGCCCATAGGAAGCACGGTCGCCGCCAGCGCGAGGGTCGAGATGCTCGCCGCCAGCGCGACCACGGACCCGGTCATGCCCAGCGATTGGCTTGCCTCGACGATGGCGATGTTGGCCACTGCCGGATCGATCAACTGAATCCCCGCCAGCACACCGAGGAAAGCAACCGCGAGGGTTGGGCTCTTAGCCGGGGATGACGCTTCTTGGGCAGCGGGAGTAGAGGACATGTGGCAGGACGCTAGCAATAACTAGACCATGCTGCTAGGCTTTCGCGGAATCAGCGG
>Ga0209953_1000657_pt1 | contig 11970 bp, 15 predicted proteins | sample SalPonred_H2O_MG_FD_185713 | JGI IMG/M metagenome (GOLD analysis project Ga0209953, IMG submission 185713) | Salt pond water microbial communities from South San Francisco under conditions of wetland restoration - Salt Pond MetaG... | ecosystem: Environmental > Aquatic > Non-marine Saline and... | reverse complement strand
TTGACCGTAATAGTCAGATTGCCGTCTATCACCTCGGTCGAATATTTGTCTGAGCGAACGATGAACTGGTTAGCCACATCTGACTTGCCGTGACGGAAATGCTTGCGCATCATTCGGTGCAGGTAGGCATCTGACAGCCATTCATCACGCTTAAGCAGGGTATAGAGCCGCCTGCGCTCGTGCTCGTCGCTGGTGCGCTTGGCGATGGATTGGCGCACCTTTAATTTCGCCGCCGCCTTATAGGTCAGGATGTCGTTGACAATATCCTTGGTCGTCTCGGCACGGATCGTGCCGTCAATGTGCAGCGTGTCATAGATCTTCGTCTTGACAATCTCAGTTCGCAACGTAGATGCCGATTTGCCCACATTGCCAAGCGCACCATAGCGACGCCAGATGTCGGCACGCAGGAATCCCGCCGCCTTGCAAATGGCAGCGAGTCCCTGCGGTGCATCGGCGTAAATGGTGCGGGTGACTTTCATGTTTTCTTGAGCCTTTCGTTGTGTTGCTTGACTGTTGCCAGTGATCACTGCCTGATGCATTTCTCGGTGCGGTGTTTTGCATCCGCAGAATCTCGATCGATGCCACCCTTAAGTGCATGCGGTATCATCTGCGCTTGCGTCAGGTCAGCATCGGACTTTGATACAGACTTGGCCATGTCGAACCATGGTCCAAGTCGCAAGATCATGTCAGTCATTCTGTGGTTGGTATTTTCGCATGCCGTATCGGCGGCATGCGAAGACGTGGACAGATACACCACAGGTCTTCGGTCATTTCTTCTTGCGACGACAGCTATCTAGCGCCAAGGCAATACTGTTGAATTGCAGCCACCTGCGAATGTCAGTCATCCTTTTGCCCCTGACTCGACACCCGGCAATAGACCACTGTGAGGCAGTTGCTAGTACGAAGGCCGTCTCGCTCCCACCGGCGAACCGTAGAAGCTGATCGACCTATCCGTCGGGCGAAGTCGCTGATGGTGTAATGATTACTCATTTGAATAACTATAAACAGATATGAATAATAATTACGAAACAGTTAAAACCTCTATGCAGCTGGCGTAGAGTGGTCAATAGAGTGCACACGTTTGGCCCAGATGAAGTTAAAGATCTCGGAGTTGTCAGTCAGACGGTGCCAGCCGAGCAATTCATGCAAGCTGCCAGAGAACTTGCGGTTGTGTTTTGTGGCAAACCCAGAGATGTCATGCGACTTGGGCTCCAGGCTTTCAAAGAAGCCAGTGACCCGCACTATCGAACAGCAGTGAGTTCGGCGGTTGCCAACTTCTGTCATGTGGCAGGTTTGCCTGACGCCCAAGAGGGGTTCGCGGCACTTGCGGCGTTTGCGCAGAAAAGAAAACCAAAGTGCAACGGGCCCTGAATCGCAACTGAGCCATAACTGGGTCACAACGGTCACAACGGAAAAAGCGACCAGCGACATTAAGAGCAACCCGGTTTCGAGCCAAGTGGTCAAACGCCTACTACAAAACGCGATCTCAGGCATTGCCCGTGCATTGTTCATGGCTCAGAGCTACTTGCGTAGCTAACCTACTCAAGCAAGCGATATAAATCCGGGGCGATCCAAAGCGCTAGGGCAAACTCGGCACACCCACCCACGATTTGAGTTGCCGTAGTGGCATGATGCTCGTCTTCTGGATTCGGCAAAACCATTTATTAACACATTTCGCTTACCGCGAGCGTGGACGCTCAATGTGACAGCTCTTTGTCTGTCGCTTACGTCTCTCACCTCTACTTATCGCTTTATTGCTATACTATGAGACAATCTTGGACAGTCAAACTTTTGAACCAAAGTGTCGAGAAGGAACTGAACAGACTCGACGCAAATATGAAAGCAAAGTTTGTACATGTCTGTGATTTACTCGAGACATATGGACCTCAAGAAGTGGGACTTCCGCACATCAAACACTTGACGGGGAATCTGTGGGAAATACGTTTGGTATCCAAAAGCGGTGCAGCACGAGCAATATATGTCACATTGTCTGAGCGCACCATTATGGTGGTGCATTTGTTTTTAAAGAAAACACAAAAAACACCCAAACAGGCGCTGTCGCTGGCCATGAAAAGAATAAAGGGATATACGTAGTGAAAGAATTTAAAGATCTCAAACAAGAATGGCTGCAGGACCCCGAGGTCAAGAAAGCCTATCTTGAGATGAAGCCTGAATTTGAAGTCGCAGGCACTCTGATCGCCGCAAGAGCCAAAGCGAGGTTGACACAAGCCGAGGTGGCTAAGCGCATGGGTACAACGCAATCAGTTGTCGCTAGGCTTGAAAGCGGCAGGACCTTACCTAGCATCAAAACGCTGTATAGCTATGCGAAAGCGGTCGGCGCCAAACCAACCATCAGGCTGGATCGAACTTAATTTTGAATTGATGCTATCGTCGGCGGCAAACGGAATTAGAAGTAGGCAAGGTCACCCTTCCTAACGGCGAACACGCATTCCATTGGTGCTATCACGCGCAGTTACTCCGGCATCCGCAGATGCCCACGCGGCATTTTGTACGGATACTGCTTGGCTGAAGTCAGAGCTTAGCGCGCACCTGTGAACACCACCGGACAAGCGTATAGTTCATCACCTCCAGCAGGTTTTTAAGAAGCGTTAATAGAGAATCAGACAAGCCGCTCGTTCAAAACGAGTCAGCGCAGAGACATCATGACTAAGATAGCTAAAAAGGCCAAGACAGCCAAGACGGCTGACACCGCGAAACGCAAGGCACAAAGTCCACTTCTGGAGGCCATACATGAAACGGCTGCTGGTTTTCATCGGCTGGGGTTTATAGACAAGCGCAAAATGCAGGAATACGATGCACTGTGCCTAGCACTGATACCGTATGACGACAGCAAATAGATCAAAGGTACAGACCAAAGGTATTCGCACCAAGCTCAATCTCAGCCAACCGGTGTTCGCTGCGGTTCAAAACGTGACGCTATCTACTGTGGTGCAATGGGAAGGTGGCAAAAAGCATCCGCGTGGCACTTCTCTGAAGTTATTAAATCTGGCGGATCGCAAAGGACTCGAAGCAATTCTTCAGTTAGGTCAGCTATGCAAAAGCGGTCGGCGCCAAGTCGACAGGCATGCTCGCGCACTGGGATACGCGATTCGCTATTGGCGTGGCCACCAGATCGATACTGGCATAGGTTCATTTCGCGTCGCACTGACTCTTAAATTAGACCGTAATAAGATAGCGTCATAAATAACAGACACTCCCATTCATCTCGCAAACCCTGTCTATTATTATTGTCTTTATCCTATTAGCGTCCGATTTAATTGACAACATGAAGATCGGTCAGAATTCAGCAATGGCACCCGTACTAAAGGAACAGCTGGTGGGGCTTGGCTCGCGCTTAAGCAAGGCACGCCTAGCTCGTCGCATGCGGCAATCCGAGGCGGCGAGTCGTGCTGGCATATCCCGAGCAACAGCATCCTTGATCGAAAATGGCTCGGCGTCTGTGGCCATTGGTCAGGTAGTGAGATATTTGGATGCGATTGCGCCGGGAAAAACATTAGCTTCGCTACTGACGGTCGATGATCCAGCCGTACTGGCCATGGAGCACGACAGCCTGCCTAAGCGCGCGCGAGCACTATCCGAGGCAGAACTGAGGGAACTGGATTTCTGATGGCCACAAAACTTGCTGTATTTGCCCATCTCGATGATCGCTTTGTCCCAGCGGGGCTGCTATCAATGACCGAAACGGGTACCGAGGTGCTGACCTCGAGCTTTCGGTATGGAATGATTTATCTTGATCGACCGCAGGCAGTTGAAATTGATCCGGTCAGTTTGCCTATCGCGGATCGCACCGCTGTGCGTGGCAAGGAGCTGCGCCCCATTGAAGGATTGTTGCTGTTCGGGGGCATTCGTGATGCTGCATCGCCACAAGCAGGTTTTAAGACGCGTGAATAGAGAAGTAGTCAAGGCTGTACGGCGACACTTAGGGTGACCACAGATCTGCGCCACAATCAGGTCATAAAGATTAATCTGTGACTTTATCGGCAGGTTCCTACCCCTTTCTGGAGAGATTTATGTTTAGCCATGTCATGGTCGGTGCAAACGATTTGGAAGCGTCACGCAAGTTCTATGATGCCACTTTAGGTGCCTTGGGCATCAAACCCGGTGTGATGAATCGTGACACACGATATTTCTACCGAACACCGTCGGGCGTGTTTTCTTTTACTTTGCCACTAGACAATCAAAGTGCCACCCCAGCTAATGGCTGCACGATTGGTTTCACCGCGCAATCGGTTGAACAGGTTGACGCCTTTCACGCTGCTGGTGTGGCTAATGGTGGGGTCAGTTGTGAAGACCCACCAGGCTACCGTGATGGGCCAGGCGGGAGGATGTACTTGGCATATCTGCGTGATCCTATCGGCAACAAGATCTGCACGTTATTCAGAGAGCCCGCGTGAAGACCTAGAGATGATTTAGAAGTCAGCCAAGCCGCTCACACACAACACTTGTCGTGAGCAGCTTGGCAAGACCGTCATTCGTAGCGGCAGTTAACAACGCAGCAAGCGCTTACACAGGCTTGCATTGGCTTGCATTGGCTTGCATTGGCTTGCATTGGCTTGCATTGAGTTGCTATTACGTTTTTGCACCTTCCGCACGGCTCAATGCGGCGGTTGGGTCCGCTGATAGATCGGCCTTCAAAAAGTCCGGTGATTCTGGCAGAGCGATGACCACGTTGTTAACGTTCATTACCTGAACTTTCAGGTTGCATGCCTTGATGCCAAGCACGTGACCACCCCGCTGATGGTCACGGCTCAGCAAGTGCAGGTGATAGCCTGGAACATTAAGTGTTTTGGCGTATGTGGGTGACCAAAACCCCATCAATGTGCCTACGCAATCGTTTAAGGTAAATTCAGCCTGATGACTTGTTGCAGTTACCAGATCCTCGCTGGGATGGGCCTTACAGGCAACCCGGTAATGGATCTGTTCAAACTGCCCATCGATGCGAAACGCCACGAAAAGATTTTGTGAGCTGCGCATGGCATCAAGTTGCGACAACAGATTATCCCAACTCTCGACGGCAGACAGTGTTTCAGTCTTGTCAGCCTCAAAGGTGGTGCATGCCCAGAATGGTGCAGTGGCGCTGTCATCGGGTTTGATCACTGAACCATCTGACAGGGCTTGCCAAACTTCGCCTTCGAGCATCAAGCCTTCACCGTTCAGTGAGTCATAAGTGCCCAATCCGAAATCGCCGTGGGTTTTGATGTCGCCGACGGTAACGCAGCCTTGATAGACGCCTTGCACCAAAGCCGTCGAGGTAGAAACCTGATAGATCGTATGATGTTCCACCCCGAGTGCTTGCGCAAGCGCGCGCTGAATGGTGTGATCGATACTCTCACCAGTTCTCTCACAATGGGCCTGCAACTGCGCGACTAGTGACTGCGGCAGATTGACGCCTAACGAACTGAAACCGGGTAATTTATGATGATTCATGGCTAGTTTGCCTACCTTTAGTTTAGATAAGACTGAATCACATCCTGCATCAGTCGCTGATTCAGGCTGTAGTCAACCGGCACATTGATCAGCACTGGCACATCGGACTTGAAGGCTTCTTCAAAGACACCAGCCAATTGATCGGCTGCGGTGATCTCGTAGCCTTTGCAGCCAAACGCCTCAGCGAACTTGACCACGTCGTAGTTGCCCAAGTTAACACCAGCGGTTTCACCATAATGGGCTTGCTCCTGAAACGCCACCATGTCATACGAATGGCTGTTCCAAATCACGTGCACAAATTTCGTACCCTCGCGAACGGCTGTTTCAAGTTCGGTTGCAGTGAACAGAAACCCACCGTCACCCGATACTGACAAAACCCGTTGATTCGGATAGAGCATGCTTAAGGCAATTGCCCATGGAATTGAAACGCCAAGGGTTTGCTGGCCGTTGCTGACAAGCAATTGTCGTGCATCGTCACTTGCGCAATAGCGATTGGTCCAGATGTAGTTAGAACCGACATCGAGCGCAACGTGGGTTTCGGGTGTGATTTGCTTTTGAATCTCACGCACCAAACGGATAGGTTGCACCGGGAATTTGTCCATCGCATCGCCTTCAGCGAGCGTTTGCAGGGTCTGACCGCGAGCTTCTTGGGCTGCTGCCATGTGGTCTGGCGAGATTTTAATATCCATGGAAGAGGTGATGTTTTCCAGGGAAGACGCAATGTCACCCACAAGCTCTACGCTGGGTAAGAACGCATTGTCCTGATCCGAAGGGATAACATCGACTGCGATGATGGGTCGCTCGCTGCCAGTGTTCCAGATCGACGGGTCATACTCAATGGGGTCGTAACCGATGGTCAGCAAACAATCCGCTTGATCGAGCAGTTTGTCAGCTGGTTGATTGCGAAACAGGCCAATACGCCCCGCATAAGTTGCACCAGATTTATTGGCGAGCCAGCCACCAGCGCCCTGAAAGGTAGCAATGTACGGAATGCCGGATTTCTTGAAAAATTCAATCAAAGCATCACGATAAGCAGCTGAAGAAGATTGCATTCCCAGAATTGCCACAGGCTTGCTGCTGGCGTTTAACAACGCAATAGCCTGGTCTGCGCAAACCTTGGCAGCGGGTCCTTGCGGCCAGCTCTGTCCCCAATTCGCATCTGCATCACCTGCAAAGTCTGCTAAGCCAATGTCTTTGGGAAGCGACACGAAAGCAGCACCAGGACGACCGCTTTCTGCCGTTCGAATGGCGTTACCAATCACTTCGGCCAAGGACTCCGTGCTCACGATCTCAGCGGAGAACTTGGTGGCAGCTTTCATCAGTGAGGTTGCGTCCAGCGACTGGTGGGTTTTTTTCAGCCGCTCATCAAGTGGCACTTCGCCGCCAATCGCCAGCACAGGATCGCCTTCGCTAGTCGCGGTGGCCAAACCAGTGGTTAGGTTAGTTACCCCTGGTCCAGAGGTGGCGAGACAAACGCCCACCGTGCCGGTTATGCGTCCAAACGCCGCTGCCATGAAGGCCGCATTTTGTTCGTGGCGGCACAACACCAACTTGATTTTTGAGTGTTTAAGCGCCACAAACAGGCTGTCAATCTTTGCGCCAGGCACGCCAAACGCGTGGGTGACACCGTGGTTCTCGAGAATTTTGACGATCGCATTAGCGCAATTTTTAGTGTTGTTTGGCTCAGTCATTCCGTGTTTACCTTGTGATCAAACATGAATAGGTGCTGGCAGCCGCACACCACTTAGGCGATTGGGAACTTGCGCGGTTATCAGACAGTTTTGAATAGATGATCGACTGTAAAACTGACAGAAAAAGCCTTGGCGATCGCTACTCTTGAGTAGAACAGCGCTGAGCTTACACCCTTTTAAGCAACATACGATGACAAAGGGAAACTATGCCAATTGATACCGCAGACCGAATTACCTGCGCCACCAGCCTGAAACGTTGTGAATTACCGCTTAAGGGTCTTGGCTCTATGCGGCTGGAGTAGTGTGATCAATAGAGTGTGATGAATGCTCATCCCCCCTTAGTGGGGTAGAGCCACAAAATGTTACCCATGTCTGGAGACCGAACACTGGATATCTGGCGGACAGAGGGGGATTCGAACCCCCGATACGCTATGAACGTATACACGCTTTCCAGGCGTGCGCCTTCAACCACTCGGCCACCTGTCCTGTCTGAACCGGAGAAGAACATCCCCGAAGACGTAAGGGCTGAAGTTTAACAGACCTGCGGTTAGATCTAGCAGCACCGTGAAACAAGGTCTTCACTGACATGCTCAAGGCCGGCGCTTAACCTGCTTTGCCCCAATTGATGTCAATCTTGCGCTTGTTTGCCAAACAGTCCCTCAGGTACAAATTGATAAGGCTTTGATAAGGAATACCCGCCTCGTCAGACATACCTTTGAAATAGTCAATCACGTCTTCAGACAGCCGCATAGTTACGGGTTTCTTTAGCTTGGCGGCATACGGATTTTTACGAGACTTCAGTTTTGATAGGTCGTATTCAGCTTTCATTTTCGCCACCGCTGTAAAAGATGCGCAGACCCAAGGAGGCCCATAGGGGTTAAATCGCACCACTTAGAAAAAATCAATCTGGCTGATTTAAAATTGTATCCATGTACACAGGCACAGGCATCTACAGCATCGCGCAAGCTCAACGTTTGACTCAAGTGTCAGGCCGCAAGATACGTCGTTGGCTTTATGGCTACCAGTATCCCGCAAAAGTTACACACGAGCAGTCTCACCTTTTTTTCTGCGCCTCTATGGCAGCCCCAACTAAGACGTGAAGACCATGACGAAGATGTAATCGGGTTTCAAGACTTGCTTGAAATCCGGTTTGTCTCTGCTTTCGTGTATCACGGCGTTCCCCTGTCTGTGGTGCGACGGTGCTTAAACACTGCACGCGAATTGTTTGGCATTGATTACCCGTTGTCATCAGGTTCATTTAAGACAGACGGCAAAACAATCTTTGCACAAGCCATACAACAGTCCATCAACGAGGGTGCGCTGCTTGACCTCAAGTCCCGGCAGTTCGCGTTCAAGGACATCATCAGCCCGTCTCTGTATGCGGGCATTGAATACAAAGATCATCAAGCATCGAAGTGGTTTCCCAACGGTCGTCGTAAACACATTGTCTTGGATCCAAGTCGGCAATTTGGTGCGCCCATCGTTAATGAGACAGGCACGCCCACCGATGTTTTATACGCATCCTACCTTGCTGAAGGGGCAACCACCGAAGCGATTCAGCTAACGGCTCGTGCCTATGATTTACCCAACAATCTGGTCAACGCTGCTGTCCTCTTTGAAGAGGGGTTGAAAAGGCCCCTACATTGAAGTTTTTCCTGGACAACAACTTGCCGCCAAGTTGGGCGGTCTGCCTTCAGGCGTGCAGCGCATCCCAATAAAGCGCCAGCAAAGTTCAGCGGGTTGAGCACCTGAAAACACGGTTCCGGGCAAGTACGCCCGACACCGAGTGGATAACGGCACTCGCAAGGGAGAAAGGCTGGACAATTATCCCTTTAGATGCCTTTCGCAAACGTAACGGCGTTGAACGAAAAATTCTGCGCGAATCAGGACTATCAGTATTCGTTCTACAAAGCGCTTGGGCTACTCAGCCTTACTGGCATAAAACCGCCAACTTGATCAAATGGTGGCCACACATTGTGAGCCAGACACATGCTGTTGCTGCAAACGCAGTGGAAATTCCGTGGAGATCATCGGGCGGCAAATTCAAACATCTCTGATCGACTACTTAAACCCCATCATCCGATGCACGTACCGGGCAATCGTGTCGACCTCGAGGTTCACCGCATCGCCTGCCTTCAGGTGCTTGAGCGTGGTAACCGCAACCGTGTGCGGAATCAGATTGATACTGAACTCGGTGGCATCGTCCGTGTCGGTCACGACATTGACCGTTAAGCTCACGCCATTGACTGTAATCGAACCTTTATAAGCCAGATACATACCTAGACTCTTGGGTGCGCTGACCACCAACTCCCATGACTCACCGACCGGCTCAAACCGCTTGACATGCCCCAAGCCATCGACGTGACCAGAGACAAGGTGACCACCGATTTGGTCACCGATACGCAGGGATTTTTCCAGGTTCACAGGTCCTGGTTGGCTCAATCCAGCGGTTTTGTTCAAGCTTTCACGAGAAACATCGACTGTGAAGTGATCCTCATCGGGCATCGATGTCACCGTCATGCAAGCGCCCTGAATGGCAATTGAATCACCTAACCCAACATCCGAAAGGCCAAGGTCGTTGGCGTGCACCACGACGCGCACACCACTGTCTGGCGTATCACCAAGTGGTTCAATGGTTTCAATCTGACCCGTGGTCGCCACAATCCCTGTAAACATGTTCAGCCTTTCTGTTGTGTTGCCTGCTGTGTTGTCTATTTCTATATCAGCTGTTGTGCTGTTGTTGTGCATTGCTGCGTTCAATATGATCAACAAGCGTCTGCCAACGCTCTGAGTGGCGCGCGCGTATACGCACATCTTCACCAACTTGTTCGTGATCAACAAACGATAACGGCTCGGCCTCGGTTAGTTGATCAATACCCGGGATATCAAGCATGGGTTTGCCATGCCCCAAGAAAGTCGGCGCCAGATACAACAACAGCTCATCGACGCAACCTGCTCGCCATAACGCACCATTGATGCCTGCGCCTGCTTCAACATGCACCTCGTTGATATCATTCTCAGACAACCACTGCATCACCCCCATCAAGTCTACCCGATCGGGCGCTTCTACTTCTGGGCAGTTCACCACCACCGCCCCCTTGGCCTGAAGTTCGTCGCATCTTTGTTGTGGGGCATTGGCAGCAAACAGAATCAGACCCTCGGTTTGCAGCAGCTGTGCCTCGTTTGGGATTTCTAGCTTGGGGTCAATCACCGCCCGCTTGGGTTGTCGTGATGTCTGTACAGCCCTGACATTGAGCAAAGGATCATCGGCTTTAACCGTGCCAATACCCGTAAGCACCACGCAACTGCGAGCTCGCCAATGATGGCCATCTGCACGTGCCTCAGGTCCCGTAATCCATTGTGACTGCCCGTCGGGCAAGGCCGTATACCGATCCATGGACGCTGCCATCTTGGCCCATACATAGGGCGTGCCACGCACCATGCGCGACACAAACCCAGGATTGATTTCCAACGCTTTGTCAGCAAGCACACCGACCGTGACTTCGATGCCTGCTCGCCGAAGCGCAGCAATACCACGACCTGAGACAGCTGGATACGGATCAACGTGCGCGATGACCACACGCGCCGGTTGTGCGTTGATCAGGGCATCGGTGCAAGGCGGTGTTTTACCGTGGTGGCTGCAAGGTTCAAGCGACACATAAACGGTCGCACCATGCGCTGACAACCCTTGCTGAGTCAGCGCGCGTAGCGCCATGACTTCTGCGTGAGCAAGTCCTGCGGCTTGTGTAACACCTTCAGCCAGGATCTGGCCGTCTTTGACAATCACACAACCTACACGTGGGTTCGGTGCTGGCACGTACAGACCGCTTGCCGCTAACTCGAGCGCGCGTGCCATGAAGTGCTGGTCAGTTAAAGAGCTGGTTTGTGACATGCGGTGTGATCAGCTCTGGCCGTCGCGCTTAGGCAGCGGTTTTTGCATTTCCTTGATCGCTTGGACGAACTCACCAATGTCCTCAAAGCTTTTGTAGACCGAGGCAAACCGCACGTAAGCAACCTTATCGAGTTTGTTGAGCTCTTGCATGACCAGCGCACCGATTTTTTCTGTGGAGACCTCACGATCACCACTGGTAAGCAGCCCCTCTTCGATACGGTGCACGACCTGATCAATCTCATCCGTGCTGACTGGCCGTTTGCGAAGCGCTAAGTTCAAACTGTCTTTTAACTTTCTGGGATCGTATTCATTGCGGCTGCCGTTGCGTTTAACCACCGTGGGCATAGACAATTCAGCACGCTCGTAGGTGGTGAAGCGCCGGTCGCATTTCTCGCAACGACGGCGCCGGCGCACGAAGTTCCCATCCTCGCCTGTGCGTGAATCTACAACCAAGGTTTCAGCGTGACCGCAAAATGGACACTTCATGCTGACGCTTAAGCGTAAACCGGCAGACGAGCCGTCAGCTCGTGCACACGCTCGCGCACCGCTAACAGATTGGCTTCATCTTCCGGGTTCTCCAGCACATCAGCGATCAAGTTACCGGTGAGCTCAGCTTCCACTTCTTTGAAACCACGCGTGGTCATGGCAGGGGTTCCCAGACGAATACCGCTGGTGACAAAAGGCTTTTCTGGGTCGTTGGGGATGGCGTTCTTGTTTACCGTAATGTGTGCTTCACCCAAAGCGTGTTCAGCGACCTTGCCCGTGATCCCTTTAGCGCGCAGATCCACGAGCATGACGTGACTCTCGGTGCGACCAGACACGATGCGCAAACCGCGCTTGACCAGCGTTTCGGCTAGCACCCGGGCGTTTTTAACCACCTGCTCGGAATAGTCCTTATAGCTCGGGTCGAGCGCCTCTTTAAACGCCACTGCCTTAGCA
>Ga0209953_1000655_pt1 | contig 11989 bp, 23 predicted proteins | sample SalPonred_H2O_MG_FD_185713 | JGI IMG/M metagenome (GOLD analysis project Ga0209953, IMG submission 185713) | Salt pond water microbial communities from South San Francisco under conditions of wetland restoration - Salt Pond MetaG... | ecosystem: Environmental > Aquatic > Non-marine Saline and... | reverse complement strand
ATGGAGCATCTTTATTGTCTTCCCTTGAGTTTAGACCTATAAGTAAAGAAGAGGCAAGTGTTATTTATGATCTTTTTGATGGTTCATTTGGTCAGGCTGGAGTATTTGAAAACATCTATGAATTAGGTTGTGATGAGGAAGGTGAGGACGATGGTGATGAGTTCTTCTGTAAGCAAGATAAGATGGCAATATCCAAGCTTGAAAGTCTAGGCTGGACTGTTGAAATTTATAAAGAAGAAGATTACCTGGTTAAGATCACTCATGAGAACGGGAAGGATTATGCCATATCACATAGCGGCTTTATTCATGAACTGCTAGAATTCATCAACAAAAAGAAAAAGTAAATGGCGCTCCAAAAGGTTGATAATAAGATCAAAAAACCAAAGTGGATAGATAATATTAACTGGCTTGCAGTTAGAGTTGTTTGTATTGCTGCACTTGTAATTTCCATGATTTCCACTGGAATCTACTATGGACTTGAAAGGCCTGACTGGCCTAAGTATGATCAAATAGAAAAAGTCAAGGTAGGAATGACTCAGGAAGAATTGTTTAGTGTTCTTGGAGATAAAGGCTGGAACGAGTATGACGAATATGGATATGAGTACAAGTGGCGCTACAAGGCCCCAAACGGAAAGAGGAAGATTTTTTTAGTAACCATCAATAACGGAGTAGTAACTGATATTGATAGCTATTAAATAAATTTGAGTTATTATGTAACATAATTGTGGTTCGTCTCGTATAATAAGGCAGAACCAATAATTATGAGACAAAATACACTTACAATTTTAAGCTTCGGTGGAGGACAAGATAGTACAGCTATTCTTTATAAGTTAATTTACGACAAGAAGTTCAGAAAGAAGTATGCACCAAACGACCTTATGGTGGTGATGGCTGATACTGGAAATGAACACTTAGAGACTTACTTCCATGTTGCAGAGATTGAGAAGCTTTGTCTAAGACACGCCATTAAGTTTATGTTTATTGCTCAAGGTTCTAAACACTTTCCTAAAAGTTGGAGAGATGGATTGCTTTCTTTTTATAGAGCTGGAAATAGAGTGGGAAGTAAGTGTTTTCCAAAGACATGTACAGATAACCTGAAGATAAAGCCTATATACAACTTTGTTGAGGAGCATGTGCATAAGACTTATGGTACTGAGAAAGTTGGTAGAAAGAGAGCGATCAGAGAGTTTGCTAACAAGTATGGAAAGATTGATGTTCTTATTGGTATTGCCAGAAACGAAGAGAAGAGAGTTGGTAAGAATGAAGACAGCCCTCACGCTTGGATGAGAGACTGCATAAATAAAGTTTACCCTCTTATTGATCTGGGTATGAATCGTCAAGATTGTCAAGACTACATAAAAAGCGTTGGTCATGAGGTTCCATTACCAAGTAATTGTATCCTTTGTCCTTTCATGAGTGAGCAAGAGTTGTTATATTTGAGCATTGTGGACCCAGAGTCATTTAATGACTGGGTTGAAATCGAGGCTAACAAGATCAAGGCTAACAAGCATGTTGAGAATAACATGGGTGTATGGGGCAAAAAGTTATTGCCAGAAAAATTGGAGGAAGCTAAAAAGAAATATGGACACATGACTCTGGAGGACTTAAGAGAGTACAAAATGAGCCACGGTCACTGTGTTAAGTCAAAATTTTAAGATAACACTAAATGAAAGCAAAAGAACTAGCAGATATTTTAATGCAGGAACCAGATGCTGAAATAAGAATGGCATTGGACTTTAAGTCATTATGGGGCGTTAAGGTAAAGAAAGGAACGGCTTACGGAAAACCTTTGGTTGTATTCTTTCAAAGCACCATGGAGCATACTAAATTTGAGGATACAAAAAATATTGAAGAGATGAAAGCCTAATAGTTAGGCTTTTTTTGTAACATTAATTTTTATATTTCGTATAGATAAATATGAGCGATTCAAGATTTGATATTAAAGCCATTATGGGTGACGCTACTACGAGAGAAGAGCGCACAGAGAAATTTCATAACTGGTTAAAGAATGAAGCTCCAGATGATGTTAAGATCAGATATGCATTGAACTGGAGAATGCCTCACTCACTATTTAATGTGTCCTGCAAGCACTTTGAATCAAAAGATATTCGAGGAATTGATTGGTTCAAGATTTTCAAGTCGAAGGATATAGGAGCCTGGAGTCATAAAGGAAAAGTAAGAACACTATGAAAAAAACAATTGCACTATTGATACTTTCTGCTATCATATTCTCTTGTAGTAAAACACCAGAATATGCTGAAGGCTCTCAAAAGGTTAAAGGAAATATACATTACTTTAAAGACACAAGAGTGGATGTTTGTTATTCTCTTTTAATATCCCCTGGTACTGATGGATTTACATGCGTGCCTTGTAATAAGGAAGTAGAAAAATGGATTAAAGAACATGGAGAAAGAATTGAAGACTGAATATTCTAAAAGTGCATTTAGAGATCACTTGATCTATCCAGATCATTTTAATGAAGATAACAAGGGCTATAGAGCCTCATATTTTTATCTTCACGGAGATATTGAGCAGATGGCTAGTTACGATTGTTTTAACGTAAGTCCAAAGCTCTTAGCTCGCATGCTGGAGAATGGAATACAACTCGCAACTGTTATAATAGATGGCAAAGAGTATAGGTGTATTGTGTTCTGCCAGTTTGTGCCTGGATACAACAGAATGAAAGGATACGCTGTTAAGATAGATTCCTTATCTGACATAGAGGATGCACTAAACGCTTATCCTTATGCTTTTACACCTCGCTCTGGATATACTCCAGATGAATACCTTCAAAACAACTTTCCAGAGTCATACAAATTAATCAAAGATCATTATGAAAGAACAGAGTATGTGGGGTCAAATTGATTCTGCTTTAAATACCATTGGATTAGAACTAAATGTTTGGACAGTTATCCTCGGCCACTTCTTGATCACGGGGCTTATATGGACAGCAAGCATCTGGTATCACAATAGGATACAAAAAGGAAGAGGTGTTTGGAAAGTGTTTATTGATGGGCCTGAAGATGGACCACTTATAATATCTAGAAAAGCTTATTTTATTTTTCTAACAGCTTGCCTGATATATCCGTTTGGAGTTGCTCTTAGTTTTTTTGTTATTATTGCTCATATCATATACATACTACATGTTTGTTGGAAAATTGTTAAAAAGCTAATATTTACTGATAGTGTAAAAAGAAAAAGAGAGGCTATTAAAGCCTGGATGAATAAACCAGTTTTCACCAATGACAGATCAGGATAAAATTAGTAGAATAATAGAGCTACAATCAATAATCACGCAAAGGATAATCACAGACAGATCATATCATCCTTGCGATGGAGATGAATACCACGAACATAGACAGGAATTATCTAAACTAAGAAAGGAAGTTTCCCACATAATCAATACACCATCTTACTTAGACGGCCCAGACCCTCAAAGACCAGACTACGAAAGAGTCAAAAGATGTAAGGAAGAGATTTCTAAGAACAACCAGAAAGAAGATCAGGAAATTTGATGTAACATTTAGTCTTTTCTCTCGTATAACCTTAGTGAACTAATGTTTAATAGATGAAAGACCTCGGAAATCATAAAGACGAAGTTGTTGGAGCTGATTACCAATTGGTAATAGAGCCATCAGCACTTAAGTTGTCTAAAGACCTTAAGAAAGCTTATAAGGATATTGGAATCAATCCAGATGAATTCAACACTTCTACAGATGGAGCAAATGTCTCTGACAATCCTCCAGCAGAAATTTATGAGTACCAAAACTTTTTTCTTCTTGAAAGGAATGACGGAAAGGTTATTCTGCTCGATGGATTTAGAAGACTCCTTTGGTACAATGCACCTAATGCGCCAGTTCTTGCGAGAAAGTATAAGCAATCTGATCTAACTGATCAACAAGTTCTAACGTTGATGGTTAACCTTAACCACTTTAAGTTCTTTAGTAAGTCTTCATGGCAAGAGCGTGGATTTGGACTACTTATTAAGGCTGCATTCGACATTGACATTACAAAATTTAGAAAAGCTTTTGAAGCCTATTTATCGTCTAATGAGACGAAGAATACCTACTGGATTAATAAGAGTTCTGGAACTTCGCAACTTAAAACAATTAAAGATCGGATTACCAACAAGCACTTTATTAGTGACATGAAGTTTATTGCAAAGCTTAACGAAGAGGGTTGCATGGTTAATCATTTTTTTGGAGCCCTCGTATTTCAAGAAAGGCTTAGTTCTGATGATGAGTTTGATGCAGAAAAATTCATTGAGCTTGCTAAAGATAGTGATGTACTGGTTGATCTTATGAAGAAATTCAAAAAGATTGGAACTGATACTTCGGCTAAGAGTCAAAATGTTGTCAACCAGATTCAAGAAATTTATAAAAACTTCTTCATTATCATGTCTGGTGGTGAAGTTGAGAAATCATATGCTGAGAAGGTTCAAGAATGCAAGGACCTCAGAAAAGAACTCAATAAAGACAAGCAGTGGACTAAGCTTACTGGTCACAAGGATGTTTATGCAGTTGAACGGGCTATGATGTTGCGACTAGAGAAAGAGAAAAAGAAAAGCTGTCTAGAGTTCAAGATGATCGTAAAGCCTATAAAAGGTGACTACAAGAATACAATTCCACTTTACTATGGATATAACGAGCTTCCTGTTCTAAGAGAGTTTGGTAGGTCTAAAAATTGGCCTCATAATAAGGAAATGAAAGTCGGGTTCAAAGACACTGAGACTGGAGCCAGCTGGACAATTAAACATAACTATGGTGGTTATAACTCATACGGAAAAAAATACACACAGGCACAATTTGACTATGACCAGGAGATTCAAGATAAGTACATGCCAGGTGGTGTTCACTCTGTTAGCTATGACATTGAGCTTTGGGTTAACATCCCTCAAAAAGTTTGGAAAGAACTTGAAAAAGAAAGGTTAGGAAGATGATAAGAACAGTTAGTAGAAAGCTTAATAAATATAAGTCAGAGCATGAGTTCATTGAATTGTCAATGAGAGTCTATGTCATGGATGATGGCTGGAGAAAGAAGAATGCTCCTTATGTAAGAAGTGATTTTAACGGTGTAGTTGATGATTACCCAGACAAACTAAATGAAGGAACCAAAATGCGTTGTTTCATGGTTAAGATGCTGGTAATGACAGGTTATGGAAATGAAAAAAAGTATGACCCTGGAACTGATCAGTTTGAGGAAACACCAGAGTATTTTTTTGGAAAGAGCTATTTAGAGCTTGTTAGCTACATGCGAGAACACAACTACGAGAGAGTTGATAATGAAATGTATTCACTTAACTTCTATGAATTATGAAAAGACTATTAATAATAATTATCCCACTGATCATAATTAGTTGTGGTCGCCCACCTCAAGAGCGAGAAGAACAGTTTGATGCTGACGGAAATGTTGTTTCAGTCCCCAGGACTATGATATACATTTACAAGCCAGATGGAAATATAGATACAATTGAGGCTTTCTACACATACACATCAGATGGAGCAATATGGTGGGATGATGAAGACGGGTTTAGGCATTTTACCACATTGCCAGTAATATCGGTGGACTTACAAAGAGAGCAGTAATGAAAAAAGAAATAATCATACATACAGCAATTGGTCTTGTTATTATTACTCTTGCCGTAATTGGTCTATATAATTTGGAGCATATAAAGCCCTGGATGTCTATGTCACTACTTGTGGCATCAGCTCTTTACTTTGTAATCGCAATATTCAAATAAAAATTAATGAACACAATACACGTTAAAATACCATTCTGGTATAAGCCATTCATAAGGTTTATGCCAGACTTCTATAAAGACTTTCCAGAAGAGAAAAGCGGAAGCTGGACCACACGAGTTGATGTCGTAACTTCATCTTTTGTGAACCCAGTTAGATATGGAAAGAAAAGGGGTAGGTATGAATCTTCTCAGAGAGCTTATCTTAGAGCAAGATGGAGAGCTCTTTGGACGGCTTTCTGGACTCCTGGAAGCGAGACTGGTATACAATGGGTTGTGGTTGATAAATATAGAAGACCAGTAAGATCATACTACAAGCTACCAAAGATAGAGGATATGCTATCCTATGATCAGATACTTAATGCTCAAGAATATTATCAAGAACACAAGTATAGGATTGATGGTATGCTCGATGAAACAGATATAGGATTCGATGTCTCAGAGGCTGAAGATAAAAATGACCCAAGACTATGGAAGCCTGGGCACTGGCTATGGTTTCTGCATTATAACAAATAATTGTAACATTTTCAATTTCAATTCGTATAACAACTGCTAAATAAAAATTAAATTATGAAACTAAAAGGCATTTTATTTACCCTAGTAATTTTATTAATCATCTCAACAGCTTGTTCATGTGGTGGTGGTTCTAAAGGAGAGCCAGTAGATATGAGTGAGATTAAGATGGATACTGCAATGATCAATAGTGTCAAAAGTATTTTTGATAATGATACCTTAAAATATAAAACCACGAATGAAGACTACGTGCTCGAAAATGGCTCTGTACATTTTAAAGTTCTAAAATTAGAAGATAATTATAGGACATTTTTCTATTTTAAAGGAGAAAAAATAGAACTCACCAAAAGAGAGGAAAAAGAAATACAAAGCATTATTGATTCTTATGTAGAAGAGCTGGAGCAATCTAAGCAGGAAAAATTAAGAAGTAAGTTGAGTAGCTACGCTAAGGATTAATTAAATATTTTTATTGCGGATTGATAAATTTTTTATACATTCGTACTTATATAACGCAAACAATCAAACAATTAATAACATGAAATTTAAAGTAGGTTTAAAAGAGGAGCTCGATAAGAAAAGAGAAGACTCTCAAAAAAATGCTGATGGATTTTTGAAGGAAGCTCAATTACTTCTTGAATCAAACACACAACAAGAGAAAAAAGCACTTAGAATTGCTAAGCTCGATAATCACATAAGAGCAGTTGAGAGCAAGAGAGGTGTTGAAATCGAAAGGAAAAAGATTGAGGATGAGTATGGAAACAGCGCTTTCACATCTGAAGAAATCAAAGACCTTTGTGTAAAGTATGACTTGAGAATGCTTCCTACATCTAGATTCAACGGTCAACTTGATTCTCAGATCACATATAAGCTAAGAGCTTTCATTGATGCTCACGAAAATGAAATGGGTAATGCAAGTAGTGACTTTTATGTTATTGCTCCATCAAATGCGTTTGATCTTGATGGAAGGCCTGCAAAGCCATTTGTAGCTATCGACCCTATTCTTGTGTGGAAAGCTCCTAGAGAAGATAAGTATGTTTACATCCACAAGTGGGGTAAAGACTTTACATTCTTGAGAAGGCTAAGAGGAATGTTCTTTGAATCAGAAGCCTCAATGTGGTCTTTCACAACTTCTTTCTGGATTATTACACTTTCAACTATCCTTGGACTTACGTTCGATGGTTTCACTGGAATGTGGTATCAGTACCTTAACATTCTATGGATTGTAGGTGGTTCGTCCTTACTTTCTCTTGCTACATTAGCAGCAATGTTTAATGACGGAGAGGACTTCCATAAAAGAGCAACATCCTACATTTGGAATGACTCCATCACAAGAAGAAGATAAACTATCTAAAAACTAATAAGACATGAAAAATACAATGAGAATCATCGCTGCAGCTTTATTTGGAATGTTCCTAATAACTGCAATTGCCTGGTCCAATGATAATGAAAATTATTACAGACATGAGGTTGAAGAGAAGGTTAGCCCTTCTTCAATTGGAAAAACCCCAGACACTGATAGAGAATACTTCTACGAAACAATTGTGATCGAGAACGTATATCCATCATCTATTCCTCTAGTGTTCGAGAGTAGCTACGATACACTATCTAGCACGCTTAAGAGCAGGGGTATTTAATCATTCACCATGAACAACAAACAAAAGCCTAGAGGCATTCTCTAGGCTTTTTTAAATCAAAAACAAATAGAAATGTTGGGTCTGATCAACTAATATCTGTAAAGCCAATAAAATATTCATATGATGGTTTTGCTGAGAAGTGTAAAAATGATAGAAAATTTTACAAAAAATGGAAGTCAAAAGTATAATATCACAAGTAGGAGAGCCAACACGCAATTTTCCTATATGGTACTCAACTCCATATTACCTTAAAATATCTGGAGGTACAGGTCATGGAGACACTGGAGTGGGCGGTACTTATCATTTCACTGGAACCTATCTCAATCCAGAGCAGTCAAAACACATGATCAATGGAATTGGTGGCATTTCTTGTCTTTCATCATTCTGCAAGAGTGCAGGAATAAATTTTTGGCATGGAAACACGTTTGAAGAACTTGTTGATCAAATGAAGGGCCTCACTATTAATGACATCACAACAGTTCATGACCCAGCCTGGAAAGAATATGTTGCAGATCGCAAGAAAAGTAATGCGTGGAGCCTAGAGAACACAATAAAAATCTGGGAAAACAGAGCAGATGAGGCCAAGTCCTATAAGAATGCTGTTAGAAAGGATGGTAACTATCGAAAGGATATTCAAAAGACGCTAGACAGATGTAGATTTGAGATAGAGAAAGCTAAGAGAGAGCTTAAAACATATGAACCTGAGTTAGTATGAGAAAGCTATTAGAAGACATGGGAATTAATACACTTCCCACAATGACTGAGTTTATAAAGATTGCTTCTGCATACCAAAGGTATCCTGGAAGTGATCGCAACCTTCACTACTGGAGCAATACTATGCAGTATATGGAACTGATTACTCAGAGATTAAGAGTTGACATGTTCTTGCCTTGTGATTCAGATGGACTCATTCTTAAGAAGCCTACTGCTGGAGATATGCAATACAAGGTTAAGACAAACTTTAAAAAAGATCGTGAGTACGATAATGCAATGGCTGAAGTAATATTCTCTGGATGGAGTCAGAGTAAAGACTCAGAGCACATGGATAACGGAGTCTATGAGATAGACTTAGCAGGAAACTGGAGAGTGGATAAAGGTCTTGATAGCGAAGACTATATTGTAGTGATTAAAAATGCTAGTACAATAGAGGATTTGATCAATGCTGGAGTTGAGCTTGAACTATCAAAATACGAAAAGGAATTCTAAATTTATAGATTCTGAAACAATTTATTTTTAATAACGTATAACTGGCATGAGCAACGAAAAAAACAACAAATTCAAAGTAACAGTTAAATCTGGAGACAAAGAGGCGTCTGTTGAAATACCTCTTGGAGAAAGATATTCGATAGGAATGGATTCTGATGGCACTGGAAGTAGAGCTATACAGATAGTTAAAGAACTCATTAAAGAAATAAAGGAGCTGTAATGGATGTTGTTGGATTTGTAATATTTTTATTGCTGGTTCTGGGAATTTCAGAATCTTTAAATACAAAAGAAGATTAAGTTATGGTAGGAGGAGATATGTTTAAAGGAATCGTCCCAGGACTTATAGGTTTTGGAATTGTAATAGGACTTTCAGTGTGGGGCATCGTAGAATTTGGTCATTGGGTATTCAGATCAGACGAAGATGATGCAATCAGAACTGAGCAAAGAATAGAGCCTGATCTTGAGATTAATGTTATAGATGGCAAGTCTGATACAACATTTGTCTATAGAAAGCCTGAATAATTTTTGGATAATCAATAAATAATAAATACTTTCGCACATATGGAAGAAAAGAAAATGACTTTATCAGATTTCGATCAATTTTTGTTCGATACTCTGTCAATTAAGCAACTGGCAATGTTGTCATTTGCATTTTTGTATAACCCAGATCATAATGATTATTATATGGCATTTAAGTCTGGTGATTACGATAAATGTAAACAATACATCCTTGATAACAAGGATGAAATTAAGATGGAAAATGTTCAAGAAGAGCACAAAGAAGTTGCTAAACAATCTATCGAGCAGTACGAAAACCTTGGTGCTGAAAAGGTAAGGCAAATGTATAAGGAAGCTGCTGAGAAACAAGAGGCTATGGCCAAGCGAAATGCTGAAGAGGATGAGCGAGCTAAAACTATAGACCAAGAGAACATTGACCAGAGGCTGGAAGATGTTGAAAAGGTATTTAAGTTTAAGAAGCACACAGAAGCAAAAGGAAGTGAGCTAACTCAAGGCGAAAAGCTTAAGGTTATTGATTCTACGCTTATTGTGTTTTACTTGCAAGAGCTTGATGACATGAAGGTAGGTAACTTTGGACTACAGCTTGAAGCCGAGGCAAAAGATGCGATTGATACAATTCTTAATTCTGGCTGGAGACTTTCTCCTAAGTCAATGGCAGAGAACTTGTATGAAATCATGATCATGGCATACGGAGAAGAGAACGCTACCAAGTTTGCCAAGCAAGAACTACCATTTGTATTGACTCTTATTAAAACTTATCACGAAGAAGGTAGAGAAGTAGCTCAATCTAAGGTTGATGAGATCATGGAGCAGGAAAAGCAAATGGCAGAGCTTATGAAACAGCAAGAAGAGCCAGAAGAGAAAATGAGCCAAGAAGAGATCAACGAGCTTAACGATAAGAAGCTTAAGCATCTTAAAGGCACAACATACACAAAGATCAATTTCCCAACTAAGGAAGAACTTGATAAGGCTGTGGATGATTTTGAAGCTCCAGAAGAACTTAGCGAAGCTCCAGAAGAACTTATTAGAATGTATGCTCAACAAGAGCTTTTCAACAAAGTGAGTAACAAAGAGGTTGAAGGTAAGACTGAGTTTACTTTTGAAGACGTTAGAAATGATAAGAACATAAGCTTTAACAGTGACAACCTTATTGCTACTGACGAAGGATATGCCTACACTTATCCATCTTACGATGAGAATGAGCAGCATGATGTTTCTAGCTGGGCTATCATTAACGAAATAGTTAAGAAGCACACTGGAGAAGAAGGTAGAGAAAAAGAAGAAGGCGAAAGCTATTATGACTATGACAAAAATGAAATGGTCGTATTTGAAGAAGCGTAATAAATAAATAGAATACTGAAAGCTCAGGATAATTTCCTGGGCTTTTTTTGTTTACAAGATAAAAAGTAAGTACATTTGTTATAATTACAAGACTCATGGAAAAAATAGCATTATTTTTACTACTTATGACATGGCTGATAGTAAGCCTTATATTGGCTTGCTCAGTAATTGGACTTCTTCTCTTTGTAAGAGCTGATCATAATTGCTCTACATTTCAAGGAGACGAAGGAATGTCTTCATGGATGAGGCTTGGGCATGGCATATTAAAAAAATTTTAAACACAAGAGACAATGACGGAGGAATCACTAAAAAAAGGACAAGTACTATCAAAGACGATAGAAACAACAAAAAAAGGAATTGAAAACCTAGAAGTGCTTCTCTTAGAAGTGGATAAAAAACCTGGTAGGAGAGATAATGAGCTTCATGATGGACTTTATAACTTATGCATATCAGAACACAAAGATGGCAGTGGAAAAAAAGCTGATCTTAGCAGATATGGAGGAAATGTCAGGCTCCTTAAGGTTATTATTAAGGAGCTTAAGACCCAGCTTCAAGAGTACGAAGAACAGTTCGAAAAACTATAAAATAAGCCTATGGCTAGAGGGAAGAAAGTAAGAGCAGAGCTCAGTGATCAGGAGATAGAAGTTATATCAAAGCTCCAGAGGTTTACTTACAGATGCATTAAAATGTTTAATAATGATGTGAATGAGTCTCCAACCAATAGAACAAACGAGGAAAAGGAAAGCCTAATGAATAGATGGGCCTCCAAGGTGTTTCAAGGCTCTGAGTTTAATATTGTTTTTGACGAAACCTTATGGCTTCCAGATGATTCTAATTCACATGGAAACATAGTTGAAATATTCGTTAAAGAACAAACTCCCGAATTCAATTCAATTAAGATAGACTTTAGAAAAGGCTTTCATAACTGTGTTACAATGTATACAGGAGAAAGCCAGGAGGAAGTAAATATATTTGACGTTCAATACACATAATATGGATGATTTTTTTAAAAGAATAGAAGAGGTATCTAGTGAGTCAA
>Ga0209953_1000654_pt1 | contig 11994 bp, 7 predicted proteins | sample SalPonred_H2O_MG_FD_185713 | JGI IMG/M metagenome (GOLD analysis project Ga0209953, IMG submission 185713) | Salt pond water microbial communities from South San Francisco under conditions of wetland restoration - Salt Pond MetaG... | ecosystem: Environmental > Aquatic > Non-marine Saline and... | reverse complement strand
CCGGTGCACAACTGCTGCAAAACTCACGCCCGCAACTAGGCACGTTCATGCTCGATCCGTATTACTGGGCGTTTACCAGCAATCCGAACGAAGAGAAGCTGCGCACAGCTGTTAACGCCCAGCGATGGTTGGTCGACAACACATCACCCGATGATCGTCTCCTCTTATGGGTGGACGGCCCGTGGCGCGAAGGCGACCGAGAGCTCTACTCAGTAGCGGCGATGCAGTTGTGGGGAGAGAACCGCCTCACTTTGGAGCCCACACTGTCCGACGACTACGGCCTAAACAAGCTCAGCGAGATCCAACCGACCGCTCTCGTGCTGTACGGAAAATCCATGGATGCTGTGTGGGCTTTCTGGGATTCCATTCCTCGGCAACTAGATCCTTCGCCTCCGCAGTGCTACGACTTCACATGGCCGACTGATCCGACAAGCGCGTTTCCCACGTCAGTGGGGCACACTTGTATCGTTCGTCTCACGAAGGGGTAGGTCAATTCCATCGCCAACAGGCCAAGTCGGCCATCTAAGCCAGGAACCTGTCACGCGTTCGCCTGGCGGCCGCGGACACTCATGGCCAACCTGGGCAGTACCTCTGGCAATCTGGACTGCCGGTTCGGCGTGGATTCTCGTCATCCTCGCTTGGATGCGGGCTTTCCATAGCGAGAGTTTGGACCAGGGAGCAATTCTCCGCCTGGGTGATAGCGCCGACTCCGCCTGGCAAACGATTCGCATCTGGGAAATGTGGCTCCTCGGTCCTCAAACGCTTTGGCACATGCACGTCTACCCACCCCTGTACGACGGGATCCGATTCCTGCTCATGCTGCCCGAAACACTTGCCGGTGCTCCGCCAACCGCGTTGGCGGTGGATAAGAGGTTGTACTGGGTAAGTGCCGTCTTGTTCGGGCTGGTGGCAATGATCGTGTACCTGTGGGTACGCGATCTAACCCACAACGGCTGGTGGGCGCTCACCGCTAGTGGCCTCTGGATGCTCCTTCCATCGTCGATTTCGTTCATGACCATCCTCAACCAGACCGGTTTGGCAATCGCAGCGATGGCGGTGGCGTTCTACTTCCTCTACCGCTTCCTGCGAACAAGACGGAATATCTACGCCGCGGCATTTCTCGCAGCGCTGCTTGTTGCTTCATTGACTCGCAATGTTGTCCAGATCCATGTCTTTCTTGTCCTGTGCATCGCCGTCTTCGCGTTCTACTGGATCGGACGACCACGATCGTGGCGGTATCTCATCGTTTATGCGTTACTCCTTGGCGCCATTGCGTTTTGGCCCGTGCGCGCGTACATGATGTACAGCACGTTTGATGTCTCCACACACACCGGCTACAACCGGGCCGGCGCATTGTGGATTCATCCTCGGACGGTGCCTGAGCCGCAGTGGCCAACAAATATCGAGCAGAACGCAACGCTCCTTTCGAGCGGTTGGAACACGCAAGAAACTCTGCGAGACAACTACCGACTCGGGTCTGCGGCAAATGCATTCATGCTCTCCCAGCCTCTGACGGCGGCCGAGCGCATGCTCGATAGCGCACAGGTCACCTGGCCGGTGATGTTTCGGTCCATCTTCGTGCAGTGGGAAAACGAATTCCTGTTCGAATACCCGCTAGCCCGACCACTGGATAACGTCTTCTCCGGTGCATCATTCCAACTGTTGATTGCGGCTTCTATTCTCGTTCTACTCGCGCGAGTGATTGTCAGCCGCGATTACCGGATCTTCTGGCGATACGGCTGGTTTGCGGTCTTTTGGGTACTGACCGCTGCTCCAGTGGTGCTTTCCAATCGCCACTGGCCAATTGAGGAAATGATTCCTGTGCATTCGGAGGCAGATCGCTTGCGAGCGCTGATTGACCTACCTCTCTATGTGCTGATGTTCTTCGCGGCCTTCACAATTACGCAATGGATTCGATCGGCGCGGAGAACCCAGCCGATTTCTGAGGTGACTTCATGACCACAGGCACCCATACCCACCGGAAGGCAGCGCTCGAAGCATCCATAGCCGCAGTGGTCACACTGCTCATGAGCTTGGCCGTCTTCGGCCCGATCTTGAGGTGGATAGCGGTCGGCTGGTCAGGCGGAGACATGCTGTCCACGTATATCAACGTCGAGGTGTGGCAAGGATTCAACTACAGAGTGACCGAGCAGTTTGGCTTTCCACTCGGCATGAACTTGAACTACTTCCCCGGTATCGACATCACCGAAAACACCTTTGCTGCTGTGACGTCCGGAATTGCCGGTACACCCTTCGTCGGCATCAACATCCTGATTCTTCTGACATTTCCCCTTGTGGCATTCCTGGCCTATTACCTATTCCGTATGACGGGATTGACCGGACCGCTAGCCATTGCTGGAGCAGTTGTCTTCTCACTGATCCCCTTCCATTTTGGCCGGGCGCTCGGGCACACCTACCTCGCCACTCTCTACAGCGCCGTGTCCGGAATGGCACTCGTCTTGCTCGTCGGATCCGGTCGATTCGAACGGATGGTTCGACATATTCGCAAGCGATCAGTCCCACGATCACGGAGAGCGTTGCTAATAGCCGCGATTGCCGGATTGGTCGTAGTCACGGCCTGGACCGGCGTTTACTACGCGGCCTTCACACTCCTTCTCGGCACAGCAGCGCTCGCGTGGCGCTTCGCCAAAGGAGCAACGTGGCGACAGCTCTTCATTGATGCAATTCCCTTGATCTCGATCACCTTGCTAGCGCTCATCGGGTTTATCCCGAGCCTCTTGACGACTCTTTCCGAACCGCCTATCGGGGTACTGAGCGACCGCCTCCCGTATGACTCAGTTGTCTTTGCCGGCTATCTCACCGTTCTCGTCCTTCCGCTGCCAGCGAGCATGCTTCCCGGATTCGGCATCTACAACCGCTCGGTTTCCGAAGCAATCGCCGCCGGAGGCTGGGTTGAAAGCAGTGCCCAGTCCAATTACGGCACCTGGATCACCTCTGCAGCTTTGCTGACGCTCATCGTCGGTCTGATCATGCGATCGCGTAAGCGTGCAGCCGGAGTTGAGAGAGACGACATGACTCCGTTCGTTTCTGGGAACTTCATCACCTACTTGATCGTCGCGAGTCTGCTGCTGTTCATTCCGTGGGGACTGAACTACCTCATCGCGGGGACCCTGACGGCCCAAATTCGCGCTTGGAACCGTCTCACGCCCATCTTGCTGTTGCTTTTTCTCCTGGGCGCAGCAGCCGTGCTACGAGATTCCCGCATCGCAAGAAGGCCTGCATTATCCATCGGTGTGACTGCCATTGTCCTGACATTGACCTTCGTTGACGCCGTTCTACCGTTCCGGCAGGCATATGCCGACAACGCCAAGAAGGGTGCGGAAATTACCAAGGCGGGCCGGGATTATGCAATAGCGGTCAATTCAGCAATTCCTGAATCATGCGGGGTCCTGCAACTGCCCACCATGGGCTACCCCGAATTTGGTGTGATCGGAGACGTCAACGACTACGACCACTTTTGGACATCCATCACCAACCCAGATAAACGTTGGAGTTATGGCGCAGTTAAGGCAACCGACGCCTACATCTGGGCTGGGCAGTTGCCACCCATTCCCACTGACGAGCAAATTTCACTCATGCGCCGGGCCGACTTCTGCGCCATTCACGTTGATGGTCGGGCATGGCGCGACGAGGAACGTCTCACAGTGCTTCAGAAAATGCGCAGTCGCTTCGGAGATGCGATTGCAACGGGATACGACGGCGACTGGTCGATGTTCGACATCCGCGACATCCCACCAGCGTCTGCGCCCGATGCCGAGAACTTTTTCCACCAACCCATGACCAGCGCAGACCCGAACACCACCCACCCAATTGAAAGCGAGGGGACGCAGACGTGGTGGTGGACAAAGAATCAGCAGTCGACATTCACACTGACGCCCACCCGCGAGGAGACACCCGTCAGCATTGTTCGGGGCTGGGTTGCCGCCCCATCATGCGGTCCTAGGCCAATCACCATCACACTCAGCGCCGGAAGCGGAGAAACCACGCAGAATCTCATCGCACTCCCAGACCAACAAACATATTTCGAGATCACCCCTTACAAATCCTCCGACTCCCCCGCCACGCTCGAAGTTGTGTCAAATGGGTCTGCTTGTGAGTCCGAGGATTTCACTGGAAAGCGTTTCGCTCAAGTTGGGAATCTTCAGACGTACTGACGTCCACGTCCTGGGGCCACTGCGTACCCTGATCTCCATGACGACCGGATGGGAGCTGTGGCAGCGGGCGAAGGCCCGCATTCCCGGCGGGTCCATGTTGCTATCCAAGCGCGCGGAAATGTACCTGCCGCAGGGGTGGCCCGCGTATTTCGATCGCACGGACGGTTGCCAGGTCTGGGATCTCGACGGCAATCGTTTCCTCGATCTTGGCTTCATGGGGGTGGGAACGAACATTCTTGGCTACTCGGATCCAGCGGTGGATGCAGCGGTGCGAGAGGTCATTGACAAAGGCAACCTGTCGACTCTGAACGCTCCTGAGGAAGTATTTCTGGCCGAGCGCCTTGTCGGACTCCATCCGTGGGCTGAAATGGCCCGATTTGCCCGCTCAGGGGGTGAGGCGTGCGCCATTGCCGTTCGCATTGCCCGCGCCGCTTCTGGCCGAGACGAGGTCGCCTTCTGCGGCTATCACGGCTGGCACGACTGGTACTTGGCGGCGAATCTGGCGGCCGATGCCCTCGACGGCCACCTGCTACCTGGACTGGAACCGGCTGGAGTTCCGAGGTCACTCGCCGGAACGTCCCATCCGTTCGCATACAACGATCTACCAGCCCTTGAAACGCTACTAAGCGAGCACCCTGGAATCGGCACCATCTTCATGGAGCCGCAACGGTCAACACCTCCGAAAGCAGGCTTTCTTGAAGGCGTCCGGGAGCTTGCAACGCGCCACGGCGCAGTTTTGATCTTCGACGAATGCACATCGGGTTTTCGGCGCCCGCTTGGCGGTTTGCACCTGGACCTCGGTGTGAATCCGGATATGGCGACCTTCGGCAAGACCCTCGGCAATGGCTACGCCATAACGGCGATCATCGGCCGTAGTGAGGTCATGCAGGCGGCACAGCAATCATTCATATCCAGCACTTTTTGGACCGAGCGCATCGGGCCTACCGCCGCGCTTGCCGCCCTCGCGGCCATGGAAGCCGAAGATGCTCCCGATCGCATTCACCACATTGGTGATGCGGTTCAACGGACGTGGCAGGAAATCGCCACGAGTGCTGGGCTGTCCCTCACGGTTGGAGGATTGCCAGCGCTGGCCTCGTTCACAATCCCCGACCGTGATGCGCCGACCATCAAGACCTTCGTGACCTCCAGAATGCTGGACCAGGGGTTCTTGGCCGGACCCAACCTGTATACCTCAATCGCGCACACCCCCGACATACTTGATGAGTACTTCGTTGCGTTGCGGTCGGTTTTCGAGGAGATAGCCGCGAACGACGACGATGAGCTACGCAAGCAGCTACCCGACGGTCTGGCGCAGTCCGGGTTCCGTCGGCTCACCTGACCCGCTCCACCTGACTATCGCAGCCGTCATTGCGACATCAGCGGAGAGAAAACCGGCGGCAAGTTCCGGCGCTTCAATCCGAGATCGATTGCCTCCCAAAAGCCCCGATTGGCCAGGTACTGCGCACGCTCCATCACACGTGCCGGGATTGCCTCAACGACATCCGGCTCGGCGAGCGCGTGGGCAATCACCGTCGGGAGTTCATCGAGGTCGCGGAAGTACAGATAGTCCTCGCCAGGAGTGAAAAACCTCGATGTACGGTCGACATCGTCTGTTGCGAGCACGGTCCCTGCGAGCATCGCTTCGACGACTCGGGTTTTGAGTTGCTGAATCGGTCTGGCATTGGATTGTGAGAAATTGATCGTGATGCGGCTGGCCGCTAGGGCAGCCATGTAGTCAACCCACGTCGGCTGCCCGGTTGTCGTGGTCTGGTAGTCATCGGCTTTGTCATGTCGATGCGGGTTAACTGCCACTGAAATACCTTGACGCTCGAGTTCCTCGATCGCGCTAACGCGATACGGATAGAGAACGCCGATGAAGGACACATCCCACTGTTTTTCTACCGCCGCACAAGCTTCGTGCACCAGATCGAGCGAGCTTGTCGACATCGGCATATTGACCGGGCCCACTTCCGGTCGGCCCCTCTTCATCGAACCATCCATAGGCATACAGATGTCGACGACCATGAATCGTGGTGACATGTGTGCAAGCCGGCGGCTCTGCGCATTGATCCAGTAGTAGGCCGAATCAAACATGACGCCCAGAAGTACACCGTCCCAGTTGCGCAAGAGTTCCGCCCATGCCACATCCCAGTGCCACGTAGAAGATTCACTTCCCGGATCGGATTCAATGTGAGTAATCATGTGCGTCGCTTGGACTTCATTCGCCTTGGCCACGAGGCGAGGGATCCACGACTCCCAACTCTCTCCTCGCGAGACGTCGAGAAAGCTCACTCGGGACTCATCGGAAATCTCGATGGCCGTCTGCCACGCTTCAAAATAGAAGTTGCGCGTGCCTGGACGCCACGATTCGAAATCAGGTCCTTCCTGAGGGACCACGAGCACATGCGGTTTCTGGACGGCCCCGATCGAGGTCGAATTGCGAACCACGCTCAGGGGGAAATCACGATCACGCTGCCGGTTCCAAATCCGCTCGTCTAGACCCGGGTAGATGCGCGAAGCAATGGAACCCGTCCGCGAACGCAGACTCATTGCGGCTGGGCCTCGAACAACGGTTGGCCCATCGCCCACTCTGGTCGGTAACGATCTAAGAGCGACTCAAGTGACTCGAGTCCGACGACCTCATTTTTGTCGTTCAGCAGTATTACTTGCCTCGTGAGCAGGTCCCTGGGCATGTTGCGAAGATTGGGCCATTCATTGGACCAGGCGTCTTCACCGTTCAACCATTCACGCCTCAACCAATCGACCACCGGTTGCCCTTCGGAATCCTTACCCGCCAGCCCCATAAGGATTCGCGAGCACGAGTAGGTCAACTGCCCGTCGGGGCCACCTGCTGGCTCACTAGCACCGGGTGGGAAGTAAATGCAGGCCACTGGGCTTGCACCGATGGGTTGATCGGCGACAGGTCGCACCTCCGCTGGCCACCAATAGCCTTTACGATCCTCACCGAACGTCTCGTATGTCGCGCGCCAATTGTCGGGAGCAACTCTGATCATCGCGCGCGGCAGAACCCCATCCACCACAAGCAAGAAGACCACACTCGCAAATGCGATGACCACGAGTGGTGAGCCGAACAATGTGCTGCCGCTGCCTTTCGATTCGGCCCATCGTCCAAGTGGAAGCAGCGCGACTGGCAAAGTCACCGCCAGGCCTGCCGCCGTGGCCAACATAATTGTCTTAACGGCTCCGTAGTTGGGACCACTTGAGGCGTACCAGGTGCCGAAAGTGGCTATGGCTAGTCCATAACCCAGCAACAGTGCCATGGGTGCCACAGGGACATACCGACGCCACCGTGAACTAGTTCCAGGGCGCCGGCAGCCGAACAGAACTACGCCACCAGCTGTCACAGCTGCTGCCGCCAGGACGCCTAGGACAGGCCCTACAACCTCAGTGCCCCCTTGGCTTTCCAGCAGTATGAGAGCCGGGACACGAACAGCAGACGAGACTCCACGACCGAATCCACCGCCCAGGAACGAGGCGGGCATAGCTGTGCTCGTGGTGAGGAAGATGTACATCAGTGCGCGGCGCATGGGTTGGGCAACCAAGACCACAGCGCTCGCCCACACGAGCACAGAAACCCAATCGACTCGCGAACGCCTTAGTAGATCGACGAGGAACTTCACGCCATACGCAGCCAAGGCAACGAACGCAATCGGCGCGAGCGGAAACCACACCAAAGAGGTGAGCGCAAAGATTGCTGTATGACGTATCCGGATTCGCGGCATCGGATACGTCATCCAAAACGCTCCGAACCATAAGGTGACGGTGATGAGGGTGAATTGCATAGAAAGGTGACCGAAGCCCATAGCGGCGATGCTCATCACGGCCAACACAAGCGCGCCGGACCAAGCCGCCACGGCAGGTACTGCGGACTTGCGACCACCCATCCATTTGACGGATCGCTCGGCTACGGGTGCGATCGCGAGAGGCGCGAGCGCGGCGAGAAAGAATTGCGCGTACAACACAGAGTCGGCCGCGACGAGAACCTGATTGACACCACCGAAACTCAGCAGAGACAAGGATGCGGCAAGAGTCGCCGTGAAGACCAGCAGTAGTTGTAAGGGTCCGCCCAGAATGGTGATCTGGTCGACTGGTCCCCCGCTAGCCAGGCGACCGGTGAAGTCCAGCCAATCGGCGTTGTCCTCTGCGCCACGATTGAGCACGAAATAGCCGACATCGGCGAACGGCCCGGCCGACGGCGCCAGCGCTCGGCTGACAACTAAGAACGCCAGGACCAGGGCCGATGGCACCAATAGAGACCAGGCTTGGACAGACCACGGAACAGGGCGCGGGTTGCGGCTCACCAGGGCCACCACCAGCACGATCAGCACGGCAGCGGTCAATGCCCATTGCAGGCCGACGATGGTCCACCGTGTTCCAAATGCCGCGGTCACTTGGACGAAAGCTCCAACGAACCCGACCGACAAGAAGGTGATGACGAGCGTCCAGGTCACCGACCTGAGTCGCCACAATGCGATGATGGGCACCACGATGAACGCGATTAGGAAGGCGATGTTTCCCATCACGCTCCTCACTGCACCGATTCCGAACCGGGGGACATTCCCCGCTTGCGGCGAGTGCCGAGTCTAACCGGCAATGCAGATCTCTCCCGGGCTCCGTCACACGCTCGTGCGCGTCGCTCCCCTCATCGGGATCGCGATTTCGCTCAGCGTCACCTGGTGGATCCTCATCGGGCCCATCATGGATTCCGATCCGTGGTCCGGATTCCGGCTGTATTTCGCAAACGATCAACTGAGCTACGCGCGCATAGCGACGAACGTCGCCAACGGTGGTCCATGGTTCACCGAGCCCTTCACGCAGACGGGGACCAGCTACTACCCATCCTTGTGGTACTTCGCCATAGGTCTGTTTAGCGCCGCGACGGGGCTGTCTGTCCCTTCGGCCTGGACAGTCCTAGGTGTCGGGATCGTTTCGCTCATGATCGGCGTGTTTGCGGTCACTGCGTGGAAACTCAGCGGACAGTGGTGGGCAACACTGACACCGGCATTGGCGATCACTGCGGGAACGAGTTCCTCGCTGTTGCAGGGTCCGAGCTTCGAAGGATTTTGGCAGACGAGGCTCGACCATCACGCTGTCCTGTGGGGTCCGTTTGGAACATTGTTCACTCTCAACGCTGAAGTTGCTGCTACTAGCTTTGTCGCCCTCGGCCTCCTCGCCTTTCTCCTGGTCTCCTTACCGAGAAACACTCGGACCGCACCTTTGCTTGTTACCTCAGGATTGCTCATCGGCGTCACTGCCAACATGCAGACCTACGCATTCCTGACCGGCGTGTTCCTGCTCGCAACGTGGGGAACGACGCTCGTCTTGTTGCGCGCTCAATCAAAATGGCTGACGGCTTCGACAGCGACGATTCTTGCCGTCACGCTTGCCAGCGGTCCCTTCATTGCCGAATTCATCGGTCAACTCGCGACATACGCATGCGTCCTGCTCGCTGCTCTGCCCGCAGCCGTCCATAAGTTTCCCCAGCAATACCGGTCGCGACTCCTCCTCATCGTCCCGCTCGCCCTTGCAGGATCCCCGCAGTTGCTTCGAACTCTCGCAGGGCTGCTTTCAGATGACGCCTTCTTGGCCTACCGGGAGGCAAGCACTGAGAATCTCGGCGTTCCGCTAGTCAAGGGACTCGCGGCGGCTGGAATTCCAATCCTCGTGTGGTTCGCAGCGATGATCGCACCGAGGATGGCGATGCATTTTCGGGCGCCGCTCATCGCACTACCTGTGACAGCCGTGATCCTCGTGAGCAATAACTACTGGGGTTTCGACCAGGAGCCCTACCGCTTCTGGTTGCAGATGAACACCTTGTCGCTGCTGCTCCTGGCCGTAGTGGTGCCCGCCATCTTCGCTCATTGGTACCGGCAGCGAATCCACTACCCGCGCCGACTCCCTGCGGCCTACCTCGTACTCGCCATGGCGGGGTCTCTCTACGTGACCGGTTTGGGAGATCTCTTTGGCTTTTGGGACTATGCCAAGCGCCAAGGAACGATCATCGCCGCACCGCGATCTGGTTCCGATCAAGCCATCCTGCAGTCACTGACCAAAAGCCTCGACGGCCTAACCGCCACCGATCCCTGCATTGACCCAAAAATCCTCGGCTTGCTTACTCCAACACCCATCGCCCACTTCAACCTAGGCCTCGCCTGGCCTGACAACTCCGAAGGGCTGCAGAGATTCATCGTTGCACGCGATGAAGCCCTCCTAGATTCCTACGCCGCTCGTGACGCTGGAATCTCAGCACTCATCACCTACCCTGCCTGCAATTCAGGCTGGAATCCGACACCGCGGGACGGCTTTTTTCCGGCGCAATCTTCCAACGGATATTGGCTTTGGATTACATCAGGCGCTTAGCCTGAGTGGACTTCACTCTCGCAGATGTGAGAAAGCAACCTTGCTTTCCACTAGATCCCGGAGCAGCGCCGGCGACTGCACGTCGAAGACAGGCTCTCCGCTTCGCAAGCCCTTCTCCACGACCGCGACAATAAAGATGACTTCCTTAATTGGCGTGACAGCCGTAACCGAAGGTTCACCGATTCTCCCGAAGACAGTTATCCGACCTGCATTCAAAGAGGTTGCGAAGTCGATAGCTCTCTTCACCGAAATAATCACATAGGGAGCAACCTCATCCGCCTCATTGGATTCAGGGGTCGTGGGCTGAAATGACTCACGGATGTTGTTGATGCATACCGTGGGATGCAGCCGGAGACTAACGACAAGGTGACCTCCAAGTTTCACAAGACTCCACGCCGAGCGGACGTTCGCCTCAACGTCCACATTCCAATCCACGGCACTCAGAGAAACAACCGCGTCGTATAAGAGAGGTTTTGAGTTTGATTCCAGAACTCGGGATGCCTCCATGATGTCACCAGCAAGCACGCAGCCACCGAATTGCTCAACGGACTGGTTCCCCTCCCGAGCCGCATCAGCATGGATCTCAAGGCCCGTGTAGCCGCTACACCCGAACCTCTCAAATAGCGCCCATCCCAGTCCGCCACAGGCGCTGCCAAGATCTAGAATTGTGTGCCTCGCGCGCGGCGCCAAAAACTCAAACGCGGCCTGCTCACTTGGGTACAGATCAGTGAAGACTTTTCGATGTGACTTGTAGTACGAGACAAGGCCCGGGGATCGAAACTCGATATTCATGCACGACCTCTCCTGGTAGATTCAGTCCCTGTTCGGGACTACATCGGCGCTGCAGCTCCGGGCATTCACAACTAGAGAATGGGCACCTAAACTCCACCTTCACCAACACTAGTTGCGTTTGACGTAAGTCGCATGGGAACCCAGCGTCTAGATGCGCGGAAGCCCTAATGACTTCCAATCTCAGGTTTTGGGGACGGTTGTTCGCTTCGCATCAAATCAGACAGAGTCCTCATCGATACTCTCTATCCATGATCACAGCCGCGCGAATGTCACCCGCAAGGTGGGCCCAGCAATGTGGAATCTGACTCTTCGCCTAGTTCTGAGTGCCGTAGTCGGGGTCATCTCTGCAGCAGTGCTTAATCGACTTCTCCCTGCGTTCTTGGTGGTCAGCGTTCTCGCGGCAGTGCTCGCGGCAGTGCTCGCGTTCTTCCTCGCGAGCGCACGACTTCGGAAGGACGAGAGAACTGCAGGTACGAGTTTCGCGAACGGGTTCGCCGTCTTGTCGGGGCTCCTCGTCTTCTTTGCCACGCTCTTTTTGCTCACCTTCGGGCCTCTCAACGTCGATCGATCCTTCAGTGTGTGGATGCTCAGGAACGTGGCTGAACAAGAGCAGATTCCTACCGCGTCGCTCAAAGAGCAAGCATCG
>Ga0209953_1000652_pt1 | contig 12016 bp, 24 predicted proteins | sample SalPonred_H2O_MG_FD_185713 | JGI IMG/M metagenome (GOLD analysis project Ga0209953, IMG submission 185713) | Salt pond water microbial communities from South San Francisco under conditions of wetland restoration - Salt Pond MetaG... | ecosystem: Environmental > Aquatic > Non-marine Saline and... | reverse complement strand
GTAACCTAGGATCACTAAACATTGCTAAGATGATGGAGTCGCCTGACTTTGGTAAGAGTGTTGACACAGCCATTAAAGCTCTTACATCTGTTGCTGATCTTAGCTACATTGAGTCTGTGATGTCGATTGCCGAGGGTAATCGTAAAACTAGAGCAATCGGTCTAGGACAAATGAATCTTCACGGGTACTTCGGTAAAGAGAAGATGCACTATGGTGATAAAGAATCTATTGACTTTACCAATATGTATTTTTATACTATTCTTTATCACGCCCTTAAGTCTTCTAATGAGACAGCTAAGAAGACTGGCAACCCATTCTATAACTTTGAGAATTCAAAGTATGCTACAGGAGAGTTCTTTGATAAGTACACCTTATCAGAATGGAAGCCAGCCACGAAGAAGGTTGCAAAAATATTTAAGGATGCTGACATTGACATTCCTAGACAGTCCGATTGGGATAAGCTAAAGAAGTCTGTAATGAAGCACGGTCTATACAACCAAAACCTACAGGCCGTGCCACCTACTGGATCAATTAGTTATATTAATAACTCTACATCTAGCATTCACCCAATTGCTTCTCAGGTTGAGATTCGTAAAGAAGGAAAGCTTGGTCGTGTTTACTACCCCGCACCCTACCTGACTAACGATAACCGAGAGTACTTTATGGATGCCTATGAGATTGGCCCAGAAAAGATTATTGATGTCTATGCCGCTGCAACCCAGCACGTAGACCAGGGGCTGTCCCTGACCTTGTTCTTTAAGGATGAGGCCACCACTCGTGACATCAACCGAGCACAGATCTATGCTTGGAAGAATGGTATCAAAACAATTTATTACATCCGAATCCGCCAGCAAGCTCTGGAGGGTACTGAGATGGAAAATTGCGTAAGCTGTATGCTATGACGAAAGGAAGGTACGCATATCTAATGGAAAAATTTGTTAAGCCAATTAACTGGAACAAGATCGAAGACCCAGTTGATTTAGACGTATGGAACAGACTCACAGCCAATTTCTGGCTGCCTGAGAAGGTTCCTGTAGCCAATGACATCCCATCGTGGGCTCTTCTAACAGACGAAGAGAAGGAGTTGACAAAGCGTGTATTCACTGGCTTGACAATGCTAGATACCGTACAAGCCACTGTAGGGGCTATCAAGCTTATGCCAGATGCTCAGACACAGCACGAGGAGGCGGTACTGACAAACATTGCATTTATGGAATCAGTACATGCCAAGTCATACTCTAACATCTTTTCTACTCTTTGTTCTACAGAAGAGATTGACGAGATCTTCCGCTGGAGCATGGAGAATCCTCATCTTAAAAAGAAAGAGCAAATCATTCTTGACAGATATGACGGTAAAAATGAAATGGAAAGAAAGATTGCATCTGTAATGCTAGAGTCTTTCTTGTTCTATTCTGGATTTTATTGGCCAATGTATCTGTCATCAAGGTCCAAACTAACCAATACCGCTGACATGATCCGTCTCATTATTAGAGACGAAGCTGTGCACGGCTACTACATTGGATATAAGTTCCAAAATAGATACAATAACATGGTAGAAGAGTCACAGGAGCGTTACAAACAATACGCCTATGATTTAACCATGGAACTATTTGAGAACGAGACAAAGTATACTGCGGAGTTATATGACGGGGTAGGGCTAACAGAAGACGTAAAGAAGTTTTTGCATTATAACGCTAACAAAGCTTTAATGAATCTGGGCTTTGAGGCATTGTTCCCTGCGGAATTGACCGATGTTAATCCTGCCATCATGTCTGCATTGTCTCCCAATGCTGACGAGAACCACGACTTCTTCAGCGGTAGCGGATCAAGTTACGTAATTGGCAAGCATGAATCGACTACTGATGAAGATTGGAACTTCTAGCCTATAACATATAAAATATGATATAATTTGGCTATGAAATGTTCTTTTAGTCCATGCCTTAGAAAGCCGTATGCTAGAGAGCTTTGTCAATCTCACTACAAGATGAGTTTGCGTGGAGAAAAGCTTAGACCTCTTCGTCCCAGAGAAGGTGCAAGATTAAAAACTTGTACTTTTGAGGGATGTGACAAGCCACATAAGGGTAACAATTACTGCTCTGGCCACAATTATCAAATGAAAAAGTATGGAAAGGTTTGGCCAATTAAATCTCAAAAACCTGGTGAGTGGGGGGATTGGTTTAAGCATGAGTCTGGATATGTTCGTAGAACACGAAGAATAGATGGAAAATACCAGATGCAAGCTGAGCATAGGTACGTAATGGAGCAGCACCTTGGCAGAGAACTGCTGCCTGGAGAAAATGTACATCATAAAAATGGAATTCGTAATGACAACAGAATAGAGAACCTAGAGCTGTGGATTTCAAGCCAACCCTCTGGACAACGGGTAGACGATCTTTTGACCTGGGCCAAGGAGGTTGTTAGAAGGTATGATGGATATAATTTCTAGCTCTGATATAATTGTAATATGAGTAAAGATCAAGAAAGAAAGCTGGACTGGAGACCTCATCACGATAATCGATCAAAAGATTATCCGATTAGATCATTAATTAATCAAATAAGCTTTGACTTAAAAAGAATTAATTGGGAAGAGGGCACTGTCTTAGACCAGGGCCGTGAAGGGGCTTGCGTAGGATTTGCGTGGATGGGCGAACTATTAGCAGAGCCCAAGGCTCCCGAGGTTCAGCCCAGCGAAGCACTGGGAAATGCAATAGCCTCTTCATATTATAAGCGTGCTAAAAAAATAGATCAATGGCCTGGTGAAGAATACGAAGGTACTTCTGTTTTGGCGGGTGCCAAGATTATGAAAGAAGAAGGTTTTATTGATAGCTACCGCTGGTGCTTTGGCATTGAGGATATTAGAGACGCAGTCCTAACCACTGGACCAGTCGTAATAGGAATACCCTGGCATAGCGGAATGTATTCTACAGGACGTGGGGGATTAGTAAAAGTTTCGGGAAGTAATGTTGGCGGTCACGCATTAGTTATCACTGGATATGATCCATTTATGGAAATTAACGGTAGAAGGTATGAGGTATTTCGCTGGAGAAATTCTTGGGGAAGCGATTATGGGGTTGACGGATCAGGTTATATCAAGTACAATGATTTAGAAAAGCTTTTGAAAAAATCAGGAGAAGCTTGTGTTCCTATTGGTAGAAAGACACCAGTATTTGAAACCAAATGGAATAACTTTCAGCATCTTTTTGTAAATAGATTATTTGATAGGTGAGTATGAACACTAGTTTTGAAAACAAATGTAGCATTCTAAGCGAGCTATGGCTTAACTACAGAGAAGAAAAAGACTTTCAAGATTTTGTAAAATACAATGATATTGCCTTGCCGCTATCTTTTATTATTGCCGAGGGTATCGTGGATAATCCAGGGGAAATGGCAGAAAGTTTTATTGATGAAACATTCAGTCTTCTTCTTAAAGCAGTCGGCATAGAGGATTTAGGTTTTGAAACACTGGACGGCATACTTAAAAAAGTAGAGGAGTAGAGTGTGAACGAAGAAGAGAAAAAATTTGCTGAATGGCTCACAGCTGGTATTGAAGCTGGATGGGTAACAGAACCTTTTTGTAACACACATGATGTTGATCCTGGCATGGGAGAAGAAGAACAGGAAGAGTGGGAAAATGGCTTTGATCCTTGCCAGCATGTTATTAGAATTATGATGTAGTTTTATTGGGGATATAGTTTAATGGTAAAACGAGAGTCTTCCAAACTTTCGATGTCGGTTCAATTCCGTCTATCCCCTCGGCCCGTTAGCTTAGTGGTTAAAGCGCCTGTCTGTCGAACAGGAGATCGTCAGTTCAATCCTGATACGGGCCGCTGATATAATTTAATATATGCCCCCATAGCATAAAAGCAATGCACCTGTCTTGTAAACAGGAGAAGCGGGAGCGTTACCTGCTGGGGGCTCGAATAACTAAACAAGGAAATATGGCTGAGTGGTTTAAGGCAACGGCTTGCTAAGCCGTCGTAGGAGCAATCCTACCGCAAGTTCGAATCTTGCTATTTCCGCTCATAACTAAATGGGGGGATTAGCTCAGTTGGTAGAGCACTTGCTTTGCAAGCAAGGGGTCAGGAGTTCGATTCTCCTATTCTCCACAGCTCCTTAGCTCAGTGGACAGAGCAATGGCCTACGAAGTCATGTGTCGCAAGTTCGAATCTTGCAGGGGCTACGCCTCCATAGCTCAGCGGAAGAGCAACAGACTTCTAATCTGTAGGTCGTAAGTTCGAATCTTACTGGGGGTACAAAGGGAGATATAATATTAACAATGTCAGCTGTAGTTATTTATAATAATGGCGGTATGGAAATATTGGGTGCTGTCACTGTTAAGAAATCTATTACAATGCTATACCGTGGCGTAGCACGCATACGCACTTCAAAGGAGGATGGGCGGTTTGGCCCGTATCCAATACCTAAATCAATTGAATTAAATCAATACATTTTTCCCAAATGGAAATATCAGAAGCGCATTCTTCACTATTCTCGTAAGGGTGTTTTGGAGCGGGATGGATATATCTGTGCATATTGTTTTGAATATGCTAATACCATTGATCATGTTATTCCTAAATGTGATGGAGGAGAATCTAATTGGCTAAATACCGTCGCATGTTGCAAGCCCTGTAATGCTAAAAAGGCTGGCAGAAATCCACAACAGGCTAAAATGATACTTCGTAACAAACCAGCAATGCCAGCTTGACACGGTAGGTATACAAAGGTACAATATTTTATATGAGTGAGACAAGTCCACAAGAATACGCAGAACAACGTAAGCAATGGGAGAAAAGCTATAAGCCTGTAAAGTTTGTCGAGTATTCTGCAGAGAATTATAAGAATATGAAGTCTCAGGACCCAAGATATGTATGGACCGAGCATGATACCTGCGATGGATCTTATTTAACTGCTGGATTTCATTTCTTTGGTGATCCTCCTTTTTGTTGCTGGACCACTTTTGGCTGGCACATAGCTGAAGTTGCCTCGATATCAGAAGATACTGTTGTAACTTCTGCTTTTATACCTTGTTCTGTTTGTAATCCAGACGGCGAAGGCGATGGCGATCCAAACTGTGAGGGACCAGAAATACCCGAGGGTGCAGACGGCGGTGAGTGTGAAGACGGATGGGTGCAGTGGTATTTTGATTAAACCGTCTGCCCTGGTATACCCTCACTCTTATAAAGTGTAGAAAGGTTAGTCGGTTCACGTGGGTTCAACCCCCACCCAGGGTACTTAATAATAGGGAGAACAATGAAAGTAGATGTTTTAGATAAAGGATATGTAAGACTCGTTGATCACATGGGTAGCGATCTTTCTGTAGTAAACGCAGCAAGGGTATCATATGACAAAGAAGCAAAAGAGCTTTCTGACCGTGATCGTAAATTAATTAATTTTTTAATTAGAGAAAAACACACTTCTCCATTTCGTCATGCAGCTATGACATTTGAGGTTTATGCCCCGCTAGTTGTGGCACGACAATGGTGGAAGTATTCGGTATCTTCTACACATGTCGATGATCAGAATGGCTGGAATGAATCATCTCGTAGATACATTACAGAGGATGAAGAGTTTTATATTCCCGCTGCAGATCAATGGCGAAGCAAGCCAGAGAATAGCAAGCAGGGTAGTGGAGAACCTTTAGAAAAACAAGCTGGCAAACTTTATACCCAAAAGCTAATGAGGCTAATCGACGAGAGTGTCGTGCTTTATCAGAATGCAATGGATGATGGTATAGCTCCAGAGCTTGCCAGACTATTTCTACCAGCTTATGGCATGTATGTTCGTTGGCGTTGGACTACCTCTTTGCAGGGAGTAATGACATTCTTAGAACAACGTCTACCACATGATGCGCAATCAGAGATTAGAGAATATGCTGATGCAGTTCTTAATCTATCTAAGGATATTTTCCCAGAAACATTTAAGTTTTACCTCGACCTAGATACACAAATCTGGGTATAATATATTTATTCAACTTAAAAGGAGACACAATGACTATTGTTTATACTAAGCCCAATTGCGTACAATGCAATATGACAAAGCGACACATGGATAAGATTGGGGTTGAGTATACTACAGTAGACATTACTGAAGATGCTGATGCCCTCGACAAATTAATTGAGATGGGCTATAAGGCCGCGCCCGTTGTTTTAACGGAAGACGGAGAGTCCTGGGCGGGATTTCAACCAGAAAAAATTAACGAGCTAGCTGCATAATGTCAGTAATTGAAATAAATTATCTAGACAGAATTTATGGCAAAAAATTATTTGAGGTCGTACCTCTCAACAAACGTCGATCATGGATGAACGCGACCAGCAAAGCTTTCGCATATCATTGTTTGCCATTGGCCATAGCTAATGAGCACGCTTGGGGCGTGCCATCGCCTGGATACTTTGAGGCAGAATGGAACGGTGGGCCAGAGCTAGAAGATCTCCAGGTTAACTTAGATATAGAAAAATTTGATTTTGAGTGGGCCTCGTCACATTTTGGTCACGGCGTTTTAACAATTAACTTAGATTTTATACTAAAAACAGAGAGGGGTATTTCTACATATATTAGAGGAGTTCCAAATTATTTTAAAAAAGGAATACAACCCCTTGATGCTATTGTTGAAACGGACTGGTTACCATATACCTTTACATACAATTATATTTTTACAGAACCTGGAAAAGTAAGTTTTGAGAAAGACGAAATACTGTTTAGCTTTTTTCCCGTACGAAGAACTTGGATAGAATCTTTTAGTCTTGTAGAAAAAAACATTCAGGATAATTCAGATTTTTATAAACAATATCAAGAATACGATGTTGCTAGAGAAAAGCGTTTAACAGAAAGAGATCCAGATGCAGACGACTCCCAGCTTTCTCATCTTTTAGAAGAAAAAGGATTTCAAAAGTTTTACAAAAATGCTAAAGATCCTGACGGTAAACCATACAGACCATTTTTGCACAGGAAAAGAATTAGTTTAAACAAACCAGAAAAAGGATAGCAGAATATAACTAATCTTCAGCGATATATGTTCCAGCAATGTGAAAATTGTCTGCTGTTGTCAATGTAACAGGCTCATCTTGCTCAAAAGGAAAATCATATAGGCGTTGACCCGTTAAATCTGTCGTAAATAGTTGTAATTCATCAGAGCCAGCATCAACATGTCCACTAATGTGATACTGAGTTTCAGAACCTACATTTATATCGTGTAAACAGCCTTCACGGAACATGTATCCATATTTTGCTGGGAACGGCAGCGTGACATAGTACTGACCAGTACCAAATCCAGTAATATTATCCATGTCTACTTGAATTTCAAAGTGTATGAGATTGCCAGACATCTTAATGTATTTTGCAGAAAACAATGGATCGCCGCTAAATGTTGGCTGTGTTCCTGCCGTACCGCCCTCTACCGCATACTCAACCTCAAAAGGTGTTCTCGGTAAAAACCTAGCCATTAGTCTTGTGACTCCAAGCCCATTCGAATTGTTGCGGCTTGAGTGCCATCGTTGTCAGTTATAATATAAAGATCATCAGAACCAGCTAATTCAAAAGATATTGCGGCACCTGGAACAATCTGATATCCATAATCAGATGCAGAAACCCCCTGTCCACCTATGTAAATATTTCCAGAAGAGCTAACGTTTTGAATAGTAATATCCATACCAGAGTGCGTTCCGTCGGGGGTAATTTTAGTTGTTTCAGAATCTGAAACTGTGTATACATTATGAGTAGTCATACCACCATTGTACATCATTTCTAAATGATATACTTTTATATATGACCTATTTAAAATGGTTTATTAAAGAGTTTAAAAAAGCATTTAGGAGACATCTTGAAAATTTATAATCCCGCGCCAGGTAGGCCAATTACAAGCCCTTATGGCCCCCGCACCCATCCGATCACGGGGCAGAAGGGCAAAATGCATCATGGCATTGATTACGGTGGAAGTTTTAATGTGTTGGCGGCACAAGACGGAATTGTTTCGCACATTGGTTGGTCACCACGAGGTGGCGGACATGTCGTAATACTAAAACATGCATCAAACTTTTGGACTGTTTATTATCATGGTGCACACAAGACACCACTAAAAAAGGGTGATCGCGTCAAAGCAGGAGATTTTATATATCGTTCGGGGACAACTGGAGCTAGCACAGGCAACCACCTCCACTTCGAAGTTCGCACCCCCACAAGAATTTGGGGGCGAACCAAAGATCCAGAAATTTATATGACTAATGGTAAACCAGAAGACAGGCCAGAGGATGGCGTCGTGCCAAGCGCTGGAGGCCCAGAAAACTTCATGCATGGGCTTAAGGTAGATGGTCGTCTGGGACGCAGAACTTGGAGGGCATGGCAAGAAACTCTTAAAAATAAGTATGGGTATCGTGGCATTATTGATGGTCGTCCAGGAAGAATGACCTGGAGGGCTGTTCAAAGATCATCTGGAGCTACCGTAGATGGTATATTTGGTCCGAATACTCGCAAATCAGTACAGCGTAAGCTTGCAGATCTTGGAGAATACCGTGGTGCTATCGACGGTATCTGGGGCAGGGGAACAATCAGCGCCCTACAAAGATCATTAAACAAAGGAATATACTAATGTGGGCAGCATTAATTAAAACATTAAATGAAAGAAGTCGTCGTAAGGTAAGGCAAAGAAAATCAGATGACAAAGCATTAGAGCAAGGCCCAAGCTGGAGATATCGTCGTAGATTAATTTATGGTGCATATATCTTGGGGTTTGCAATGGTTCTTTTCGGTGCCGCTACCGTTTTCATGGACAGCCAGATCGGTGTAGAAATGATTATTGGCGGGGTAGCTCTAGTATCAATCATTGTAACCGCATATACTACTTCTGCAACTTATGAAGATGTGCGAGTATGGAATCATAATCCTAGAATTAGATTTGGTCAGGGTGGTGAGCCCATGCACAATTACGACACAAAGAATCCAGATGGAACTTGACATACCGTTCCGACTACGCTAAAATCTTATAGTCAGTAAAAAACGAAAGGAAGTTCATATATGATTATGACTGCTGAGTTTTGGAAGTCAACTGGCGAAACAGCTATCAAGGCCGCTGCTGCTGCAGCCCTTGGTGTAATCGGTACTGATCAGCTGATCACCGCTATGAGCGTTGATTGGACTCAGGTTGGAGGGGTTGCCCTTCTTGCTGGTATTGTTTCGGTTTTGACTGCCATTGTTGCACCTAATCCCGATATTAGGGCTGCAAAGCGAGAGGCTGTTCGACTTGAAGCAGAGGCCAAGGCTGCTGCTGAAAAGAAGGCTGCCGCTGCTGCAAAGCGTAAGGCTGCTGCAGCTAAGAAGTAATATATAATTAAATATGGCTATATATGATTACTCCTGCGGGGTCTGCGGTAAATCCACCACAGTCGTGAGATCTATCTCAGACCCCGAGGAGTTTTATTTTTGTGATACTTGCAATGAGCCATTGAAAAGGATATACTCTGGCATAGGAGTTACCTTTAATGGTAATGGCTTTTATTCAACCGACAATCGAAAGGCTTAATGTGACCACAACAAAAGAAGAGGCTAAAAAGAAAACTCTTACCGCTCATGATAGATGCGATAGATGTGGGGCACAAGCTTATGTTAAGGTTTCTGGGGTATCGGGAGATTTAATGTTTTGCTCACACCACTTTACCAAAATCATGAATGATCCAAATGGTAAAGAAGCAATGGAAAAGTTTGCATATGAGATTTTGGACGAACGGGATTTTGCTTATGACCAGTGATGAAGAAATTAGCAAAATGATTGACAGCATGGTTCTATCTGGGTACATCGAGATTGATGGAATAGATTCTGAGTCTGGAGAATTCTTATATAGGGTTAATCCAAAATTATATGAAGAGGTTCCCGATTTAGAACAAAGATTGCAGGATGCTTTTTTGGGTGAAATTTATAATCTTTGGACCAAGGGAATGCTGAGTATGGATGCTACAAAATCAAATCCTATTATTTCTTTGACGGAAAATGCTTTTGATTCAAAAAAAGTAGCAGAGCTAACTGTAGAAGAAAGGCACACGCTTTTTGTAGTAATGCAAGCTATGCGACAGGGGGATTAGTATGGAGTATTTACTCGGATCTATTGTCACACTAGCTTCCGTAATTTTAATAAATAAAATAGCTAGACGTACTGCCGAGCGAAGCAAGATTAGTTTTGAAATTACCCAAAGCTATCTTTTTAAGTTGTTGTCTGAATACAATGACAGAGCAATAGAAGATAGGTCTCCACCAGACACTCAATCTTACAAACATATCAAAAATCAATATGTGCGTATTATGATTGTTGAAGATGAGGCATACTGGATTAAGGATAACCAGCTCTACGTGGCCAAATTTGAAGACGGAACAATTGATACTGACTCAACAACAGAGGTTGACACAATGAGCATGTCTAAGGTAGAATTGGAAAGAACTATGTTTATAGTTGAAACACTTCGAGAGGACAACTAAATATGATTATTGCTGTTCACGGTAGTAATAAATTTGATGACTATCCCGTCTTCCTCCGAGCAATGGGTAACGCTATGTTCGGAATGGATGATGAGGATAAGCAGATCTTCCTGTACACCGCAGGCCCCAAACGAGTAAACGAAATGGCTATGGAGTTTGCTAATGTTTCTGAGCGTAGCCTCAAGGGCCGTGGAATTAGAATTCAGGTTCGTAAAGTTCCCATGAATTGGGTTAAAGATAATTTTAGATTTCTTGATCACTTTGCATACTTTGCGGTAAAGAAAGAAGTTCTTCCTCAGATTGTGAACTCAGCTTATGCCAAGGATGTTCCTGTTGAGGTGTATCGTTACTAATGAAGCTGAGCAGGAGAGAGACATCTTTCTTGTCCGTGGCTAAGTATTTTGCAGAAAAGTCACAGTCAAGACAGAGACACGGGGCTGTTGTTGTAAAAGGCGGCAGGGTGGTTGGAACTGGATACAACAAAGATAAAAATAGTCCACTGGGTGTTTCACCAGAGCATATCAAGACACATTGTTCTAGACATGCCGAGGTAGAAGCAATCAGGGATGCAGGATTCTCCGTAGAAGGTGGAATTCTGTATGTTGCAAGAGTAAACCGACAGGGCTTGGGCAGAAATAGCAAGCCATGCAAATACTGTCAAGCAGTTATCTCAGCAACAAAAATTAAAAGAGTAATCTATACAGAAGGCGAAGACAATGTTAATATCCTCACTTGATCAGATGGAAAACGTTGTAAAGAAAAACAAAAGTCTAAAGTGGGATGGCTGGGACGTAATCCATTTCTACCCTTCAGAAAAGGGTAGGACATCCCGATGGGGTTTGCGAATGAAAAACAAATGGTTTTTGCATAAGCGATACCCAATTACTGAGCAGGGGTGGGAAATCCCTAGGAAGTTTATGAAATAGTATGGATAAGCATTCTTGGAAAGAAGACGCTCTTTGTTTGGGCTATGATACAAATTTCTTTTTCGACAAGTACGAAGAAGATGAGTCATTCCGTCCAGCCATCGACAAGCTTTGCTCTGAGTGTCCTGTAATGAAAGAATGCTTTGCCGCTGGCGTTGCTCAAAAAGAATGGGGAGTGTGGGGCGGTATTTACTTTGAAGGTGGAAAGATCTCAAGAGAGTTTAACAATCATAAAACTAAGAAAGATTGGTCAGACACTTGGGAAAATCTAACAATGGATAAATAATTATGTATACAGATGCAATGGCACGAGCTTTCAGATCCCTGGATCATTTTGCCCCAAAGGGTTTTAGCGTGCAGCTAATTGATAACGATACTTTTCTTACGGTGAAGGCTAGTGATAAACAATTTATGAAATTAGTTGACGAAGAGAAGCGTCGTGCAGTAGAATATATGGTAAGAGTAAAGAAAGCACTAGAAGAGAACGGGGCAATTGTTTTGCTCGTTCGGGAGGGTACAGATAATGTCTGACAAAAAAGATAATCTTGATCTTAATGAGTCACAACAGCGTGTAGCAGAAGCTTTAGTCTTTTCTGGAGTTAGCTATGAGCGTGAGCGGCTCGTTCGTTTG
>Ga0209953_1000651_pt1 | contig 12016 bp, 9 predicted proteins | sample SalPonred_H2O_MG_FD_185713 | JGI IMG/M metagenome (GOLD analysis project Ga0209953, IMG submission 185713) | Salt pond water microbial communities from South San Francisco under conditions of wetland restoration - Salt Pond MetaG... | ecosystem: Environmental > Aquatic > Non-marine Saline and... | reverse complement strand
CACCATGCGACGTTTTTTTTCTGCTTCTTTGTCTGCAGGATTGGTCCAATCTGCAGGCCACACACCTTTTGCAATCTGGAATCCGCCAGAGTCTGCAAGCATGATGGTATTTGGATCTCGATTGCGGATCATGTCTTCTTTGGGCGCATGCTTGCTTAAATCAAGATTGGCATGTCCTGCACTGTACAAGCTCCACTTATACGGAAACAACCCTTCCTGGGCATCCAGCCAGTTCATAGATTCCATATTGCCTAACCCAACAGGTAAACGTCCAGAATCTAATCCTTGACCGTGCCGTTCTTTGCCGATATACGCCGCATAAAAGCTGCTAATAGCCGGCAAAAACACAGCATAGTCTTTTTGTTTTGCTGTTAAATTATCTTGTTTCACTTGCTTTGCGCTGGTAAGATGTATTCATAAACTGCAATGCCCGAATCAACAGTAATCTTGGTAGCACCTTCATCTGAAATCTGGATCTTCTTATCACCGGTTAAGTTCATAATTGAAATGAACTGTTGTACAGGCCAACTCCAAGTTTTGGAAAGCTTGCCGGTAACATCTGGTTGGAACACAAAGTCACCTGCATGTGTGCTGTGATCGCCGAACAAGAACTTCAAGTCACCATTTTCTGTTTTGGTCTGGAATGTGGTTTCTTCTGCGTTTGCTTGTGCTTGCATCTTCAATCGCATAATGCTTGCAGTTGTTGGCTCAAATTCTACAGTCCAGTTTACATCGCGCATCTTAACTGTTTTTAGTTTTTCGTTTACAATCTCACTGACCATAAAGCGATAGTCGTTCTGAAAGTCGCCTGCTTTGTTCTTGAACTTCATGCCCACTGGTGCTTCTTCGCCGTTGCGTTCCTGGCGTGTGACTGTGATTTCTGCGTCTTCACGATATTCAGCAATGTTAAGCAGGATCTTTAGTTTGCTCAAGTTCGGCATGCCAAACGTGCCAATAAACTCAGCAACTGGTGTGTGAAAGTTAGCCTGGAGAACCACGCTTTTGTCTTCTGCTAAGCCTTCTACAACTGTGGCAGTGTCTGTGCCGGTAATTTTAACAAGGTCAATACAGCCAAGATCGTGGCTGTGCTCTACAAGGTCAAGTAAATAATCTCTCATGTGTGTCTCCGATTGAAGTAGTATTTAGATTAATGATATATGCTATCAACTTTTTTGTCAAGTTAATCAAACGAACGTATTTCACCTAATGTTTGTCCGCCTCTAAGTGTGGTTATTTCTCCGGGTTTGCGCAGTTCTAACCAACTGATATTTTCCAGTCGGTCTATACTTTTAACTAATTCAAACCCGGCGTGTTTGGCTATTTCTATTACACGATGTCCGGGAGTATAGCAACAAAAATGATTGTCAACATTTCTCACCGCATATGGAAGATCACAGTTGTTATAGGTAAACATAGCAATACCTCCTGGCCGTAATTTTGTGTAAAAGTCTTGTAAAAAAGTTTCAATTATAGCTAGTGTTTTAAAATTAAAAAAGTCTACACTCACAATAAGGCCAAACTGATTATTGGGCAAGTCTTGTAAAGGGGTTGCACTTTGTGCATTAATTGTGTAGTACCGCAATCTCCGCTGGTACATTTCATGCCATAGTTTTTTTACTTCATAAAAAAGATCTTTATCTGTATCAACAAGATATAATGGATCACAACCTTTTATGTAATCTGTGATTTCGCCTTGCGCTGGTCTAATTTCAATTGCAGGATATTTCCAACTGTTGTACATGCTCAGTCTAGAAAAAAATAAGTCTCGATTTTCTTCTTCTGCCAGTGTCGGGCTTTCGCGTCTGCGGTTTAGAATATATTCTGCTGTGTCTTCTAAACTGTTGTGATGTATCTCTTCACTGATACTGTAGTATTGATCTCTTTGCGCTTCAATTTCGCTGTAAATATACCGCTTGTAGTCTAATATCAGTTTGCGTATTTCGGCAAATTTATTGTTGATCTCTTCCTGAGCATGTGTTATGCCACTGGTCAGTTGAGTGGATGCCGGATCTTTGTTTGCCATACTGTTGCGCAAGCCTGTAAGACTTATATTTAAATTGGTCTCATAGTCGCTTAGAGCCAAGCTGTCTAGATCTCTTTTTATACGGATTAATTCACTGTGTTTCATTCAAATTCAAATAGGCTGTTAAATGTGTTTTTGGTTTGTGTGCTGTTGGCAAGATCCCACTTGAGCACACCCAATAGGTTTTCGATCTTCTGATCAACCACAGTGGCTTCCATTGCTTCTTGGTCGAACGGCAGTTCTTTGAACCATTCAGGCAAGTGCATTTCATCTGTGGGATACCCAATACTGGTCCAGCCCAGTGCGTTGCTTTTAAGCTTGCACACAATGGTTTTCATGCCATCTACAATGCTAATACTGTAGTTGTCCGAATTCATCTTCTTCATGTTATTGTAATTTAATGCAGCTCTCACATGTCCTGGCATGTTTGCTCGGCCTTCACGTTCTTCTTTTCTGCTGTACATAGTAAGGTTGTTTACACGCTTAGGAGAACCTTTCTCCCATCCAGGTTGTTCTGTAAACCACTGTTTGAATTCCATAATACGGTCAATGATTTCATTGCGCTCTGCACCGTTTAGAACACGTTCAAGGATTTCTTTAAGAAAGTCTTGAATTACAACAGGAGTATCTGAACGCTTAAGGTCTAGACCCATTGCTTTAATTTTGCCTGTACTGCCGCTTACATCATGGCGCTTGCCTTCTGTGTCATATACATTCACAGCATAGCGTTTTTTAGTAATAAACAGTCCGCGGTCTGCTACAATTTCTCTGCCGCCGCGAATTATTGCACCCATTTCCCTTGGACAGTGAAATGCTTTCTCCATGAATCCTGGAAAGCTTTCATTCAACTGATCTGCTATACTGTCATATAGTTGTATAGCAATATCCTTATTCCATTCCATGCGGCCAGCTTCTACATCTTCTCGAACCACTGGCCAGGCACTAAAGTAAACAGAGTCTGTGTCACCGTATATTACAGCGTCACCAATGTAATCATATTTGCCTGTGATCACTTCATTGGTAAAGCTGTCCATGTGTTTGGCAATACTCCTTCCGGTAAGTGTGGTACTTTGTCCAATACGCTTGTCAAAAAATCTACAACCAGGGTTGAGAATTGCACCATATAAACTGTTCAAGTTAATCTTCTTAACCAGCTGTCGTTTGTCCCAGAACGCTTCCTGTGCTCGATCAGTGGCATCTAATTTTTTAGCTTGCAATTCCTTACGCTCTCTGTACCAACGTGCTAACAGTCCGGGTATTACACCTTCGTGCTCGTATGTAAAAATAGTACCGTTTGCACTGAGTATCCACGGACTGTTGCTGTCGAACATGATCTTCCACAATTCAGCACCGCTGTGAACTGTGGTTTCCCCGTTTTCCCAATCCACTGTAAGCTCTGTGCCTCTTTGTTGTTCCATTACAGCAGTGTATTCCAGTGTAGCAAACAATCCTTCCCATGCGGCTGCAAAGCTCATACCCTTATTCATGCGGGTTTTGATATGGTTGTCTGTCATATGCGGGCGTATCTGTCCAACAATGGTCTCTGGGGCCATGTTAAGTGCCTGAATAGCACTGGGATACAGACTGTTAATATCAATAGCACCAATCCATTCATGAATGCCTTTCTTAGGGTAAGCAACATAAGCACCAGCGGCCTGTGTTTCTTCGCCGGTAAGTCTCTCTTTTCTGTTGGGTACAACCAAGCCACGTTCGTGTGCTTCGTTGATAATTGCCTGTTCTGTTACAGCCACAGCGCCCATTGTGGTTTGCAGTAGCACAGTGTTAGCATGTGCCAGTTCGTTAGCTAGATCCAAAAAACGCAGTTTTTCATCTAGCCTGGCTAACAGCATAGTATCCTGTCTGTTGTAGTCAATGAACGTGTAAAAGTCGTTGTTGTATAGTTGATCCAGTGTGCCTTCATAAGCAACCTTACGTTCGTTAAGCTCGTATTCGCCAATGGCATCCAAACTATAGCTGTGACGCTCTTCGTAGGTGTATTTGCGATACAGTTGCATGTAGTCCATGTGCACTCTGCCAATGGTGTCAAAGGTCAAGTTTTCTGCACCAAAACGTTCAAATGTTCTTTGTTTGGGCAACTGCCCCCACAAACAAAAACGCCGGGTATCATCTTTGCTGAGCACTCTGGTGATACGCATCACAGTATATGGAATATCGTAACCTTCACTGTTCCATCCGCTGAGCACATCTGCGTCGTCAATGATGTCAAGAAAGGCGTTTAGCAAGTCTTCTTCGCGTTCGAACAAAAATGTGTTTTCGAACTTGGCACAGGTCTCTTCTGCTGTTTCCCAGCTCATGTGTTTGGGCGGCATCACAAATGTCACGCACTGTTGGAGCCAATCCAGGTATACTGTGATTGCAGTGATGGCATTAAACGGATCTTCTGGCTTGCTATAGCCGCGTTCTGGATCAAAGTCTACCTCAATATCAAAAAATGCTGTGTGCAATCGAGGAGCGTCAATGTCCTTGTAGTTGTCTTCGAAACAGCGAAACACAGGATTGATATCACTTTCGTATATGCCTTTGCCTTTGTTTATAGCAAGTTCTTTGCGAAACTCTTTGTTGTTTCGACTGCTAAATCTACTGACAGGTGTGCCGTACAGACTGCGGAACTTGCCTCGAGGATCATCATAGTAGAACACATAATTAGCAGGATATTCACGATATTCTCGTCTGCCGTCTATTCTTTCCACTACATGAATACGATCGTGATCACGATCAAATAACGCATCAACGTAACTCATTGTTCTCCTGATTGCTTGTGGCCAATCTACCTTGATACATGCTCGTATGTGAGCGACTCGGTATAGTGTATTTACAGTGTGCGACCAACTGTTTCCAAAATAGTTGTGAGTTCGTCGTGATCTGCTTGAGTTTCGCCAAACTTTGATTTGTGTGCAATCTTAACAGCTTTTTTAAGAATGCTCGGCTTGACTTGTAGCTCTTCTGCTACAGCTTTGATTGTGTCATTAAGTCCTTCGTTTAAGACTTCAACTTCTGTGAGCACACCCATCCCTTCGTTGATTAGTTGTGTTAGTTTTGCTTTTTGTTCTGGGTTAAAAACTTTAGTATCCATTGAATCTCCTAATAACAATACTGTACATTATATATTGATTGTGTTTTATGTCAATGAATTTTGGAGAAGTGCTCACTTTAAAAATATCAGTAGCGAAATGATATGTTAAGCCAGCAGCCGGCTATTGCCCTAACGTAACGGTCCTAAGGCAAATTCTATTTTTTAGCTTTAGTGCTTACTCGGATTGGTTTGTTTCCTTGCCCGCTTTGCTTTTTACCGCCACGGCCTGCCTTGTTCTGCGCCGCACGTTTGCGACGAGTTGCTGATTCTTTTTCTTTCTTGGTCATGCTCTGTGCCTTGCTTTTAGGCACACATTTTGCATAACCTTTCTTATCCCCGCTGGTTCCACACTCAGGATGCCCGCCGCCTTTTTTCTTCTTGCCTATGTTTACCCATTTGTCTTTAAACCACTTGCGCAGTCCGCCTTGATATTTTTCTATTACAAATTCTGTTGCTCTCATACAGATATTTATGTAAATATGTAATGCCAAAGCCAATGTTGCCATTTGTAGAAACCATGATCGCCTACGCTTGCAATCTCAGTTGCACTGGATGTACAAACTACAGTGACTATAACATGAAAGGCAGTGTAAGCTGGAAGCAAGGTAAACAATGGTTACAACATTGGCTTGAACGAGTTGACATTCCAGACTTTGGTATAATAGGTGGCGAACCCACACTAAACCCTGAGTGCGAGCAGTGGATCTACGGTGTTCGAGAACTAATGCCTAACAGTCAAATACGTTTTACGTCCAACGGTGTAAACTTTCATCAAAAACCAGACATATTAGACTGGTGTATGGACATTGGCAACACCGTTTTTAAATTTAGCCTGCACGAAGACAAACCTTATGCTATGGAAGCAGTCCAAAAAGTTTTTGATAGTTATAAATGGAAACCCATAACAGAATATGGTATAAATCGATGGATTGGTCCTAATAACACAAGATTTCAAATTAACAGTCCTACAAAATTTTTTAAAACCTACCGCGGTACTTTTGGCAACATACAACCACACAATAATAGTCCTCGAGAAGCGTTTAACATGTGTGTGCAACAACAGTGTCCTCTTCTTTACGAAGGTAGAATATACAAATGTAGCAGTATTGCATTGCTTAACCGCGTGTTAGATGATTGGCAACAGCCTGTAAACGATTATTGGCAACCTTACGCAGACTATCAAGGAATATCGCCTAAAAGTTCAGATAAAGAAATTAAAAGCTTTATTAGTAATTTTGGCAATCCACACAAAATATGCAGGATGTGTCCCAGTCACAAAGACACAGACAGCATTATAGATCACAGAGCAAATGTCATAAACAAAAAACAGTGGATTAAACTGCACAATGTTTAATCTCTATCTTGCTCAAACAGTTGACAAATATGGACCAAACAGTTTTTTGCCGCTTGCAATTAGCTATCAGTGGATGTTTGCCCAAGCAGATCCAGAAGTAAAACAGAACTGGCAAGTAGCAGACGTGCTCATTGAAAAAATACCACCCAGTGAGTACGTGGCCAGCATACAAACAGTTCCTCACATTGTGGCTATGAGTTGTTATGTGTGGAACTGGGAATACAATCAAGCACTGGCTAGAGAAATAAAATCAGTGTATCCTGATTGTCAGATAGTAGTAGGCGGGCCAAATGTCGACAAACGTGACAAGAAATTTTTTGAAAACTATCCTATGTTTGACATTGCTGTGATGGGCGAAGGCGAGCCGGCATTTCGCACAATTCTTAAACGCAGAATATGGAATAGAGATTATGCTGATATTCCTCGAGTGTTTCCTAAAGGCGGCGAGCTGTGCGATCTACCAGACCGTTTTAAAGATTTAGAAGCCATACCCAGCCCGATACTCAGTGGATTCTATGATTGGATTATCGACAAAGAGGAAGCCAAGCACGGCAAGCAGATGTGGCAAGTTACCTATGAGACCTTGCGCGGCTGTCCTTATCAGTGTTCATTCTGTGACATCGGAGATGAGTATTGGAACAAGATAACCAAGTTTGATATGCCAAGAATACAGGCAGAAATAGACTGGATGGCAGATAGACAGATTGAATATGTAGGTGTATGCGATAGCAACTGGGGCATGCTCAAACGCGATTTGGAGATTACCGAATATGTTATTAAAAAGAAACTGGAAACTGGATATCCTCGATTCTGGGATGTGACTTGGGCAAAAGCCAACAGCGAAAACATTTATCGTATTGCAAAAATGGACCATCACGCAGGCACACGTTTATTTAAAGGTGTTACTTTTGCAATGCAAAGTCTGAATCCTAATTCACAAAAAGCCAGTCAGCGAGTTAATCTCAAAACAGACGAAGCACTAGAATACATGAATCGCTATGAACAGGAAAATATACCTACATATAGCGAGCTGATATGGCCGATGCCAGATGAAACCTATGACAGTTTGCGTGAAGGCATACAGAAATTAGTTGACCTAGGACAAAAAAGTTTTTTAATGGTTCATCCATTGGTGCTTACTTACAATGCCACAATGGGCCAGTCCTGGTATATTGAAAAATATGGCTTAAAATGGAAAGAAGTACCACTGGACACATATTATTTGAATGTGGATGATCTTGAGAACTACATTGTGGAAAAAACCATGGGCGTATATGCCACTGCCACTGCTGACCAAACCATAACCATGCGTGGTAATCTGTTTAGTTTTTTGTTTATTACCATGTATTATTACGGGTGGGCACATTATCTTATGGAATACATGCATAACAAGCACAACATTAAGCATGTAAATTTTATTGAACAGATGTTAGAATATTTTTTTACAAAGTCATCGCTGATTGGCAGTGAAATACGCGAAACAGAAAAACACATGTACGAAGTGTTTCACGGTGATAGATTTTGGGGCAGGAGAGTATTGGAAAATGATATTTTCTGGGAATACAAAGGAGCAAGCAGCATTGTGTTTCACCAGAATCGCAGTATCCTGCAGCAAGAACTGAGCGATTTTGTTTATAAATGTTATGGTGTAGATGTCAGCGATGTTGTGTATTTTGGGCTAAAAATGTGCAAAGATTTTAGTGAACAATATCCTATTCAACAGTATTTAGATGACGATGTATCAACCTATTGTTTACAATCAAAATCAGGCATGTACAACATTGATCATTGGGATAGTGAACCATTGAATGAAAGAAAATTCTATCACGTTGCATACCATTGGCAGAGAAAGAATCGCTATTGGCGATGCACTGCTACACCAACAGATTTGTAAAAACTGTTACTCCAATTTTACGATCATGCTCGTTGCTGGCACAGTGCAATTGAGTTCTGTCAAACACTATCACATCTCCAAGAACCCAGGGCACAATTTGTTCCACTGTTAATCCATGTAGATTTTCGTAAGGCACATGAGTGAGATACTGCTCATAAAACTGTTGGTCAAATGGTGTATCGTTGTAATTTAGTATGTCTGAGTAATCAGTAATTCTTTGATCTTTACTGCTAAGTTGTTGACGCTTGTCCTTTACATGTTCAAAAGGATCTTGGCTTTTTGTAAATTTTGCCGCATCTTTGTGCCAATAGTTGTCAAAAAACACTGTGCTACCTTGCTCACAGAGCAGTGGAATAATTATACCTTTGTACACTGATTGATTGTCATAGCCACTGTCTGCATGTATTTGAAAGCTGATTTTACTTTCATTGAATACCACTTCTTCTACAGTGTAAGCTTCATTAAGCACTTGTTCTAAGACATTTTGGATTGGCTGTTGCGGCCACGTATCTAGATTCCAACTAGGGTGCTTGCTGCGTACAGTTTCTCGAGTGTCTGTGCGAGAATCGTCCATATGATGATATTCTAATAATTCATCAATATGATTTAGAGAAATAATATTTTGATAAGTTTTTACCATAATTGTAATTAAACAAACTTATCCGAAGACTAATCTTCTATAGGACCGCCTTCAACCCACGCTGAACAGGTTCTTTTTGCAGCACATTTGAACTTCAAAAACTTACAGTAGCCAAGTTCACCAGCATCTATAGTATCCATTGGATCACTACTGGGTTCACCGCCGATTCCTTTAGCAATACAGTCTTGCATGTCGTCTGAAATATCAAAAGCCGCACAATTACCACAACGGGCACTCTTGGCTTGCTCAATGTCCGTCATATTCCATTCGTCTGCAATCTTCTGCCAATACTCTTCGTTTGGCTCGTTGGGATCCAGTGGGCCATACATGTATTCATCAATGGCTTTTTTGCGATTCTTTAGGTTTAGATCGATGCTTTGTGTTGCCGGAGGACAACCATCTTCGATTGCCTCCATTAAGTTGATTAGATCTCTCATCGCTTCTTACCTTTCTTTCTGCAACTGCCTACTTCGCCTGCTTTTGTGCCCGGGACTCTTTCATATCCTGGCCAGCACTTGAGTTCTTCCAGTTGTTCCATTTCTTCAATGTCTTCTTTGGTGCCCATACGCCATCCACCGCCTAGTTCTTTGTACTTTTTGGCAGCCCAAGCATTAGCATACGCACTTGGGTATACATCATACTTTTTTTTGGCCTGGCTCTTGGCGTAGCTCCACTTGCTTGGATCTGTTGGCACTGGCTTTTTCTTGGCCTCAACAACAGTGTCATCAAGACCTTCGGTCTTTTTTACAGCATCTTCCTGATGAATGTCAGCAGTGAGCGGTTCCATTGTGGATTTGTAATACATATCGTTGACTTGTCGGTGATAGCGTCTGGCCGTGCTCATTATTTCTTTGGCCCACTTTGCTCTAAAAGCAGGAACTTCTGCCAGTGCTTTTTTCAGTGCTGCTTCGGTACCTGTGTAAAACCCTATAGCGTCCGGACGGTATGCCTTTACCATTCTCAGCATGTATTCCATGTTTTTGCGATTGAAACCTTCACTGGCAAGATCTTCGATATAGCCTAAATATTCCTGAGCACGTTCTCGATCACTGGAGCTGTAAATGCTGGGTTTCGTTTTATCCAACTTACGCGACTTGGCATGAACGTCGTCTGCCATTTGATCTAACATGGGCTTCATCTTTGCGAAAAACATCTTGTTCATATACCTATAGATGTTTTCGCCGCTCGTCATCTGGTCTTGGCTGGTGCGTGTCTCATCAGGCTTTCTACCTCTGTATATATAGTAATTGCTTTTGATAGCATAGAACTTGCCTTTGGCGCTCATGCCTTGCTTGGCTTTGTTGAAGTTTCCAGTCCCATCGGGATCCACAATCTTGCCGTCGATCATGTGCAAAAGAGAATAAAAGTTTTTGTCAAAGGTGTGACGTTCTAACGTTTTGCCAAATCCACGCACATCACCGTTTGGCAGAACATTGATGATAAAACTGCCTCGATTGATTTCGCCGGTTTTTGGAAGACCATTGAGTTCTGTAACTGGTGCTTCATTTGCTACGTCGTACTTTTTCATGAACGCTTCGGCATACTGTCTTGGGATACCCACACTGGTAAAATTTTGAACACTTTCATTGATGGTTTGTTCGTTTACCTTGTCAATTACTTTAAGATTTTCTGGTACTGTGGCATACACCTTGCCTGACTCGTGCTTGAACAACACTTTGGTAATGCCTGACTTTTTGCTGAATCCTGTGACCGTGCCCGTCATTTGACCCATCTTCACGGTTTGCACAGTGTCGCCAATTTGAATGTCACCTTCTGCAGCTTCGTATAATCCTGCAATAGCACCTGTGTCCAGTTTGTCCAGTGTGCCATTCAGCGCACTCAGTATACTAGGATGGGGTTTTTCTCCGTCGATCATCACTGTACGGCTGCCTGTGGTGTAATCCACGTCCAGTTTGCTCCGATCAATGCCAGTGATTTTGGAGAACGTCTTCATGATCACTGCCTGTGCTTTGCGATATCTTTTGGGCACTTTGAGTTCAACATGGTCGCCTGTGGTTGGACGATTTCTGTGAGGCACAAACCGGTCCGGATCGCCGCCCAGTTTGACATGAATACCCTTGTTAAACTCATCATTGTCGTCTTGTGACATGCTTTCGCTTACCGGATCCATTGTGGCATACACGTTTGTCTTTTTGTTGTACTTCATGCTCACAGTGCTAGCCGCTTTGTTTGCACTGCTCTTGTTTTTGAACACTTTCCACTGCTTGCCGTCTATGTGTACTGCCCAGTTGCTGGGTGTGTCTGGCTCGTCACTGGCACGACCGATCTTGTTCTTCAAACTGTCTTGATAGCCTTCTTCGACTTCGTCGTCTGGTACTTCTTCGCCTTTTGCAACATCGCCTTCTACTTTCTGTGCCAACGCCATCATCTTCATGATAACACTTTCAGGCTGTCCTGTGAGTTGCTCCAGCTTGCGCATGTTGCTTGCACCTTCAGGTGTGCCATACTTGGTTAGCTCGTTGCCCACAGCGCCCATAGCAGCACCAATGTCGTCGTCACGACGAGCACCCATGTCCATGATGATACGACCCAGGCGTGCAACTTCGCGCTGTTGGTCAGTGTCGCCAAAAGCTTCGCTCATTTCGCGACGTTTTTTCACTGCTTCTAATTCTTTTTCCAGTTGCTCGATCTCACGATCTTCTTCTCTGTTTTGGCTATACAGTGTGTTGATGTCTCTGCGATCCATTTTCTGACCTTTGTCAAAGTCCAGGATCAGTGCTTCAAGATCATTCTCTGCACTGGGATTTTTAGCACGAAGCAGTTTGAGTATACGTTCTGTTCTTTTGTTGCTAGCAACTTCTTCGTACACACTTTCGATGGTTTTGTTCAAGTATTTTTTGCTGAGAATCTTCAAACTGCCTGTGTCGTTGGCATCCATGTAGAGATCCAGTTTGTTCAAGTGTTTGGCAGCATACTCATCGCCCTGCTCAGCAGCCTGTGCCATTGCCTGACCCAGTGGCGTGTTCTTCATACTGCTGATATCAGCCAGT
>Ga0209953_1000649_pt1 | contig 12045 bp, 9 predicted proteins | sample SalPonred_H2O_MG_FD_185713 | JGI IMG/M metagenome (GOLD analysis project Ga0209953, IMG submission 185713) | Salt pond water microbial communities from South San Francisco under conditions of wetland restoration - Salt Pond MetaG... | ecosystem: Environmental > Aquatic > Non-marine Saline and... | reverse complement strand
GACTTCGCCACCGGCACCAAATAGCCCATCAGTACCGCCGCCCAATACCCAACGGCTGATACACCGACACTCGGCCCCGCGCCACGTCCAAACCGCCCTGGCGTACGCGCTTACGCTGCCACGGCCAGGTCCGCTTCCCCGCGACCTTTCGCGCACCGAACGCCATCATTTTGCTGCCTGCATACATGTTCAACGGAGACAACACCGGCCTGCTTGACGGCGTGAATGATGCATCTCGCGCCCACCGGGGAATGTCCAACTCGCGCACCTGGCGGCCGTTCCCAATCGCCACCGAGCTGTGGTTCGGCATGTTCATCACACAGCCGCCTCAGCGATCTGCTTGCGCTTCCCGCGGCCATGAATGGAGAAACCGGTGATGTCGCCCTTCTTCACCTTCGACCACGTCTCATCGTCATGGACCTTGTAGCCGACCCACCAGCCCACCGGGAAATCCTCCGGCAGCCCCATCTTCTCAATCTTCTCCGGCGTGAACACGATGCTTTCGATCATGTTCGAAGCGTGAAACGGCTGCCCGTCCTCGGTGCGCTTGTGCTGATGACCGCCCTTACGGGACTCCATCACATACTTGTAGGCAGCCTTCTCAATCTCATCCGGCTCAATCCAATCGCCCTGACGATCCACGATCGGCTCCCCGTCGATCTCCACGATCGACGCCCAACCGAACACCTGATGCTTGTCCTCATCCATCTTGGAGAACTCACCAGCCCACGTCACGCCAAAGGAATCCTCATCGGCCTTCATGATCGAGTAGCCGCCCTGAATGGACGAACCTGGCTTGGGCTTGTTCACGCCCTCACCGGCCACGATCTGCTCCGCCGGATTAGTGATCGGCGCCTCCACCGCGCGCAGCGACCCCTTCTTGGTCTTCTTCTTCGACGAACCCCGCACAACCTTCGACTTGTTCGTACGCGGCTTCTGGCTGCCGATGCCGCGATTCACATGCACCGCAGAAGGATCCGGGCTCATCTTCACCACCGGCTCCGAGCCATACACATACGCCCACACATCACGCGCATCCACCGAATCCCCCAACAGGGTTGTCACAAGTTGGGTGAAACCGGGGTCCACGTCATACAAAGCATCCACGGCGGTCCTGGAATCCATCAAAAGCCTCCTTGACGGCTCATTGTGCTACCTCTTGATACGAAATGCACGCACATAGAAGTCGCTTCTTACCGGACTTTGCATCTGACGCTGCCACTCCTCGTCATCAGCGATCTCACCGAACAAATGATCAAACGACCCCAAGCCAGGTCGATCAGGCTCATCGTCAAAACCTGCCACCGGCTGTAATGTCACATTCTCGCCTTGGCGGGCCGCGATCCAATCGTCATCGTTCCCCAGCACCACGATGTCAGTTTCCTCAATCGGAATAGGCGCAACCATGGGTTCGTACACCACTCGATTGCCATCCGATAGGTCCGTGCGTCGCTGCGCAAACCCCACAAAACGCTCCACACTCGAATTGATCGTGCGGTTCTTGTTGTCCGCTTCACTCGTAGCCAAGGAATACGCCTCTGACAAATTTGTCAAAATGGGGTTGCCGTCCGGCATTGTCACCGGCACAGGGTCATCCGCCATAAACCGACGATCACCGCGCTCCTGGCTTTTCACCGCTCGGTTATGCAAAACCGACGCCGCGCTGCTCGCCGGAATCGGATTCTTGCCGTACTCAAAAGCATTCGCCCGAAAAGCCGGATCATCATTCCGCAACTCTTCTACCGGCTCACGGTTCGCCGGGTCATACGCGAACATGCCATTCAGCAACTGAATGTCCTCCTCCGGGTCAAACACCACCGCCTGCGTGAACTTCAAATCCTCATTCGACGCCTGGTGCCTGGCCTTGAAGTCATACATGCGCTTCTCGTTACGAGCGATCGCCTGCTGCACCATTTTCTTCTGCGCCTGCTCCATAAAACGGCCCATCATTACTTCAGCAGGATTGGCCATTTGCGCTTCCACCGCCTTCACTGGCTCTGCGGTGATATCCCGTTGCAGAGATGACAATGTCGGGTTTTCTCGCGCTGTCTGACGCTCACGTGATTGCCGCTTTAACTGCTGAGCCGTGACAGACCGTTGCGCTTGAATCTGCCGCATCTGTTTTTGCTGACGCTCACGGCGCGCCTTCAAACGCGCCTGCCGAGCAGCTTTATCTGGATCCACTTCCCGCAACCTACCCTGCTGACCAGAACCACCCGGCTTGTCAGAAAAACGCCCCTGGGTGTCGCGATTGACCTCCGCTTCATTCCACATTTTTTGCGTAATGTTCCGGAAGTCCTGGTCATTCTCCAGCCACACTTTCACAAATGGCATGTCATAGTTCATGCGATGACTTGACCCAGGCGACTCCCTCACCTTCAAACCCAAATCCAACGTATCGCCTATGCCTGAATCATCAGAAAGTTGCACGTAATAGTTACTCGCCGGAGCAGGTATCTCTTCTTTGCCTTCCGTGTAGCTCTCGCTATACGCAATCGGCCCGTCAAATGCCAAAACAGCAAAATCTTCCAAATCGTCATCGTCATTAAAACGGCTAGAAATCTGGTCCACCGCCAGGCGCAATTCGTCTTTAGTTTCCGGTTCCAAACCGTTCGTGGCGCCCGAGGCCACAAGTTTCTGCCAGTTGAAGCCATCAGCATCAACAATCTCGTTCATCAAATGCCGATTAATCAATAAATATTTCTGCTCACCCCTAGTGGAGCCAACCAAGTACCCGGGGTAATACCCATCTTCGTCGCGCCGATTAACGTCCGAAATGCCCCGCAACGAGTCAATACTGTCCATGTTAGGGGCGTTATTGCGGTTCTTCACAAAGTCGTCCACCGCAGCCTGCACGACACGCTCACGCACGTTCTCAATAAACCTAGACGCCATAGATGCCTGGGCCTGATCAAGGATCTTGCGAGTCGACAAATCCATCGAACTCACAGCCACCTTGTCCGCAGCATCGGTAACAACCTCACCGGTATTTGTCACACCGCGGGCTGTTGATTGCTCACGACCTTGAACTTTGCCTTCCCGCTTCAACTGTGACAAAGATTTCTTGCTGGCGTCTATTCGCTTCAACTGCTGCTGCTGACGCTCCCGGCGGCGACGCATCCGCTCCATGCGCTTCTGACGATCCTGATTGATCATCTCCTGGCTCATACCCGACAGCGACGAACTCGCCTTCGGCGCGAACCGGCCGTTCTGATCCCGATTCACGTCGTTCTCATCGAACTCCCGCTCACGCTCCATTTTCGACACCACATCCCGAGCGTCCTCACGGATCCCCACATGCGCCGCGAACTCCATCAACGCTCGATCTGCCACATCAGCAGCCGACGCCTTCGCCACTACCGGAGCTCGCAACTGCGAACCAGCCTTCCCCAAACGCTGCACCGGAACCCCATGCACACTCGCCGCGCGCTCTACCGCTGTCGGCCACGGCATCCCCGTCGACACCAGGTTCGTCACAAAACGAGTCGTGGACTCCACTGCGTCCTCATGAAACTGCTTCGCCAGCAACTGCCCATAGGCTGCCGACTCCTCACCCAGCACCGGCCGGGTCGCCTCACCCAACGCTTTCGCCACAGGCTCCAAATCCACGTCCTGCAACGCCTCGCTAATGACCTCACCATCGACAAGGGTCCGTTGCGCCAGCGGACGCAACACGCCCTCCGCCAGGCCGTGATAACCCAGAAACGCCGTGCTGACGCCGTGGACAACATCAGAATCATCCACAAACGTCAACACTGTGGCTGCCTGGTCAGGGTCAGTCCACCAACGCTCCACCGTTATCTCCCTTTACCTTCAATGTCATCGTCGAATCGCTGAGCGGTTTCGTAACCCAGCGCGCCCTGACGCAAATCCTGCTCCGTAATTTGTCTCAAATCAGTACCTGGATTCAACGCCAAACGCATTTCCTGAGCGGTCAACACCTGCTTCATCAAGCCATTCACAATGTCACGGGCGTTACCTTCCTCACCCACAACATCCACTACATCTTTCGCTTCCTTCAATGCAGCCTGATCAAACGTGTACCCGTTCTTCTCCAACGTGCTTGTCAAGATTTTGGCGCGTTGGCGTTTCGTGGGAAGCGTGAACGGCACCGATTCCGGGAACCGCGATGGCAAACCAGGGTTGGTGCTCAGCAGCCGCTTCAACTCCTTGGGGTACCCACCCAAGATCACCACCGTGTTCGGGTCCTCCACCAACGGCAACAGCGCGTCAATCGCTTCCTGTCCGTAATCATCGTTCTCCGTGGCCTTCATCGAGTACGCCTCGTCAATGAACAACACGCCACCGCGCGCCTGCTCGAAAATCTGACGCGCCTTTTCAGCCGAATTGCCCTTGAACGTGGACTTCACCTGATCACCCGTAATGGGCACAACTTCCTCATTCGGTGTCAGATTCAACGCAGCAAACAACGGCCCGATCTTGTCCGCCACCGTCGTCTTACCCGTTCCCGGAGGACCCGTAAACAACATATTGAAATCCCGCGGAGGAACAGGAAGCCCTTCGTCTATGCGACGCTGACGAATCTCCGCCGTTGTGACAAGTTGGTCGATCTTGTCTTTGACTTTCTCCAAACCAACAAGCCCGTCAATGTCGGACTGAATTTGGATAACAGCGTCGTAATCGATGGGGCGCGCTACAGGTGAATTGGAGTATTCGCCAGACTCATTAGTACCCGACGATCCTCTTTCTTCACCGGCTCCAGCAGCCGGCCCCCTGCTTTTGGGCGGACGTCACCACCTGCCTGAATATCCAAAACACGCCCAGCCGTTGCTAAAGCCCATGCGTCCTGTAACTCCCGTTTGGACTGATCAACGTCCATAACCAGCGCTTGTTTCAAATCAACGGAACTCTCGCCTCTGATGGTTTGCCACGCATCCCGCGGTATTGAGCGAACGGCCTGCTCATCGCTCTTGCCCGCAATAGACGCCGCGCGCGCCTGCTGGATACCAGATTCAAGTTGGTCGAAAGCGTCCAGCTGATCCGACACGTCCGCGGATATTTCCGCTAAACCACGAGACTCGCCAGTAGCAGAATCGACCGCCAAATCAACAGCATTTGCCACTACGTCCTGGTTTTGCGGGTCAGCAACAAACTCCTCGTACTTCGTCCGAGTAGTCAACGGCGCAACCGTCGGTGTCATGATCGGCATCAGACCACGGTGATTCACGAAAGCCTTCGTCGTTGCTGGCTCCTTCGCGAAACCATCCTTCATTGCCGCCAGATCACCCAAATCTTGGCCCTGACGCACGACCCATTCGGTTGCGGACTGCACATTTGTTCCGTCACCGATCTTGTTGCCGTTTTCAAAGAAAGCCTCCCCGCCCGTCAGCGTCGTTAACGCCGTTTCCACAACCTCTGGATCCGTCAGCGCTTCCGCTGCCTTCTGCTTAAACGGCCCCGACAGCGCCTCTTGTATGACATTCGGATCCGGCTGCACCATGAACCAGCGAGCAGCGGCAGCCGGATTATCGGCAACGTCCCCAAACTTTGCGCCCATCAAGTTAGACGACACTCGATCCATGTCCGGAATCGACGAGAACCCCACCGACAAACCCGTTGCCGTCTTCGACAGCATCGGCTCGATGTTGGCATCTGCGTTCAGCTCCGCCTGAATGCCCGTATCCGGCGCTTTCTGCTGCGTGCGAACCTCCGGCGCATCAGGGGTTGGATTGCTGCTGCCCGGCGTAGATTCACCGGTCGTATTCGCAGCCCGCGGCACAGAACTATCTGCTGCCTCCTGAGCAGCCTCTTGGCGCTTCGGCCTTGGCTGAATCTCACCCGGGTTGTAGAAGCCCGTGCGCACGTTCTTCGCCCGCAAGCTGCCCGGCAACGTGTACCCGCGATCCTGACGGTACGGCAGCGATTGTGGAGCGCTCCCTCGGCCATCCGACGGCAACGCTGACAAACGCCGGAATTTCACATCTTTAATGAAGTACGGGAACTGCTGACGCAACGTCTCCAGCGCCACCGAATAACCCTCAGCGTTCAACCGCAACTCATTGGCCGCAGTAGCGCGCTGCTCATCCAACGCATCCTCAAACGCATCCTCGTAACGCCGGCGATTCATGCCACGCAACGACTGAGGGTCAGTATCCGGTGACATGTCCAACGACAGCAGCGCCGTTCTTGACGCCGCCGTCTCATCCACCTGCATCGCCTCTGCGCGAGCCCTGTCTATTCGCCGATTTGTCATATCTTTGATTTCATCATCGGAAGCGCCCTCACCCAGCAACTGCGTGACTTCCTGGCGGATCTTGAACTGCTGCTGCGGAGAAATGTCCTCCAAATACAAACCGGACTTATCCACTGCATCGAGAATCTTCAAGTAATTCGTGTACATGCCACGAGCCTTGTCGCTCATCGCCCGCCCGCCCCGGAAATCTGGAGCCATATGGATCGTGAACACGCCACTGCTGGACACAACCTCCGCCTGCCGCGCACCCGACATGACCGTGGTGTAGATGTCCTCGCCCGTCATGCCGCCCTGCTGACGTGTACGCACATACTGGCCGCCACGCAATCGCGCCAAGTTGCTCAGATCAAACGGCAGGTAATGATCATCGGTGTACCCCACAGACTGTGACACCAACTTGCCGTCGGCGTCGTACATCACACCCTGTGACGGCAACACCTGACCGGACTTTTCACTCAACCGCGCAACAATCGGATCCTCCGGCAACGTCTCCATCAGAATCGACGCCGCCGCATCCGCGCGCATCTGCATGGACAACTGCTCCGGAGATGACTCCGGGAACTCCGACGCGATCCTGCCGATCTGCTCCTCCGTCAAACCCGCCTGCGGGTCACGCAACTCCATATCCGGGTTCTTCTCCGTGCCCCGATAGCGATACGCGCTGCGCTGTACGTACGGCCCCAGCACCTTCTCCGCCTCTGGGCCCATCGTGCCCACCAGCGCGGCCATCTGGCCGGTCTTCTCCATGCCCGGGATCTCCGACAACACCGCACCGCCAGCACCCAACACATCAAACAACCGTGACAAGTTGGACTTGTCGTCCGCTGCCCGTGGCATCCCCAATGAATTCGCCAACTGCGTACGCAGCTCCGGGTTCGCGTTCGCCAACTCCGCCAACGCCGAACCGCCTGCGCCACCCAACAGGTTGAACTCCGCAATCTTCGCCGCCTCAGCAGCGCTCGCACCAGACTTCGGAATGACTTCCACGCCAATGATGCTGTCCCGAGGTTCCAAATCAACCTCGCTCAGACCGCCCTCACCCAACGGCTGCACCTTGTCCATAGGAACAGTGACATTCCGGATATCACCGCTACGACCCTGCACCAGCAACGAGATAGCGCCCGATTCCATATTCCTGCCCAACGCGCGCTTCATATCGTTCGCGTGCATCACCGCTTCCTCGTACTTGCCCTGATGCGAGGCAGCCAGATTGTCATCGACGCCGCCCGTCCACGACGTATTCGTCTGCGGATCAACGAAACGACGCAAACCCGGAGACATGCGAGTTTTCTTATTCGTGGACTCCGCTGGGCTCACCGACCGAGACGCATTCTGATTCACACCCCGTGTGAACCGGCCCTTCGCGTCACGCGACACTCGCCGCTGCTTTTGCTTTCCGTCAATGTCCCACCACTCCGACATGTTCTTCGACACCACATCGCCCTGAGCAGCCGCCACCACGAAACGCTCAATACCGGCCAGCCACTGAGCAGCGATCTGCGTGTCGTCATCCGGGTACGCACCCTTGGACACCGATGTCACATAACCGCGCGCCAAGGCCTTCTTCGCCGTTTGCACCCGATCCAACGCCCACATGCCATACAGCTGTTGCAACTCGGCCTTATTGACCTCCACCAAGTCACACATGAAGTCATAGACGACCTGGTCGATCAGCGCCGAACCCGCCTCCGGGTCCTGCTCCACGGCCTTACTGAGGACATCCATCACTGACATAACTACCTCACCGATCCACGGGCGCTGAACTTCTTACCAGCGCGAGACGTCGCCACATACGAACGATTAATGCTCGGCTTCCCCGCCACCCGAGGCTTCGCTGCGTTCACCGGAGCCTTCGGCATCTTCGGCTTCTTCGCCGTCTTCGGCTTCGTCAACGGCCTCAACGAACCCTGCTTGCTGACCGTCACAAAATTCTTCTTCACGCCATCGCGGTTCGCCGCACCCACTAGCACCGCCGAACCAGCACCTATGCCCGTGCCGTAACCAGCGCCCGTAGCAAGCGACTTACCTCGCAACTTCTTCGCCTCACGCGCCGCACGATCCGCTTCCGCGTTCACACCGCGCTTCGCGCCAGGAACAGCGCTCGTCATGCCGCGCTCGTAGTAATGCGACAAACGGCTCGCCGACCGCTTCGCGCCCTCCGACGCCTCACTGACCTTCCCTGTCGACGGCACCAGCCGACGCAGCTTCCCAGCAGCCTTCATCGCATACTCCTTGACCTCTTGTACTTGTATTCACGGCCCTTAGGAGGGTCGTACTTCCGATTAGCCTTCATCGCCGCCAAACCACCCGCGACACCCAACCCGGCCGTAATAGCCATCTGCGTCTTACCGCCCTGAAGGCGGCTATACGCCCGCCGATACGTCCCGTAATCCATCTTCGCGCGCCCAGCGCCGATCTTCCCGCCCGTACCCTTCGGGTAATTGCGGTTATACGCCTTCCAGCGCGGATCCCCCTTCGGCGGCAAATCCGGGTTACCCCGCTTATCCGCGCCAAACGTCTTCACCCCGTAGTCCTTCACCTGACGCTTCGCCGACTCTGGGAACTTCTTCTCTTGACGGCGCTGGATCGGGTTCGTGCCGTAATTCGCCAACTGATACCCACCAGCAGCAGCCAAACCACCCGCCATACCCGCATCCCAGTCGTACTGATCGAGTTTCTTCTCCACCACGCGGCGACCACCGGTCCACACCAACGGCGCACCGACCGTGAAACCCGTCAACGCCAAACCGATACGACGGTTGTTCTGCCGTCCGCGGTTACGCAACTTCCTCGCCGCACGCCCCAACTGTGACTTCTTCTTCCCCGATGCATCATTCATGCGACGGTCAATCGACGCCAAACGCTTACGCTCATACGCGCCCACCAGACGACCTGTGTTCGCCGCAGCCGTAGCCGAACCAACACCCGCAGCCGTCATAGCTGCGCCCTCTGCCTGTCGACGTCGACGCTCACTCATGAGGCACCTTGGGCTTTCATATCCGCCAGTTTCCGGCGTTTCACCTTGTTCTCATGCTTCGTAGCGCCGGTCACGTTAATGGCCGCAGTAGTCCCTAAACCAGCAATCGGAGCCACAAGACCAGCAGCGAGTTTTGCCCGACCACCCCGGGCAAGCCCATTTGCCTTGTCCCACTTCTTACGTCCAGGAGAAGTGTCGTCCTTCGGCTTCTTCGAATTAGCCTCCGACCGAATGTCATAAACGCCCTTGCGGTTGGGCTTCACTTCCCGCGGGCCCTGCGGCAAGCCGCTCGTACGCGACCGCTTATCCGCGCGCCTCTCCCTGGCCATCATCCGCAACGAAGCCCTGCTTTCATCCTTAGCGCGACTGATATCTTTCGCGCCCATAGCGGCCAGCGGGAAACTAGCCCCCGTCACAGCAAGACCTGCGCCAATACCACCAATAGCGCGAGCCCGGTTTTCTTTGAACTCTTCCGAAGTGGTGTACTTCCGACGGTCCTTGTCGGTCAACTTCACCTTCGACAAGTCACTCTTTTCCACCCACACCGGGCCGCGCTGAAACGCACCCACCTGCTTGGAATGCGCCGCAGCCTTACCCACCAGACGATCGCGGCCGTACTCCCCCGCAGCCGCACGCTGCTTCGCCTTCGCCTCAATACGCTTCATCGGCTTATTCCACTGCCGGGCTTTCTTCGCGCCACGCGCCGCACCCACCGTGTTCCACGCCGTCAACCCAGCACCAGCAGCCGCCAAACCAGCACCAATCCGGCCGCCCTTGGTCTTCAGCCCCATGCGTTTCGCATCGCGCGCCGCATACGCCGTCGCTGCACCCGTGATACCCGCAGCACCCGCGTTTACGACAGTCTCCGCCCGGTTCCCATTGCGGCCACTCTTCAAATACTTATAACCAGCCTCCGCCTTCGGACTGATCCGATCCCCGTACTCACGTAGGAACTTGTCCGACTTCCCGAACTTCGCGCCACCAGACTTCATGTTGTCGTACGCGTTCGGATAACGCCGGCCAGCCTTCTTCGCACGCGCCTTCGCCTGCGCCTTCTGCTCAGGAGTCAGCTTCTTCGCCACCGGCGCCAGCGCCGGCTTCTCATCCTTCGACTTCATCTGTAAGGCCTTACGGCGCGCATCCGCCTTACTCGACGCACCCCACGCCTGCAAACTCTGCGCCAACCGCGTCTTCTTGCCCTGCGAGTCACGCTCCGCACCCGGCATGTTGCCCATCCGAGACAAGAACGCCTTACGCCGCGGGTTGTCACCTTGCTTCACCGGAGCACGCAGCTTCCCGCCCGTCTGCCGGGCATACGACTCCCGGCCCTTGGCGTTCAAGCCACCGTTCGGGTTCTTACCCTCCGCGCGCTGCCACGCAGCAGACTTACCGAACGGCAACTCATCCTGCACCGGAGCAGGCTTATCCACCTCGACGCTCTTTGCCTTCTTCTTCGGTACTGGCTTCACCCGAGACTCCGGCACAAACCGCTTCACATCACGCGAATCCACAAATGTCACATAGCCCTTCTTCGGGCGAGACACCACACGACCACGACCAATCCCCCGAATGATCCCGTCATACAAAGACTTCTTGATCGCCTTCGTCTCCAAATGCTGCTGAGCTGCGAAATTCAAACTCCCCGCAGCGCCCACACCAATCGAACCAATGCCCAAAGCGTTCGACGCCTTCGTCGCATTCGGTTCCCGACCAGAGATCCGCTTCACCGCAGAATTCGTCGCAGCGCGAGCAGACCGCTTCGCCGCGAACTTCGCGCCCTCCGGAGCGCGCAACGCCAAGGCGCCCAAACCCATCACCCCGGCAGTCGTCGAAATCGCCTGCGTGCGCTTCTTGCGCGACACCAGCTTCTTCGTTTCCTTCTCCGTCAAATCAGACTTCTTCGCCTCAACCGGCACACCCGTCTTCTGTGCCTGCTGATCAGCCAAATCCCGCAACGCAATACCCTTCGCCGCAGGCTTCACCACATCACGCTTCACATCCATCCGCGGCGTCTTCTGATCCGGCTTCAACGCCGTATACGCCCCATACGCCGCCAACGGCAAACCCGTCGCCACCGCAGCCCGGCCACCCAACTTCACACCCAACTGGCCCGCATGACGGCGCGTGAACTTCTTCTTCCGAGCCGCCTTAATCGGCCCATCCATGCCCTTACGTTTGCGATCCCACGCCACCGCAGCATCCGCACCCGCACCAGCAGCAATCAACCCCGCACCAGCACCGGCATACTCCAACGAATTACGCGTCGACTCCGCACGCGGAGACAACCGCCGCTTCTCCGCCATCACACACCCGCCAAATCAGTCACCAACAAATTCAGCCACTCCGGGTCATCGCGGCCAGCCTCCGCAGCGATCCCCATCGTCGCGCTCAACAACAACATCACCGACCGCAACCGAGGCTCATCCCGCCCATCCATGTCCTCCATGTACATGCGGAACAACAACTCGTACTCATCCTTGTTGCGTGAGGCAGCGTGCGACACCATCCCCGCAGCCGTCCTACGCGCCATTACCACCGGGTTACTGTCCATACGGCATCTCCTGCTGCTCGAACCCACCTGGACCCTGCTGCTGCGGCGGGCCAGGCGGCGGACCACCAGGACCGCCCTGGCCTTCCATGCCCGGCAGCGGCATCTGACCCGACTCAGCCATCTTCAACTGCTGCTTCGATTGCAGATACTGCATATTCGACTGCGCAAACTTCGACGCCTGATCACGAAGCTGCATCTGACGCTGCAACTCCACCTCGTCCTTATCCAGCGTTGGCAGCCGAGCCGCCTCACGGATGAAGTTCTCCAAATCACCATCGGGGAACCACGTCACACCCGTACCCG
>Ga0209953_1000647_pt1 | contig 12068 bp, 18 predicted proteins | sample SalPonred_H2O_MG_FD_185713 | JGI IMG/M metagenome (GOLD analysis project Ga0209953, IMG submission 185713) | Salt pond water microbial communities from South San Francisco under conditions of wetland restoration - Salt Pond MetaG... | ecosystem: Environmental > Aquatic > Non-marine Saline and... | reverse complement strand
CTGAGATTGGTCAAATGGAGGAATACGCAAAAAAAATTAAAAAAGATCATCAAGCACTGGAAGCAGGAATAAAAGGTGCTGACGCCATTAGAGCAAACAGTTCAGTAGGCGAAACAGTAGTAGGTGGTAATGTTAAGCCAGCAGATCCAAATTCTGTTTATGCAAGACTTATGAATGATATTAATGAAATTCAAAAAGGTGCAATGGAAGGCGATGATATGGCCGACTTTATCGCAGATGAGTTAGGCGACTATTTGAGAAATGGCGATGTTCCAGCTGGGTCTGTTTATGAAAAGGCTATTAGCATAGTCATGGATGCATTACATGACGGTGCAGACGCACAGGCAGAAGCGGCAGAACAAGCAGGTGATTTCCTTCATAGTGAATTAAACAAAGAAGATTTCGACAGAGACGCATTCCGTGAAAGTTTTATGCGTATGGTCGAAGCAAAAGGTAAAAAACCTAATGATGGTGATTTAGCAAACAATGCTAAGCCATATGATAAAGTCACAAGAGCAGATGTTATTGCAGGAGCTACTGGCAATGACGAAATGGGTGGCAAGAAAAAGAAAAAGAAAGCAGATGAATCAGTAGCGGAAGGCAAGAGCAAGCATCCTAAAGGTTCTAAAAAATACAAGGATCAAATGGCTGCCAAGCATGCTAATATGAACGATGACATCAATGAAAGTTTCGAAAAGTTTTTCGCAGGAGATAAACTGACATTTGAAGAAGCCGTTAAAATTGTTCGTGAAAGTGGCGGACAGCAAAAGATTGATCCAGTTGACACAGCATTGTGGAACTGGGCACAGCGTGTTGCTGCTAACAAGTTTACAGAAAGTCGTAAAGCAGAAATGTTTGCTGGTTTAGTCTACGAACGCAACGGTGGTGAATTCCAAATACGCGATGTACTATCTGAAGATTAATAATCTACCAAAACCGAAAAAAGCCAGTTAAATGAGTTGACTGGCTTTTTTTATGGCTATATAATAACTAAATTATAGGAGAGTTTCATGGCAAAGATTTACGGCCCAGAAGAAAAAGCAAAACTAGAACGATTGATAAAAGAAGGATCAAATGTACTTCGTGAAGTAGAAGATCTCAACGAAGGACTTAAAGAAACTGTTAAAGCAGTAGCAGAAGAATTACAAATCAAACCTGCTATTATCAATAAGGCTATTAAGATCGCACACAAAGACGATTGGCAGAAGCATGAAGAGGAATGGGAAGAGATTGAAGGCATCCTAGGCATTACAAAAAATCTACCACAAGATAAAGAATAATAAATAACTGTGAGAAAGGTAGCAGGCCATAAACTGCAAGCTATAAGGTATGCGAGCCAGAAATCGCAACAAGGAGAACAATGAGCTACGTCGATGCGTATTACGATCGAGATCAGGATATCATTCATATTGTTGAACGAGACACTGATGGTAAAAGACAATTCAAAGAATACCCCGCAAGACATATTTTCTACTATGACGATCCAAGAGGTAAGCACCTAAACATTTATGGTGAGCCTGTAAGTCGTGTTAGTTGTAAAAACATCAAAGAATTACGCAAAGAACTGGCTATTCACAGCAACAAACGACTCTATGAAAGTGATATTAATCCAATCTATCGCTGTCTTGAGGACAACTATCTAAACATTGATGCACCAAAACTTAATGTTGCGTTTTTCGATATTGAGGTTGACTTTGATCCAGAGCGTGGCTATGCCAGTCCAGAGGATGCGTTCATGCCTATTACCAGTATCGCTGTTCATCTACAGTGGATGGACACACTAGTATGTTTAGCTATTCCTCCAAAGACTATGAGCATAGAAGAAGCGGAAAAGGCCGTGGAAGAATTCCCCAATACAATGCTGTTCGACAGTGAAAGAGCAATGTTGGATACATTCCTCGATCTCATTGAGGATGCAGACTGTTTAAGTGGTTGGAACAGTGAAGGATTTGATATTCCCTATACCGTAAACCGTGTCACAAAAGTTCTAAGCAAGGAAGATACTAGACGTTTCTGCTTGTGGAATCAACTGCCTAAAAAGCGTGAGTATGAAAAGTATGGTAAAGCCAGTGTCACCTATGATTTAATTGGGCGTGTACATGTGGATAGCCTAGAACTATACAGAAAATTCACCTACGAAGAACGTCATACATATCGATTAGATGCTATTGGTGAAATGGAGATTGGTGAGAACAAGACTGTGTACGAAGGAACTCTTGATCAGTTGTACAACAATGACTTTAAGACATTCATTGAATACAACAGACAAGATACTGCACTGCTAGACAAACTAGACAAGAAGCTGAAGTTTATTGACCTAGCAAACACTATTGCACACGAAAATACTGTTCTTATTCAGACCACTATGGGTGCTGTGGCTGTGACAGAACAGGCTATTATCAACGAAGCACATCGTAGAGGAATGGTTGTTCCTAATCGTGTGAGACGAGATCAATTAGAAAACACAGCGGCGGCAGGAGCATATGTTGCGTTTCCTAAAAAGGGCATTCACGAATGGATCGGAAGTGTGGATATTAACTCACTGTATCCTAGTGTGATTCGTGCTCTTAACATGGGGCCGGAAACTATTGTAGGACAACTGCGACAGGATGGAACTAAGGCATATCTAGAAGCACAAATGGGCAAAGGCAAAAGTTTTGCGGCGGCTTGGGAAGGCATCTTTGGCAGTTTAGAATACACAGCAGTCATGGAAAAAGAAGTAGGTCGTGAAATTGTTATTGATTGGGAGGACGGTACTAGTGATACATTGAGTGCCGCACAGATCTATGATTTGATCTTTGAAAGCAATCAACCTTGGGTGTTAAGTGCTAATGGTACTATCTTTACCTATGAAAAAGAAGGTATTATTCCTGGACTGCTAAAACGCTGGTATGCAGAGCGTAAAGAAATGCAAGCAAAGCTAAAAGAAGTTCGCAGTGCAGGGAACACCGTCGAAGAAGAATACTGGGACAAACGACAGTTGGTTAAAAAAATCGTGTTGAACAGTTTGTATGGTGCGATTCTCAACGCTGGTTGTAGATTCTTTGATAACAGAATCGGTCAGAGTACAACACTGACTGGTAGACAGATTACCAAGCACATGGCGGCTAAGATCAATGAAGTGATCACAGGCGAGTATGATCATGTTGGTAAGGCAATCATCTATGGTGATACTGATAGTTGTTATTTTTCTGCATATACAACACTGAGAGATGATATTGAACGAGGCAATCTTCCTTGGACTAAAGATTCAGTAGTAGAACTTTATGATACCATAGGCGAAGAAGCAAACAGTACATTTACTAAGTTTATGCAGACTGCGTTTCACTGTCCTAAAAAGCACGGTGAAGTTATCAAAGCAGGTCGTGAGATTGTTGCCAGTAAAGGCCTGTTTATCACGAAGAAACGTTATGCTGTACTAGTATATGACAACGAAGGCAAGCGTGTTGATCTTGAAGGCAAAAGTGGCAAAATTAAAGCCATGGGTTTAGATTTAAAACGAAGCGATACTCCCGTCATAATTCAAGACTTTTTAAGTTGCGTATTAGAATTAGTTCTTGAAGGCAAAGAAAAAGAAGAAGTACTCGAATACATCACAGAGTTTAGAACAGAGTTTAAGGCTCGTCCTGGTTGGGAAAAAGGTTCTCCCAAACGTGCAAACAAGATTACAGAGTACAAGGCGAAAGAAAAAAAAGCGGGCAAAGCAAACATGCCTGGCCATGTGCGAGCAAGCCTTAACTGGAACACACTTAAACGTCTAAATGACGACAAATATTCAGTGGCTATCACAGACGGTGCTAAAGTTATTGTGTGTAAGATCAAAGACAATCCAATGGGATATACCAGTGTTGCGTATCCTGTGGATGAATTGAGATTGCCGCAATGGTTTAAGGATCTACCTTTTGACGATGCCGCTATGGAGAATTCAGTGATCGATGAAAAACTTAAAAACCTCATCGGTGTACTAGAATGGGATATCGCTGGAACAAGAAGCGATAATACTTTTGCAAAACTATTTGACTTTGAATAAAAAAGCCTATATAATACTAACATCATTGGAGAAAAACACATGAAAGATATCTTGCAAGACATTGTAAGTCACACACAGAATCTAGGATTCCTCACAACTGTAAAGGTTGTTGGATCTGCAGACTCTACAGAAATGTACTCTATGGCTGAAGACCGTAGTGTTATTATGAGTGCAGTCACACACAATCCATATCCGGATATGGTCGGTACATTTGGTATGCCGCAACTTCCTAAGTTGAAGTATTTGTTAGACGGAAGCGAATACAAAGAGGATGCTAAAATTACTATTACAAGTGCAGAACGAAACGGCGAAAATGTTCCTGTAGGTATTCATTTTGAAAACAAAGACGGAGACTTTAAAAACGACTATCGCTTTATGAATCAGGAAATCATCAACGAAAAGATGAAGACTGTGAAGTTCAAAGGTGTAAACTGGGATGTCGTTGTAGAACCTACAGTAAGTGCTGTACAGCGTTTTAACTTCCAAGCAGGTGCTAACTCAGAGCATCCTACATTCCTAGCTCGCACAGACGATAACAATTTAAAGTTTATTTTCGGCGATGCCAGCACACACGGTGGCGAATTTGTGTTTGCAATGGATGTAGACGGTAAAATGAATAAAGGATGGACATGGCCTGTAGTAAGTGTTCTTGCTATTCTTAAAATCGCTGATGTTAATAACACTAAGATGCGTTTAAGCAACGAAGGTGCTATTGAACTAGAATTAGACAGTGGATTAGCTACTTACAAATATATCATTCCAGCACAGGCGGCCTAAATAATAACATGAAAGAACCAGTCAACCTAACACCATTACAGAAAGATTATGCAGTTTATCTGCCAGCAATCAGTTGTTTCTACAGTACATATGTAGCAAAACAGCGTCAAGGAGAATTTGTTCCTAACGATCGCATTCCGCAAGGATTTGATCGAGGCATTGAGGGTATGAACTTTTTAAGTGAGGAAGACGGATACTTTTCCTACAAGTATGGCTTGTATTCTGCAGGACATGCTCATCTTGATCTTGAAAAAACTGTGGTAAAAGACGCAATGATTCAAGATCGTGATCGCAGTAAAACATTAATCCTTGGAGATTCAGGTGGTTATCAGGTTGGTAAGGGTATTCTCAAGTTTGATTGGCATGACTTTGAAGGTCCGGCCGCAAACAAGGTTCGAGAGGACATTCTTAACTGGTTAGAACTAACTGCTGACTGGAGCATGTTGCTTGATGTTCCTACTTGGGCGTGTGATCATGTGCATTCGCCTAAAACAGGACTTAAGAGTTTCGAAGACTGTTTAGAAAAAACTCGCTTTAACAACAAGTATTGGTTAGATCGCAGACTAGGACAGACTAAGTTCTTAAATGTATTACAGGGTTCAGACTGGGACACTGCTGAAAAATGGTATGAAGGTGTTAAAGAATTTAGTGATCCGGCAGTGTGGGGTGATAAGGCCTGTGAAGGTTGGGCAATGGGTGGTGCTAATATGTGCAAAATGCCTATTACACTGCGCAGACTAATCACTATGAAGTTTGACGGTATGTTGGAAGGCAAAGATTGGATGCACTTCTTGGGTACTGCACAGTTAGATTGGAGTTGCTATTTAACCAGTATTCAGCGTCAGATTAGAAAGCACATTAACGAAAACTTTACTATCAGTTTTGATTGTGCTTCGCCGTTTATTGCTACAGCACACGGTCTTGTTTATACTAATGCACAGCACAGTTCAAAGCGTTTCAGTGTTATCATGGACAAAGCACCAGATAATAAGGCACTTGCAGAACAACACGATATTCCATTCCCGTTTGAGAGCGAAATTGGAAGACGTTTATCAATTGCTGATATCTGCCACTACAAGCCTGGAATGAAGAACAAAATTGGTAAGATAGGTAAAACAAGCTGGGATAGTTTTGCATACGCACTTATGATGGGGCATAATGTATACTGTCACATTGTTGCTGTACAACGTGCTAATCAGCTTATGGACATTGAACGTGCTAAAGCACAACCTGATTGGAGACATTGGAAGAAAGTTAAACAAGCAGACAAGAGCGATGAATACTCAGAATGGGTTCCACGAAACATCTTGTACTTTGATCGCTTTGTGGAAGAACTGTTTGAGTGCGACACAAAAGAATCTGCATTTGCAATGATTAAAGAAGCAGACAGCTTCTTGAAAGATCTCGAAGGTGCAAGATTACGCGGAGGCGTGACAAATGAGTTTAATCGCATGTTTGTTGAAGTTGATGACAATAAAGATGATAACACCAACGAACCTTGGACAGATGATCGTGAAGATGCAGAGTTAGATAAACTAGAGAATTCTTTAAGGGAGGCGTAAATGACACTGTCGGATAGAATTAGATTTTTAGAAGACACGCACAAATATCTAAATCAAGAAATAGATCGCTTAGAAAAAACTCGTGCAGTTCATGATTTAGAACTGCGAAACAAGAAGAAAAAGCGGTTGCAAATGAAAGACGAACTTGCTACACTATACAGACAACAGCATGAACAAAGCCACGAAGTTATGGATTGGGAAGAATGAAAAGAGATTATGATTCGGGTGTAGCAGAAGATGTGGTATTCTTCCAAGGCATCGAAGTTGAACATACTCCTGCATACGGTATGAAAACATTGTTTGTGACAGGCATACAGGACACAGCAGAAATCCATAAACACTGTGAAGGCATTGAACACATCTTCTTTGGTGCGAATCACAGTTTCAAACCTAAGTCATTTGACGATTGGGATGCTTGGGAAGCTATGATTATACACTTTCTCAACAAGGACTATCTCTGCACACTGGATATTCCAATCAGTTATGCAGAACAGTTTCTAGAGGGTCCTCTCACTGAATCCGACTATTTTATTCCGCAGATTCGTGTGCCACTGCCCTACATCGGTCAGTGGAACTACAACACAATGATCAAAATCGACGACAAAGATTTTCGTGCAAGCAATCCAGGAGTTTGGTGCCATCGACTGCACGATCTTATGGATACAAACGTTTTTACACCTTGGGAAAAATACAAAGGCGATGAGGTTTTAAAATGACAACTATTAGGCAGGACGTTCGTCCTAAGAAAATGATTTGGGTGACTTTCGACAAGGAAGGAGTTCATTATTATCCAGGTGCAGACACTGATCCTAAACTGGCAACAGGTGATTGGGACGATGTAAGTTTTCTTGGATATTTACATAGACACATTTTTAAGTTTCGAGTTTGGATCGAAGTGTTTCACGACGATCGAGACATTGAGTTTATTCAGTTCAAGCGTTGGTTGCAACGTCTCTATGAAGAAGTTGATCATTCAACTTCCGTACTAGAACTGAATCACAAGAGTTGCGAAATGATTTCTGATGAACTGCGTCAGCAAATTGTAGAGCAATATCCAGGCCGTGAGGTTTGGATTGAGGTCTCCGAAGACGGAGAAAATGGTTCATTCATCAAATATTAATAAGGAATTATGATGAAACAACAAGTTGAGAAAATTTTTAACGATCTCGAAGCATACCACGACTTTTGTCGTTTCGAACTCCGTGAGTTCAACCCTGCTCATTTATATGACAGGAACAACAACAATTGGAGAGCATATTACGCATTTCTAAAACACGGTAAAAACTTTAAAGGCCGGAATATGCGTAGAAGCAATTATACACCAAAATGAAGATTTTCTTAGTTGATTTAGAAGCAGTAGAAACACGGTACACAGGCGAGTGGAAAACCCACTTGCCTGCTCTGCTTCGTAAAAAAGGATATGATGTACATGTCATTGAAGGCCCGACTGATATACCGCCTGCTACTACTCCGGGTGCGTTTCTTAACTTTGGTGGTACTAATATTTACAAAGCTTCGCAGGTTGAAAAGATCTCTAGACTTTTCACAGCCGGGGACGTTGCCAGCGGCGACCATTTTGTTTTTACTGATGCTTGGCATCCTGGCATTATTAATCTCCGCTATATGGCAGATTTACTTGGTATTCCGGTAAAGATTCACGCACTATGGCATGCTGGCAGTTATGACCCGCAAGACTTTTTAGGTCGTATTATTGGTGATGCTCCGTGGGTAAGACACAGTGAAAAAGCATTCTATCATGCAATTGATCATAACTACTTTGCTACAGAATTTCACATAGAAATGTTCTTCCAGAATTTGTTAGAATATGAGAACTCGGATGTAGTAAGACAGTTTGCTCCAGATAAGGTTGTTCGTACAGGATGGCCTATGGAGTATATGGAAGATGCTTTGGTTATGTATAAGAACATGCCCAAGGAAGATCTTGTTTTATTCCCGCATCGCATTGCTCCTGAAAAGCAGGTCGATATCTTCCGCGACTTAAAACAACAACTTCCACAATACGAGTTTGTGGTTTGTCAAGACCAACAACTCACAAAGAACGAATACCACAACTTGCTAGGTCGTGCTAAACTTGTGTTCTCAGCTAACTTACAAGAAACACTAGGTATTAGTTGGTACGAAGGAGCATTAGTAGGCGCTATTCCTATGGTTCCAGATCGTTTGAGCTACACAGAAATGGCTGTAGATGATTTTAAATATCCTAGTACATGGACTGCAAACTTTAGATCTTACGACAAACATCAAAAACTAATTTGTGCGAAGATTGAAGACTACATTGAAAATTATGAAAAGTTCTTGCCAAGCCTAAATAAACAGGTAGACATTCTTAAAACTGAATATTTCAGTTGCGATAATCTACTAAAGAACTTATAATATAAGTATTATGCGATCCACCGCATTAACTCGGAGAACAAATGAAGAAATACGAAGAAATTATCGAACGCTGTAAGAACGCAGACAAACGCTACTGGGCAGGTGACAACGTTGCCCGCTTGCTTCAGAGTGGTGAGAAAGAACAGTTAATCGACGAAGCTACAGAAGCGTTCGAAACTGTGCTAGACACACTGATCATCGATAGGCACACTGATCCTAACAGCAAGGGTACAGCACGTCGATTGGCAAAAATGTACTTCTATGAAATTATGGCAGGACGTTATGACTATCGTCCAGATGCTACTGCATTTCCTAATGAACCAGACGACATTACCAATGAAAAATATGAAGGCATGCTTGTGGTTCGAAGCGAACTTAAAAGCATGTGTTCACATCATCACCAGCCTGTAAGCGGTGTTGCATACATTGGTATTATTGCCGCAGATACATTGATTGGATTATCTAAGTATACACGCATAGCACAGTGGTGTGCTCGACGAGGTACACTACAAGAAGAGTTATGTAATGACATTGCTAGAGAAATTCAACAAGCCACAGGCAGTGGCGATGTAGGAGTGTATATTCAAGCAGAACATGGTTGCTGTACTAACCGTGGTATCTCTGCACATTCAAGTCTTACACAGACAACTGTGTTGAAAGGTGCGTTTAAAGACGACGCAGGAACAAAGAAAGAGTTCTTTGACAATATTAAACTACAACAGGAGTTTGCACCACGATGAATGATTTAGATGTTGTTGCTGTTTATATGGCAAAAGGATTATTGGTTTGTGCTCTAGCATTAGGAGTATTAGGATTTGTACAGGACTTTTTATTATGATTTGGGTAGTATTTGTCGCATTGTTTGCCGCAGACAATGCAGAATTTTTTGAGATGGTTGAAGAGCGTCAAGCACTAGGACACAGTTGGCACTATGTAGGACGCACCGAAGTCACAGACAACTACATTGCACTGCCTGCGGTAGAACAGGATGAAACTAAAGTATTCTATTGGGAGATCAAAGAATGAGTTTTGAATGGCACAGAATGCATAAATGGGAAGAGAACATCGAGCGTGAAATTACAGAAGGCGTTGAAGAGCGTGTTATGGAACACTACAGTATAGACGACATTGCAGATTTAACAGAAGAACAACTTGACGAGATTGAAAAATGGAGAGAGGAACACGTTTCGGAATACTCTCCTATGAATTGGGGATTTTCAAATCTCATTAATAACTGGGAGATGGCACAAGATGAAGTTTAAAGAGTTATATTTTCACACTGTAGTGATTGCCTTTTGCGGCAGTTTCTTATCCAGCATTGCATTTGCCGGAGGCAATGTTATGGGTGTAACAACAGATCACTACAAGACTGTGATCAATCAGCGACCATATACTGTTGAAGTTTGCAAAGATGTTGCTGTATCTGGTGATAAAACAGGTGACACACTGAAAGGTGCCATTATCGGTGGTATTATCGGACATCAAATCGATCACGACAAAGGTTCAGAAATTGGTGCTATCCTCGGCGGAGCAATCGGACATAACAATTCAAATGCTGTAGGGGGAACAAGAACACAATGTCAAAGAGAAACACGCTATAACGAAGAACGTGTAGAAGTTTACAGCCATTCAACTATTAAGTTTTGGGATAATGGCAGAGAATATACTGTGAGATTTAACAAGTAATGAAAGACGAACTAATGGTACAACAGCAGGTTGAGTGCGAATGGCAACACATGGTTGGTGTTATTTGCCTTAACCAAGTCGACAGACGTCAAACTAAACCTGTACTTACAGAATTTTTTAAACGTTGGCCTACGGCAGGTCATTTGCTGTATGCCACAGTAGACGAAATCGCAGAAATGCTAGAACCGCTTGGTATGCAGAATGTAAGGGCTAGACGCATCTGGAAAATGAGTTTACAATACATTAACTGGGACAAGAAGGATGCTGAAGATCTGTGCGGTATTGGAAAATACGGTTCAGACAGTTACAGAATCTTTTATCAAAATGATATCCCAGCAGACGTAGAAGATCGAGAACTGAAAAGATATATCGAGGAAGAACTCTGTGCCTAAATATGCAGTAAAAGTTCCATTCTTCACTGACGATAAGAAAGATTGGTTATTTGTAACCAAGGACGGTCCTGACGGACTTGAAGTTGTTTTGTATGATAGTCGAGAAGAAGCAGAAAAGCAAGCAGGTATTTGGAATAGTAATGGAGTTGTTGTAGAATACACCGAGATGAACTAATGGAAACATTTATTTTTCACACAAAAGGACGCAAGCGTAAAAAGATCAAGGCGGAAAATCATATTCAAGCCTGTGAAAAGTTTAAGGAACAAACACCAGACTTTCATTTAAGTGAACTGATCGATATCGAAAGCGTTAAAAGCAAGAAAGACAATCGCAAAGAATGGGCAAACATGCACAAGGCACACAAGAGGAATCACAATGATCCTAAGAGCACTTGAAAAATTAGGCCGCAAGCGAGTTATTATGGATCGCTATGCTAACGAGCCGTATTTAACTCGCTACTACTTATTTTTAAAAGATCGCAAATGGTTTCCGTTTAATGTCTTTTTACACAACTTTCACAAAGGAGACTTAGATGACTTACACGATCACCCTTGGCCTTATTTTACTCTTATTTTGCGTGGCGGTTACTGGGAAACTACTCCAAAAGGAATATTCTGGAGAGCCCCTGGGCATTTTAGGGTATGTAGTCCTAAGAGTCTTCATCGCATTGAACTTGAGCCTGGCGTTGATACTTGGACACTCTTTATTCCAGGTCCTAAACTGAGAGAGTGGGGATTTATTCGCGAAGGTGAGTGGGTAGACAATCATACATATCTAAAGGAAAAATACAATGGTTAAAAAGCATTACTACAGTTGGCAGGATGTAGAGGCAGCCTGTGTAAACATTGCTCTACAGATGTACAAAGATGAATGGCGTCCTGATTATATCGTAGGTATTACACGCGGTGGCAATGTTCCCGCTACCATACTAAGCAACATGCTAGGAGTTCGCGGAGAGGCCCTTAAAGTAAGTCTAAGAGACGGTGATCAGTGTGAAACAAACTGCTGGATGAGTGAGGATGCGTTTGGCAGTGTTCCCTATGAAGATGTACAAGAATATGGAGCAAGGTGGGATCCTAGTCGCAGAAAGAATATTTTAATTGTAGACGATATCAACGACACAGGTGCTACATTTAATTGGATCAAACAGGATTGGCAGAGCAGTTGTTTACCTAATGAAACAGATGCGTGGAATTCAATATGGGGTAATAATGTTCGCTTTGCTG
>Ga0209953_1000646_pt1 | contig 12094 bp, 11 predicted proteins | sample SalPonred_H2O_MG_FD_185713 | JGI IMG/M metagenome (GOLD analysis project Ga0209953, IMG submission 185713) | Salt pond water microbial communities from South San Francisco under conditions of wetland restoration - Salt Pond MetaG... | ecosystem: Environmental > Aquatic > Non-marine Saline and... | reverse complement strand
CGCACTCTATTATCGTTGTTTACATAGTATTGGACATTCAACTCACCAGAACTCCCAAACCATACTGCAAAGCCGCTATCATCATTTCCCGACTGTGAAAAAATAAGAGCATCATTACTTAAGTCTTTTGCATATACCCAACACTCAACCGTGAAAGGGTCTTCTCTTAAATCTAAAGCTGTTCCATCGTGTGATACATCTAATACTGAACTGGATCCATCAAAATAAGTAGACCCCTTATTCTCACCCACCGCATACTCTGACTCTTGGCCGAATGGGTTGAAGGCGGAGATTCGCGGGGTATTTTGTATAGAAAATGTTACATTATTACTGCTTTCATCAATAAATCTATTTGATCTAGCCGTTAATATTTTTGTATTTGTGATAGCAGTTAGACTTTCAATAGGTACAGCTATCGATGATTGCGTTGCGTCATATGCAGATGAACCAACGACTAATCTATAATTAGAAATATATCCTTCTAAAGTAGCCGTAGTGTAGTTATTGTATTCGAACCCAACGACCCAAGCGTTGTCTAGGTTCCAATCAAAAGTTGAAGTTGATGTCCCATATCTAGTTCCATCTACAAAAATAGAGGTCGTGCCAGAGGTACGGCAAATTACAATGTGCGCCCATCTATTTGTCATATCTGGGATTGTACTAGACGCCATTACTTGATTATATTGTGCGCCACTTGCCCTCCCTATCGTAATGGAAGTTCCTGAAATTCTACTGCCAAAACCTCCGCTGGTGTCGTTCCTGTTACCTGTCCACCCTGCGTCAGCGCCCGCAATGTAATACATCCAACATTCAATAGAAAAATCATCCGTATCTAACGCAGAAGAATAATCACTTCTTAAATGTCCGCCATTAGTGGAGCCTGTTCTGTTAGTGTAAAAGCTCCAGTTATCCAGATATGGATGAAATGCTGTCTGAACTGGAGTACCTGATGGTGTGACAGTGTGCGCGTTCGTAGAGCGGTCGATGAAGGTAGAGTTCGCCAGTCCATTCGTAGAACTCGTGCCAATGGACAGTACCGCGTCTGCCCAGAGTGGGGTTAAGAACACTAATGTAAACTCAGAGTTTGCTGTTCCGATGTTTACCCCGTCAGATGCACGGAAAGTTACCGTAATAACTCCTGCATCTGCTGTGTCAGTTGATGGAGTAATCGTAAACACGTTATCGGTATTGGTAACTGTGGCCGCGCCAGTATCGCCAGATGTTGTTGCTGACCAAGTAATGGGGATACCCTCTGGGTCAGTTCCTGTCATCGTGACGGTTGTTGGCGTCCCGTCCGTTGCGAGGGTGTATGAAGCTTCGTTACCAGAAATGCTTGGCGTTTCGTTGACTAACGCAATGTTATACCAACCGTTGCCGTTAAATAGATACAGCCTATTGTTTCCAGAAACGTAGGCTTGGTCTCCTGCCTGCACGTTTTCCGTAAGTGGAAGATCGTCAATCGTAGGATATACAGCAATCGTCGCAGCACGGGACGCAGGCTGTGTAATAAACACGTTCTTAGATCCTGCACCCCAGTTTACTGCATTGTTGGAGTTAGATGACTCATAGACCGTTGTGCGGGCTAGCGTGCTTGTGGACTCTGTCCAAGTGCCTAAGCCAGTTTCCCAGTCGGTTCCATCCTCAATCGCGTAATAAGTCGTATCTCCGTCCGAAAGAGCAGAGGTGAAGGACTGAAAGCCATCAACAGCCCCGTCGAGTACAAAGTTTCCAGTACCGGTAGAGGTTGATGTTTCTTTAACGCGATCTTTGAGAATGAGAGCCATAGCCTTCAACTTCCTATTTGATTAGTGTGTAACGTCTTGCGAACCTGCGATTATTATCATTGTAATCGGTTCCGATCATCATCACATCTATTTGGTCTGCATATTCTTTAAGTTTGATTGAGTTTGGCAACCAATCAAGACTATTTGTGAATCCTTGGTTGTTTCGAATATAGGACTTAAAAGTCCATTGATTGGTTGTCGTTGTAGAAACCGAGTAGGGGCTTGGCAAGGTATACCAAGTGCCTTCACCTTGACCAAAAAATGCAACTACGTCCTTACCTTGATTCAAATAAAAAAAGGAATAGAAATCCGCAGACCCAGACGGATTGAAGGTTTGATATGTTGAAGCCATCGATGACACAGAAAAAGATGAGTCCATTGAAAGCCGATACATATTTATATCGAAATAAGGCTTGATGTAGAAAGCGTTATCCGTTCCCTCATTGATAGTCATGCCTGACGTTATTCTTTCCTCACCAGCAGAAGCTCCGCCTTGGTATAACGTGTTTCCAGGAACTGGGATATCAACAGAAGCAACAACTGGATGAGTATCATATTGGTCGGGAACAAACTTAACAGGAAGATTGTACTCAGTGAAAGTGTGAAACCATCCGCTACCAGAATCACTACCTGTCATTGTCATTTTTACAGCATTGCCAGCCGCCGTATAAAATGATGGAGAATTGACAGGATAAGTTGATCCCTGAATCCCCCTTGGCGATTCAGCAAGGTCGAAAACCATGTCTTCCTCAAAAGAGAATTCCCTGTTCCTGAAGTTGGCCCATATGACTTTATTTTGGATTTCATTAAAGTGCACACAGCCAGTGACACCTATAGTGTGCTCAAGCTCATCTAAAAGTATGCAGTCGCGCAGACCTTCAGAAGAGTTTGATCTTCCTGCTAAAAAAGCATTTGTAACAGTCATTAGATTGAGTGACCTGTCGCAGATGCAAATATATTTGTTGCATCGTGACAAACAAAAGAGATAACCCAGTAAGAATAAGAAGCAAAATCTGGCTCCAGTCCATTTGCCCACTTAACACCAGATGGAAAGCCCAATATGGTATAGCCATCTCGGTTTATCTTTAGCAAAGAAACTCTGCCTTCGGCTAGATTCGATGCAGTAAAAGTCGTATTTTGACCTAACGTGACAGACATGAACGATTGATTCATGTCGATATCTGTTGTGACGGTATTGACGACAGGATGTAGTGCGTCATACGTTCCCGTAAACGCGCCATTGACATCAGTTGCCCCAAGGTTATTTAGGGAGGTGGCCGCATCACTAACATCAGATAAATTATTAGAGGCGACAAGTTTCTGACCAAGCTCAGTATTTAAGCCTGAAAAATTGTCATCTACTTCATCGTGCGTAAGCGCCGACCCCTTGATCGAGCGCAAAGTGACATCAGCCATATAGCCCCCAAATTAGTTCTGGAAGCGAAGCGGTGTTGTTACGCTAACAGTGAAAGTACCGTTTGTAGAAGATACATCTCCGCCAAAGTCGAGATAGGCGATCAATGTATCCGTTGCATCTGAACCCGTGTCCTTATACAAAACAGCCGCCGCGGCGGTAATTGTAGAGTTAGGGAACGATACATCAGAGAAGTCGATGTCCACGCGGTCGTTTGCATTGTCTTTAGTCACAGTCACAGTTGTGCTTTCGCCACCTGCAGTGTAACCAGTGCCAGTCACTTCGTTCGTAACGTCAGCACGGTCTTCATGCAAGTCCTTGTCTGCTGTGTATGAAGAAGTTACCAACATAATCTTGAATGAGTCAGTATCAAAATCAACACCGCCAGTTAAGGATGCGTTGAGTCCTGTGTTGTAAACCAATGAGGCCATGAGAAATCTCCTGTGAAAGTTTGCTAGCCTAGCGTGTCAATTCTAACACTTTCTGTTATCCGCACAAATATATGCAAGCGATTTGCTTAATTTCGCTAGGATTAGCGAACGTAACGGATTCTCTTGCCTTGGCGACAGTATACCCTCTAACGAGGTCGTCGTCCTGCTTCATGCCCTTGCCCGCCATATCAGATGTGACGATCAGATCACCCGCCTCGATGTCGCCGTTCTGACCGCATACGTTGATCTGACCTTCGCCGACTGCATTGATATAGGTGATTTTCATGTCTTGATCAGCAAATGAATCAACCAGATCTTTATCAAAATGACTTAAGCGATCATCTCTTTCGACTTTCGAGTGATATGTGACGGTCTGACCGCTTAATGTTTGCGTCTCAACTTCTTCAGATGGTTTGTATTTTTTAATCTGATCGGGAAGCGCTGCAAATACTCCAATCGCTCTTTTGCTTTTTTGGATTGACGCAGACTCAACAACAGTCAAGGTTTGAGAAATACCTTCCTTGTAGATGACATCTGTGTCCGCGGCAATGTCTCCGATTTCAACATTTGTTGTTGGCTCAACCAATGCCAAGTGAGATCCGGTGAATGGGCTATAAGATCCTGAAATCGTGAAATTTCCGCTTTGATCAAGAAATGCTTGATTGAATGGCGATGTATTATAGAAAACACGCCAAACGCTTGTGCTTGTTACGTCATTGATCCAACCTACACCGCTCGGTGAACTGAGTTCTATTTCAGCTCCTTCAGTTGCGTCGGCCGCACCCAACAGTACGCGACCCTGATTGACGCGCAGTGCAATCCCTCCAAAAGGCGACTGGCCAACAAGCCCGCCAGAAGTGTTTGATGTGCTGCTTGTGACGCCAATCGCTCCAAACGAATAGTTGCTAGTCGAATCGTGATCAAAAAATCCGCCGTAACTACCTTGGCTTGACGTGCTGTTTGAATAGTTTACGCCAGCAACTGCCGCTCCTTCGTTAAATCCATCCGCCCTTCCATAGATTGCAGATCCAAGACCATTCGAAGTCCACTCAGAATAAAGTCCATTTGAGTTGTTACTGGAATCAAGCGCGAAGGCAGCAGTCAAAGTTCCCCACTGAGGATCAACGAATGTTTTGCCCGCCCCAACAACCGAATCATCAAGCTCAAGGACGCCGGTATAGACAATATTTGAGCTTAATGTGCCGGTCGTGATGTTCGATGCGTTCAGATTGACGAGATCGACGTTACCGCCATCAATTGTTGTCACGTTTTGGTCAATGCCGTCCTCGATGTTCGTGAACGTGACCAATCCATCAAAGTTCTGCCAAACAAATGGCGAAGTGAAACTAATTGATTTAGTGCCACCAAAGAAGTTCTCGCTGACGCTGTAACGTGATGCCCAATAGTTTCTGCCTTCTATCGGTGTCTGTGTTGATACGCTTTCATCCCAATTTGAACTTAGTCCAGTAAATGTCCCTGTGCTGAAGTTAAAGTTTGATGCAGATGGCGTGCTAGGACTTGATGATTGTTGTATCTGATAAAACACATACCCAGTTGCGTTACGCGGCCCTGTGTCGCCATCAGAACCATCCTGACCATCCGCGCCATCTTGGCCGTCAACACCATCCTCACCCACAAACTTAACGAACGTCTGACCTGATACTGGTAGTGAAGGTTGGCTAGTCGCTTCAAAGAACGTCACGAAGTCACGACCAGTTGAGCTAAACGACTGATTCGCACCGCCAGAACTTGTGGCGTAGATCGGGAAGATGCTCTGACCGGGATCGCCTGATGTACCTGCAAACTGCACAAACGTACCGCTGACAGGTAACGATGGTTGCGTGCCAACATACTCAACGTACTGGACAAACTGGCGATTGCCTACAGTTAAGCTCTGATTGCTACCACCTGCGTCATCAGCATAGACGACGAGGACAGATGTGCCATCAGTCGGCTCAGGTAGTGTCGTTGCTACTGCGGATGAAGACTGACTTGATTCGTTACCAGTGAAGTCGATTGCCTTGACCCAAAAGTAGTAAGTCTGGTTGTCATCCAAATTGGCACGAAAAAACTGATCGGCATTAACAAAAGCGATCTCAATCGCGTTAGAAAATTGATTCGCTGTATTTTGATAAACGTAGTAACCCTTAAGGTCGTCTTCAGTATTACCCGTCCAATCAAGTAAAACTGCACCTTGCCGACCGACTGCGCTGAGTCCAGTAGGTGCGGATGGTGCGGCCGTGTCACCTGCCATCACATGTGTCGCTGTATCGAACTGACTTGCAGCACCATTTGATGAGATCGTACGGACTCTGAATGTGTAACTCTGACCAGGCACTACATCGCCAACGCCACTGATTGACGTTTCTTTGGTGTACGTTGAGTGATAGTTGGTCTCTACTGCTGTTTTCCACTGCACCTCATAAGTGGCAAAGTTTCTGGCCTCGCTGTCTGTCCAGCTTGCTGACCATGTAGTGACCGCTGTGCCATCTTCGTTAATGCTTGCAGAGCTTGTGACCGATAAGTTAGTCGGTGCAGGAACTGCAAAGTTGTTGGCGTATGGAGCTGCATTTGCAATCAGAGCTTGCTCATCAGTTGCAGTCCAATCGTATGTAGACTCGTTGATCTCACGCGCCATGATGTCCACGCCAAGGCTTCCATCGGCCTGTGGACTAATCGCTACTGAGCCAACCTCAAATACCTTGTTGGTAAATCCAAGGCGTGTGTTATTCACATAAATGTTATCGCCAACCGTGATGTTCAGTGCAGTCAGCTTGCATCGCATCTGGATGGTGACTTCTTGGCGTGACTGATTCAGCAATACCTTGGCAAGACGCTGTGCAGTCGCAGACGATGTTGTGTAAGGCAGATCAAGCTGTGTGTATCGAGTGATGCCATCAATGTTCTGATAAGTAGACGACTCCACCACGGGATACTCAGTCGGTTGATACAGGTCAGCCGGATTACTGAATACGCCCCTAACACCGTTGTAGAAGTCACGCGCTGAGTTCTTAGTGATAACAGTGATGTCACTGATGATGTCATCTTCGTCGAGTGTGACGGTAGGTGTACGGTATTCAGCACCGATCAGCTTAAACTTGCCTGCGGCGTAGACCAGCTTGCCACCCATCGACAACAGCATTTCTTCAATGACCTGCTTAGGTGACGCACTTGTATCTACAACGCCGTTGATTGTGTACCGGTCTTCTGTTCCACCTGCATCCAATGTAACTTGCTCGTTACACAGGACAATGGCTTCGTTGAACGAGTCAAAGTCAATCTCGTCGTCAGACACGCCAAGTCCGTACTCATCATCACGCAAGTAATCAAGAATACACATGGCAGCGTTGTCAGAGTGACCAGTGACGTCATTTACAGAGTCATAGACTTCTTTGCCGTCAACTAAGGCTGTGATGTTAGGTATTCCGCCAGAGAACTTGTCGGGGTTGTACTTGAGCTGAACCTTGATGTAAGCAACACCCTGAAGGCGATGGTCATTTGTCCACTCAGGAAATTTAGTAACTAACTCAGAGTCAGCCGTTTGCGAGTCAGACCCATCGAAAAATGTGATGTTGTATAACTCTTGATCTCCAGCGTCATACTGAGGTGCTGTGGTATCTTTGACATGATTTGATCCATCCCAATAATAGACGCGATCTTCGCCAAAATAGACTTCCCTTATTCGATGCACTTCGTGACCGGCCAAGGCAATGACCATATAAAGAAATCTATTCTCAGAACCTTCAGTTCCCAAGAAAACCTGCGTGCCGCCAACACGACGAGTTCCGTAGATAACTTTTCGAGATGCGATTGGATCACGACCACTGACTAATGTGCCTGCGATCTGATCCTTGGCTGATGCGCGAGCCAAAGCCTGTAAAGCCGCACCAAGAATGAACTGAGTTGCTACCTTGGTTGCAAATCCTTTAAGTCCGAGATTTACAAACGCATTTGCAATGCCACCAAAGAATCCAGCACCACCCGCAGCGAGTCCAGTAAACGCTCCGCCGGTTGCGACTGTAAGTCCGACTGTAGCCGCTGCAAAGGCAACTTGCTTGAATAGATTAGCCATCTCGACCCCAGTTAAGTTCTAAGTCCTGAATGGCTGAGACAAACTCAAAGCCTTTGTCGTTAGGAAACTCTTTCTTCTGTGTTGCATCGGTGTAGTACAGACTGCGAGCACGCTCAAATTCAATCAAACGATTCTCACATGAAATCTGCACTGTAGATGTAGATGCCGACTCTTCAATGGTCATGACATCCATGAAGCCAGAAAACAAAACAAACGGATCGGCTACTAACGTGCCCGACTCGTCAAAGAAGCCAAGATAGACCAGAGCCTTGCGGTTCTGATAATCCTCAGTCAATGCATCAGACAAGTTATCTGTGACAAGACCAGACAATGTAATCGAGAAGCCAGATGCAGTCAGTTCGTACTGCTCCTCAAACCCACTGACTGATAATGCATTACCAAGACCAACCCAAGTGCTAGACAAGGCAGTAATGTCATCAATGCCTGTCCAAAAGTAGTTTGTGCCAGAGTCAAACTGCAACTCAATAAACATCGCAGGACGAACAACCGTGTCGTTCAGTACACCCTGTACAGGTGATGCTAGACCTCTGCTCATAACGCCTCAACGCATGGGATAGTGAATCCGTAAATAGATGCATTGTTGATCGCCCACTCCACATCTGCTGTAGTCAATCGCCATGCACCTTTAGGATTGGTCAGAACAAGTGAATCGCCAGAGTTAGCAGATGCACGAACTGGTGGCTCAATCTTAACAGTAGAACCAGTGCCGACCGTAACATCTTCGACAACCTGGTGAATGCGAGCATCGTCGCCAGAACCTAGCTGAAAGTAATCACCGGCAAGCAATGTGCCGTCACCATTACATGTAAGTTCATCGTCGCCTATCGATGCGTTGGCAGATAGCGTCACAGTCGTTGCTGTGCCGTATGGGGACGTATGCAATGGGTTACCGAACAGGAATGTACCCACCTGACCTTTTAATCCTGTCAGGAACGCTTGTACGACGCGAGATTCTTGGTCAGTCAAAGGGGGCAATGTGATTTCTGCCTCCCATCGAGTCCCTTGGTGCTCAAAGATTTGTGGCTTAAGTGTAAACGGTGACTGCGTGACTGCATTTACGCGAATCAAACGCATATTCATACCCTGAACGCCAACGCTCGGAAAGTTAAGTGGATATGTTAGCGCCATTACGAACCTACCATCGCCTTACTGAATGATCCACCTCGCATTCTAGCATCAGCGACAGCAGACTGAGTTGCTTGCGTGATCTGAGGCAAGAGATTGGCAATCTCTGCGCGCACAGTCTGAGACACGCCAGTAGAGATGTTCAGGTTGACGGTAACGCCTCCACCTTGACCTTTGCTGTGATCAATCACAGTTTCGTTAGGATGGAGGATCGCAGGGAATCCACCGCGTCCATCTATTCCGCCAGAGCGTCCGCCCATCCCGGTAAACCCGCCGCCTTCAAACTTTGGTGGCGGATGCGCAACAGGGAATGCTTGCTGAGTGCTCTGATAAGGCACAGTGCCGGTCGAACCTAAGCCACCAAAAGCACCGGCAATGCCTCCAGATATACTGCTAAGTATTCCGCCAGATGCTCCGCTGAGAGTAGCCGTAAATGCATTCCGAATATTCATACGAACAATATCTTCTAGGATAGACATTGCCATGTCTCGGAATGCTTCTTTTGCGGTCTTTGCCTGCGTACTAATGTCTACAAGAGCATCTTCAAGCGATCTGACGCCACTAAACTCAACTTCCTGCATTGTGATCTTGGAGAGCTTAAACTTGTCGCTCAAATCCTTGATCTCTTTGCCAGCAGGGAATAATTCTTTTGTGAGGTCTTCAATGGCTTTCTGGTACGCCTTTAGCTCAGTGTCATCAAACGCATTATCCTGACCCTTGAGTACGCGCTCGATCTCTTTTTGTCTGCGTATAAACTGAGACTCGGCGCTTTCTGCGGCCATAAGAAGCTCCATCCTAGTGTTGGCTTCTCGATTGGCTTTTCTCTGTGCTAATTCCAAGTCCTTTACTTTTTCTGTAGCATCAGCTATTTCGTCTTTAAAATTCTTGGTTGCTTGTTGGGCTACTAGAAAGGCTACTTTTGCCTCTAACAGTTGGCGCTCTAACTTTTCTATGTTGGATTTCGCGTTCCCAACTATATCGCCCAACTCCGCATATGGGTCTATTTGAGACTGAGTAACCGCGCTAGATAACGCAGCCTTAGCGTCAGCGAGCTTAGACTCAAGATTACCAAGCGACTGACGCGCTTGCTCTGTATTTGACTCAAGAAGCTCAAGATTGGCGGCGAGCAACTCGGCAGGCATGTCTTTTACACTAAGACCTACGCCCTCTACCTCTTTCCTAAGGTCAGCAAATCCTTTTTTTGCGTTAAAAAGAGCTGGTACTAATTGAGATCCTATAACGGCAGCAACGGCTATAAAGCTACCAATCACTGCACCCTTAGCCCCAAAGATTGAGGCCACCTGAGATCCCTGCTGACCTAATATCATCAATGGGTTCATGCCCATTTGGAACTGAACTGCAACGTCCTGAATCTGATGACCTAGCTGACCAAAGTGAGCGCGACCCTGACGAGTGGCAGTCCGCATATTGTTGCTAGTACGCTGGATCTGACCATCTAGCTTTTTGGTGTTGCGAATAGCAGAGGCAATGGCAGTGCCGGTCTTATCGTCCGCGTGGATGATTATTTTCTGAGTTGCCGCCGCCATTGTTTTCCGCCTCAATCCTAAAGAATGCAACCCATTCTAACAGCTCAGTGTATGGGATGCGTTCTAGTTCCTGCACTGTCTTACCAAGGTGACCCGCTAGCCGAAACAAACTCAGTCTAAGCGGGTCGTTCCTTAGTTTTTTTCGTGGTCCTCCGCCAATGCAGAGCCGACAAGCACAGAATAAAACTTCATCACAATCGAGACGTTCTGACGCAGAAGATATGGCTTATGCTCAAGCGTAAACGCTTTCTCGCCATCTTTGGTCATTGCCTTGAGCATGATCAGCTCAACAGCAGCTTCGATTGAATTGTTGCTCAGGAAGTCAGGAAACTTCTTTTGCAGTTTCGATAACTCCTGAACATTCAAGGGGGACACGTAGAATGTTTCCCCCCAGGCAGGAACCTCAATCTCGATAGTGTTATCAGAGATAGCTTCCTTCAGTTTATCTAAGAGACTCATACGTCACCTTATACAGTTGTTTCGGTCAGATCGCCTGTACCTTGAACTGAGAAGTTTGCAGTAATCATCTCGCCAACGGAAGTAGATACCGTGCGGCCAGTGATGATTCCTGATCCTGTGTAGTACGTGTCACCAGAATCTTCGCCCTCTGGGTAGATTGAGAAAGTAACCTCAGTGCCTACAACCAGTGCGCCTTGACCTGTGCTGTCAGTCTCGTCCCACTGCGCATCCAAAGATGCTGTGAACGACTTGAGCGTTGGCTTGTAAGTACGTGCAACATCGCCAATCACAGTGTCTTCTACTGTGTCTGACATGTACTCGATTGAATATCCAGTGACTTCAGCAACGGCATTTGCGCCTACCTTAATCACCCCGTTTGCAGCGGTATGTGTAGCCATTGTAAAGCCTCCTTAAATGGCGGTTTCGGGTTGCCCCGTCTCTGTACGATATTGTACCGTGAAAGTCAAATTAACTGTAGCGACAGGCTGTTCAGCCTCGCCGGAATACATTGCCGTCACAGACGACAATTCAGTGTTGATCGCCAGTCCGCCAAGCTTAGGGTCGTCAAGAACCTGCGCCTCTACCTCAGTGCAGATCGTGTCGATCACATCATCAAATGTCGAGATAGCTCGCACGTAACCCTCAACAATGACTTCAAGGCTTCGAGCTTGAACGCGCTTCTTGCTGAATGAGGACTCTTCCAAGCTTTCAGATTGCGTGTAAATCAATAAAGCTGGGAGCTTGGCATTGGTGAGCGGGTATACGCGACTCGCGTACACGCTGGATCCGGTTGTCGTCAATCCTGTGAGCTGAGACTCGAAGTATTCACGTATCTGCTGACGAACGTGGCTCATTGCGCCTCCAACATGATCATCGTAAAGCCAGTACCGTCAGGCTGTACGTCAGTCACGACATAGCTGTCGCCGTCAACAGTCAGTGTCGATCCCTGACCAACACTTGTCACATCCTCTGTGCGCACTTCTGCGTAACATTCCTGAATCGAGAATGGCACTTCCCCGCCAGCGTTTGTATTTGCGTGTGGACGATCAAAGATGCCCTTGATGATCTTCGTGCCTAAATCAATGTCCTCTCCAAAGTCATTCAGGAAGATCAATCGATCCTGGCTCGTCTCCACTGTCATTGTCTGGCTCCGCTAAATCAAGAGTCGCTAGATTCTTCTCCAGAAGAGGCTTGAGTGTCTCCTCCTGAAGATTGACTAGCTGCCCTTGGCTTCCGTGATT
>Ga0209953_1000645_pt1 | contig 12117 bp, 7 predicted proteins | sample SalPonred_H2O_MG_FD_185713 | JGI IMG/M metagenome (GOLD analysis project Ga0209953, IMG submission 185713) | Salt pond water microbial communities from South San Francisco under conditions of wetland restoration - Salt Pond MetaG... | ecosystem: Environmental > Aquatic > Non-marine Saline and... | reverse complement strand
GCTGCTGCCGTACCACTTTGGGCGCGCGCTCGGTCATACCTATCTCGCCACCCTCTACAGCGCGGTCACCGGCATGGCATTCGTGCTGCTCATCGGATCCGGGCGCTTTGAGCAGATCATCCGAAAACTCCGCAAACCCGCCACGAGCACCAAGACCAAGGTGCTGACACTGCTCGCCTTCGCGGTGATGATCATCATCACGGCGTGGACCGGCGTCTACTACGTCGCTTTCACCCTCATCCTCGGCGCGGCAGCGCTCCTATGGCGCTTCGCGAACAAGGCAAGAATCAAGTATCTGCTCATCGATGCGATCCCCTTCACCGCTATTGGGATCCTGGCGATCGTCGGCTTCCTGCCGAGCATCCTGACCACCCAGGGCGATCCGCCGCTGGCGCAACTCAGCGAGCGTCTTCCGTATGAGTCCGTCATCTTCGCTGGCAACCTTGCGGTTGCAGTCCTTCCCATTCCGCAAAGCAGCATCCCCGGCTTCGACTTCTATAACGCCTCTGTTGTCGAAGCCATCGCTGCCGCCGGCTGGGGTGAAAGCACCTCCATCACCAACCACGGCACCTGGATCACCACGCTCGCCTTAATCGTGATCCTCATCGCGCTCATCGTCCGCACGCGCCGGGGAACGCTCACCAAGCAGCCGGGCATCAAGTTCGTCTCGCTGCCGTTCATCACCTACCTCATCGCAGTCACCCTGCTGTGGTTCATCCCGTGGGGCGCGAACTACCTGTTCGCTGGAACAGTCACCGCACAGATTCGCGCGTGGAACCGCTTCACCCCGATCCTGCTGCTGCTGTTCCTGCTCGGCTCCGCCGCCGCCCTGCACCGCACCAAAGCGGCCACAAGACCCGCGATCGCCATCCCGATCGCCGCAGCCGTCCTCGCGCTCACAGCACTGGACTCGGTAATGCCCTTCCGCAGCGCCTACGCCGACAACGCGAAGGACGCAGCCGAGATCACCAAAGCAGCCAACGAGTACGCGGTAGCCACCAACCAAGCCATTTCGGACAACTGCGGCGTCCTGCAACTGCCCTACATGGCCTATCCCGAATTCGGCGTGGTCCGCGGGGTCAACGATTACGACCACTTCTGGACCTCCATCACCAACCCCGGCAAGCGCTGGAGCTACGGCGCGGTAAAAAGTACTGACGCCGGCATCTGGTCCGGCCAGATCCCTGAACTTCCCACCGACGAACAGATCGCTGCCATGCGCGCCGGCGGCTTCTGCGCGATTCACCTCGACACCCGCGGCTACATCTCCGAGCAGCTTCCCGCGATCACCGACAACATGAAGTCACGCTTCGGTGAACCCGTCGCCACAGGGTTCGATGGGGAGTGGTTGCTGTACGACATCACCGATGTCAGCCCAGCAGCCCCCGAACAAGCAGAGGCCTTCTTCCATCAACCGATGATCACCGCCGATCCGGAAACCACTCAACCCAAGGAAACCGACCTTGAACGCTCCTGGTGGTGGATGAAGGCTGACCGCAGCGTCTTCACCTTCACCAGCACTCGGCCCGAATCCCCCATCACAACTGTTCGCGGATTCATCCAAGCCCCCGAATGCGGAACAAGGCCGGTCACCCTCATCCTCGCCGCGAACGGCGTTGAGGACCGGACAACGGTGCTTGCCGAGCCGGATTCGCCCGTTCCCTTCGAGCTCACGCTTCCCGAGCTGAGTAGCACCATCGCCACGCTTGAGGTGCAAGCACCAGGACCGGACTGCCAAGGCCCCGACTTCGACTGGAAGCGCTACGCACAAATCCTCAATCTGCAGGCGGAGTGAGTAGTTGGCTTAATTCAGGAAAGAGCCCCTGTAATTAGGGGAGTCAAATACTCACTTCCACCGACGGATATGTGCGTACCGTCAAGATACAGCCATTCGTTTCCAAAGTTGGTTGAGCACACGCCATCTCGGCACAGCGCGTCCCGCAACTGCAGTGGCTCACCACCCGAATCGACGATCTCTGCCTCTAGCTGCCCATCAATAACCGCGGTCTCATCGATCACGTCTTGCAGTTCACGGGTCAAGCCACAGCCTGGGGTGTCGATGAGTGCTTCATACGTTGCGCAATTGGACGGATACCAGAACGACGATGCGTTGACGGTCTTGGGGAAACCCGGAGTCGGCATTACCACGATCACTTCGTGCCCTGCGTCCGTCAGTTGTCGGACCATGGATCCCACGGCGGAGACATAGGTTTGCTCCTTGTTTTGCGACTCAGCAGGAGTATCGGACGCCGGTGTTGGTATGAATTCCACATCACCCATGGCCGTGTAGCCGATGGTCGAACTTATGATCACCGTCGCCGGTAATTGCTCCAAGAGCCATTCCACGCTCCCGTGAACAAAATTGCTACAACCGGAGTCAGGCTTGCCACCAACGATCATGTTCGCGTCGATGAACGGGCAGGCACCACGCGTCCCGGCCCAGACAGAGCGATCAAGTCCCTCACCAGATCCCAAGACCGCTTCGCTCAACATCCCCGCCATTGAGTCACCAACTAAGTAGATGGGTGATCCTGATGCATCGGCGTTCCACACACATTCCGGCCCTCGCTGGCCCAGCGGCAGGTCGGTGTTGCAGTCCTCGGATTGCCACAGATGCTGCGCACCTACCTGGGCTGCCATCGTTTGCAAGGAAGGGCTTCCCCAGTTCGCCCGGGCACCGACATACAGCGCAGTAGCGACCACAAGAACGGGCAACACACACGCCGTTGCCAACAGCACCACTCGGCGCCCCTGGAATCGAGTTCCGAAACGCAGGGGATTCTCCACGAAACGGAGAGTCGCGAATGCCAACGCAAGTGCCACCAACGATGCCGCGACTTTCACCACAACACTGTCGGAGATCAACATGACAGCGAAAGCAATGGCCGGCCAGTGCCACAAGTACCAGGAATAGGAGACGTCTCCCAACCGCGCCATCGGGCGCACGGCGATCATCCGGGAGAAAGGATTGGGCGAAATGCTTCCGCCGATCAGCACCAGAGCGGTCGATAGGACCGGCAACGCCGCCACGTACCCCGGAAAAACCGAGTTCTCCGAGATGGCAAGAGCGCTTGCCCCGATTCCAGCGAGGCCAAGAATCACCAAAGGGGCACCGAGGTATCGATTCATTCCTGCGCGACCGGCACCAAAGATCAAGTAGGCAAGGGCGCCGATCGCGAACTCCCAGGCCCGTGTGGGAGACGAGTAGAAGGCGAACCAATCCGGATCGCTCAGTCGATAGTTGATGACTCCGTAGGTCATCCCCAGGCTCAGGAGGAATGAGGCAAGCGTCAGAACGCCCAATCCGGTGATCAGGACGCCATTGGTCTGCCAACGGCGCGACCGTCGAGCCAGCAGCCACAACCCGAGGACAATCGCCGGGAACACCAGGTAGAATTGTTCTTCCACCGATAGTGACCAGGTGTTGAGCAGTGGGTTGTTGGTGGGTGGCGTGGCGAAGTAGCCGCCGGAGTTCAGGAAGATCACGACGTTAGCGCTCATCAACATGGCACCGATGCCGGTGAGCGCGGTCACGGTTTGTTGGTTGTCGAAGGGTGATCCCAGAAGGAATGACGCGACAAGGGTCACTCCCACAGCGAGCGCCAACGCCGGGAGCAGGCGCCTAATACGACGCGCGTAGAACGTGCTGAACTTTATGGAACCGGTCGCGTGCAACTCGCGCATCAGGAGTGCAGTGATGACGAAACCCGAAATCACGAAGAAGACATCCACACCCACGAAGCCGCCCGGGAAGGGCAAACCAGCGTGATAGACCACCACGAGCAAAACGGCAAGACCCCGAAGGCCTTGAATGTCTTGTCGAGGAGTGTGCCTGCGCAGAGGTCCCTCTTCCCCATTCATCAGTTCCTCGTCGGGGCTCTCGACCGTCACACCGACGCCTGCACGCTCACGGGAAACGGAGTGAAACCGGTGGGTCACTTTCCAAGAGTAGGATGTTTGCATGAAACTTGGAGTTCCCGCTTTCTACAAGCCGTGCTAGGTATCCGGAAGCGCCGGGGCGCACGAATCGCCTTGGTTCCCAATCAGTGGGATGGTTCTGTTCAGCAGTACTACCACTTCTTGCTCGGCTATCTCGCCCCCATCCTCTTGTGGCTCGACAAGAGCGGCTCGAAACAAATAACAATCCGAGACTGTGGACCCATGAATCGTTGGGTCGAGAGGATTTTGCACCGTGAAGACGTAAACGTCATGCCAGTTGGACTTTTCCTGCATATTTTCGCTGGCAAATTACAGCCATACGTCGTGTTACGGGGCATGGATTTCCCTGAAGAGTTCAGCAGCAAACGCCTGACTCGATTCAAAGACCTCGTTCTTGAACGCTTGGAAATTGATGCCCCTGAACCGACCTTGCTTAGCGTCATAGATCGTGCCACAACAGACACCTTCTATTTCACAGCGGAGTCCGAAATCGATCTTGCAGGTGCTGCGAGACGTTCCACACCCAACCTGCACGCATGGGTTGAGAGTCAAGGTGCTGGGGCGCACCTTCACTACTTCGATCCCACCCACTTAGTCGTCGACGATCAAGTGTTGCGGTTCGTCCAAACAAGAGTGCTGATTGGTCAACATGGAGCGGGTTTGACGAATATGGTGTTTATGAGACCAGGTGGGACTGTGGTTGAGATCCAGCCGCCTCTACCCGAGAGAGCTGTGAGCACCTTCCAAGACTTGGCCCGGGCCTGCGGCCATGAGTACATTCGCGTACCGCAAGCCAATGTTCACAGCGAAATTAATTTCCTTGCTCTGGATAACGTGATTCAAAACCTCATGTAACTCAGTAAACGCCTCCACGAAAATAATTCATACCCAGGGGCACAACTGCGAGTCCGTTCAGTGATTCAGGTGTGACTAGTATCCGGCTTCATAGCGACAGTAAATTGACCCTATGCCCCACCTCGCTCGAGTTTGGAGATCAGTCGAGAGCGTGGGCAAATGGCTCAACAGTTTGCCTTCATGGACCTTTGGAATCGTTGTAGCGATCATTCTTCTAGCGAAGGCCATCGTGGTGTGGCGAATAGACATTCTGCGCGAGGTCTCAGCTGCCTTTCCTCAGTCGCAGGGATTTGGATCATCCAATTTCGTGGGAATAGCCATATTCACGCTGGTCGGCGAATCCCCACTGCTGTACGGGGCCGTCTCGATGGGAGCACTAGCCGCTGCAGCGCTCGTGCTGGCTCGCACGGGAGCACGAGGACACAGTGATCGGGCACTGCGCCGCACCTTCGTGATCTTCGCCGTGAGTTGGCCGCTCCTGCTCGCGGATCTGGCGTGGCTAGGGAATGGTTTCGAATTTTTACCGCTCTTCGTGGCCATCGCAGTTGCAGCAAGAAACCAGGCGCTGGCGATCGTCGGGGCAGTTCTCGCAGCCTTGACACACCCAGAGCAGTCATTCTTCGCTTTCGGATCGCTCTTGATACTGACGTTCGCACCGGAGTTCCGTTTCCTACGCTGGAGGGCGGCTGCTGGTGCAGCGATAGCAGCCGCAGTTGCCGTGGCCACAACACTGTGGTTAACCACATCAGGTTCACAATCCCGCACAACATTCTTCTTCGACTGGATTACCGACTCACTCGCCCTCTTCGTGCGCAATGCAGCACTCATCGTTTACTCGGGCTGGGGCGTGTGGTGGCTTCTGCTCATACTCGTCTTCGTCTCCCTGAGTATTCGTGGACGAGTTCTGATGCTGGTCAGTGCTCTGGGGCTACCGCTACTCATCACTGCCACCACCATCGATGGCACTCGCGTGTTCACAGGAGTCGCATCGGCGGTCGCCGTCGCACTGATCGTCGTCCTCGCTCGTCAACTGTCCGAACCACGCCCGGAGCTAAACACGGATCAGCCAATTCACTCAGGATTCCTCGGCTTGGCTTTCCTTGCCCTCCTCGTGCTACCGAATATCCAGGTGGTCATGTGGGGTGAGTTGCCTAGCGCAGGGGCCTTCTGGATCGATCTCATCCGCTAGTAGTTGCGCTACGCATCGCATACGGCAAGCAGCAAATGAGACGATCAACTGCAATGACTCGGCCGTAGGCTGCTCACCATGTCGACCGGTGGTGACCTGTGGAGCAAAGCCAAACGCCTTATTCCCGGCGGATCGATGCTGTTGTCCAAGCGCTCAGAGATGTATCTACCCGAAGGCTGGCCGGCATATTTCGATCGCACCGAAGGCTGCGCGGTCTGGGACCTCGACGGCAACAGGTTCCTCGACCTCGGCTTCATGGGTGTGGGAACCAACATTCTTGGCTACTCCCATCCCAAGGTGGACGAGGCGGTTCGGGCGGTCATCGACAAAGGCAACCTGTCAACACTTAATGCTCCGGAAGAGGTTTACCTCGCTGAGGCTTTGATCGAGCTTCACCCCTGGGCGAACATGGCTCGCTTCGCACGTTCCGGCGGCGAGGCATGCGCCATTGCTGTGCGAATCGGACGGGCAGCATCGGGTCGAGACAAGGTTGCCTTCTGCGGCTATCACGGTTGGCATGACTGGTACCTGTCAGCCAACTTGGGGGAGGACGATTCACTTGATGGTCACCTGATCCCCGGACTAGAACCGAACGGCGTTCCTCGTGCACTCAAGGGAACATCCCTGCCCTTCGAGTACAACGATCTGGAAGGGCTTACGAGTCTTCTTGACGACAACCCGGACGTGGGTGTGATCTACATGGAGCCACAGCGATCCACGCCCCCGAACCCGGGTTTCCTCGAAGGCGTTCGCCAGTTGGCAACGGATCGCGGAATCGTTCTGATTTTCGACGAGTGCACCTCAGGTTTCCGCCGATCCCTCGGCGGCCTGCACCTGCACTACGGCGTTGAACCCGATATCACCACCCTGGGCAAGACTCTCGGAAATGGGTACGCCATCACCGCGGTGATCGGTCGCGAAGATGTCATGCAAGCGGCGCAAAGCACTTTTATCTCCAGCACCTTCTGGACCGAACGTATCGGACCTACTGCAGCGTTGGCGGCACTTGAGGTGATGCGCGAGGAGGACGCACCCCAGCGCGTTCATGAGATCGGCAGCGATGTTCAAGAGCGTTGGCGGCAGTTAGCTGAGTCAAACAACATGTCGATCAACACCGGAGGCCTACCCGCTCTGGCCAACTTCACGATCGAGGGTCTGGATTCTCTAGCCGTCAAGACCTACGTCACCAGGGAGATGCTCAACCAGGGTTACCTGGCAGGCGTGAATCTCTACGCAAGCCTCGCGCACTCTCCGCTAATTCTGGACGAGTACTTCGACGCGATTACGCCACTGTTCCAAGCGTTAGCGAATATGACCAACGACGACCTGATCGAACAGTTACCCCAAGGTCCTGCGCAATCAGGTTTCCGTCGCTTGACGTGATCCTAGCGATGTCGGGAGTAGGTCACGCCGCACTAGCCCGGCATCGATACGCCTCCAAAAGTCCGTGCTGATGATGTTGCGTGCTTTCTCTTGGGCAGCACGCGCACCGGGAACTCGATGCTCATCTGCGTTGAGCCACTTCTCCACAACATCCACAAGATGCGCAGAGTTGGAGAAATATCCGTACTCCACTTCCGGCTCGAAATACAGTCGCGTTCGATCCCGATCATCAGTCAACAGGAACGTCCCTGCGAGTGTGGCTTCGATGACGCGGGTCTTGAGTTGCTCCCACGAGCCGGCACTGGAGCGGGAGAAGTTGACCGTCATTCTGCTTTCAGCGAGACCTGTCATGTAATCCAGCCATCCTGGCTGATCAGTGCGACTTGATGTGAAATCGGTCGTTTCGTCGGGTCTGTGCGGATTGACGGCAACGTCCAGACCTGCACTTCGTAGACTGTCAATCAATTCGACTCGGTAGGGGTACAGAGCCCCAATGAACGAAACATCGTGGATCGGTTCAACGCCATGAAGCCGCACATCAACCATGCGCATCGACTCCTGGGACATCGGCATGGTCACCGGCCCAACTTCCGGGCGGTTGCGAATCAGCACACCGTCGGCCGGCATGCAGATGTCGACCGCAACGAAGTTCGGTGACATCCGAGCCAACCGGCGTGCTTTCATCGTCACCAAATCAAACGCAGAGTCGAACATCACGCCGAGGAAGACCCCATCCCAGGAACCCGCCAATCGATTCCAGGCCACATCCCAGTTCCAGCTGTCGGGATTGCCAGGGTCATGCTCGACATGGGTGATGATGTGGGTAGCACCGGAGTCGTGGACCTCATCGATGAGTCGTTGCTGCCAGCGGTCAACGGACTCACCGGGTGCCACGTCCAGATAGCTAACTCCGTGTTCGCCTAGCAGTTCTTGGGCGGATCGGTACGCCTCGAAGTAGAAGTTGCGGTGGCCAGGTCCCCACTCGGGGAAACTCGGCCCTTCACTCGGCACAACCAGTACATGGACATCCCGCTCCGGCACCACGGAAGCGGAAACCCCCGAGTAGCCACCGCGTGGAGCTCGTGAGGCTGGCACCGCCTTGTTCCGGTCACGATTGAAGGCAATATCGCCAGCCCCTGGGACAAGGCCACTGACCTTGGTGCGAAGTCCCAACCATCCGCTCACAGCAACCACCGGTAGACAGTTGTGCACGGCAGATTCGGATGCGTGGGTTCATCCAATCCATCACCCCAGTTGGGTGGCCAGAAGGGCGAGAAGATCGGACGATCCACGAAGGCCGGGTCGGACAAGCACTTCGCTTCCACCCGGGCTACCTCGTCTGTCCACGCCGGTGCTGGTGTGCTCCGGTACTCGCTCGCCGGGAGTGCCGGTAGCCAGACCAGCAGCACGAGTCCGGCAACGAGCCCTACCGTCCACCAGCGGGAGCGGCGAATCACCGGGTCGAGGCCGATGATCAACGCCGCAGCCCACAACAGCACTGGCACCACAAAGTAGCGGTTGTTCGTGTACCCGATCACTGATGGGATGAGTCCGAAGGCCAGACCAGCGAGTACGAGCGCACCTATGGCTGCGTTACTTCTCTCCAACCGGCGCCAACCCACCCACAATTGCCAACTCCCGAGAACCACGAGAGCCACAACGACGAACCAGCCGGTGACAGACAGTGGCGCGAGGGTGAAATTCGTGAAGAACGAATACTCACCCAGGGAAACGCCGGGCCACATCGTCAGGATCGATGTGGGCACCGAATTCGCCCAGTCGTTGAGCGATTGGACCGACAGTTGTATCGGTCGTTGGGTGGTAGCCGTGAGCGCCACGATGGCTTGTGGCAGCAGTCCGGCGATCAGCGCAGCAATCCACAGCAGCCCGGTGGAGCGTCCTACCGCTCGTCGCCACATCTGCATCGCAACCGGAATGACAAGCACAACGGCGGTGGGGATTGTGAGTGCAGTCAGGAGCAACAGGACCGCGACGAGCCAAGTCCAGCGGTTGCCTCGCTGTGGACGAAACAAGATCGCCAACGTGGAGACGAACAGGAGCAGCATGTAACTGCTACCGATCGTGTTGATGGCCTCCAAACCCACAATGGGCGTCATAACGGGGAGAAGTGCCACCGCCCCGGACCCGAAGAGTGATAGCCCCGCTCCGCGGAGAACCACGAGCACCAAGGCGGCCGTCAATCCGGCCAGTGCTGCAGCGAGCAGGTTCGCAATGAGGGCCCAAGATTCCCACGGCATTGCTGCCACCGGCCATGCCAGCACCCGTGGGACGAAAAGCAGATACCCCGCGAACGGATCGGTCAGGCAGGTAGCGAAGTCGGCCTTTTGGATGCACAGCGCGAAAAGGCCGTCTTCCGCCCACAGATTCTCGGTGATCGCCTGAGAGTTCCCAAGCCAGAGCCTTCCCAGCGAGATAGCAGCTGCCACAAACCCCACCAGAATGGCCCCGATGGCCTGATGAGAACGTGTTCGTGCCACGCCCGACACCCTAGGTGGGCACCCGGGCCGTAGTGCGGCGTTGACCCCTCAGTACCGCTTGAGCGATCATTCCCAGGCCCGCTCCCAGGCCAAATCCCGCAACAACTAATCCTGCACTCGTGGCGAGAACGGTGTTCCACACCACCACGCTTTCGACGCCGATCAACAGCACGATCGCCAGACTCGAACTCGCCACAACTCGCCGGGGTGCTCCCACCATCAGACTCACTAACGGCACGACGAGCAAAAGGAACGCGGCTTTGTATCCGTAACCGAATCCGGCAACGAGAACACTCGCCAAATACAGCGCACTTCCACCGGCTGCAAGGGCTCCCAGATCGGAACGCACGTGACGCGCTGAGTAAGCAATGAAGAGACCCCACGCGATGGCCGCAACCGTCATGGCGATCACAACGATGTCTCCCAGGTGAGGTCCTCCGCCGGCAACGTCGGTTCCCCACATCCGAGCAACAACCGGTATCCGACCCAAGACGACGAAGTCGCCGAAATCGATCATGGCGCTGTTGGACGAGGAGCTGAATCTAAAGCTGGACCAAGTGAGCGCCACGAAACCGAATGCGGCGGCGAGGTACCCGACGATCACTGTCCATCCGCGGTGCAGACGCAGCGCCGGTAGAAGCATGAGGCCTAAAACGAATGGGTAGTACTTCCACGTACCGACCAGCCAGATAGCGGCGGCCGCGACCCACCAGGCCCACAGCGCATTCCACCGCCTGGTCACCAGGACCACTCCTGCAGCGACCCACAGCACAACGGCATCGATGTTTGCGCGCTCGAGCAATAGCAACCACGGAGCGCCCACCGCCGCGACCAAGAGTGCGACTCGACCGAGCCCGGTCGATTGACGCGCCAGCCACACCAAGACGAGCGAAGAGACGACGATCATCGCCACACCAAGCAGACCTACGTTGCTGCGGGAGAACAACCCGAAGGGCACGTATTGCAGCCACACCATGCCCGGCCCGTAGATCGATGCGTCTTGCATGCATCCGTTGTTGTCCTGATAAATGTCGAAGCCAAAGCGTGCGCAATCCACACTCAGCATCACCAGGTCTAGATCCCAAAACTGCACAATGCCTTGCGGGACCTTCAGTCCGCGGTAGATCAACACACCGAGGTCGGTGTTGCCCCCCGCCAATCCCCACCAGGGGACGAAGGAAAAGAGAAACGACACGGCGCCCACAAACCACGGGAAGCCGGAAGCGGATCGCAACCGCACGCGCGTGATGAGGGCGCTGGTAAGTGCAACGGCCACGAGCACCGCAAGGGCCACGTACCCGAGGTGGACGTAACCCTGGGCAGCGGTGTTCGCCGGATCGGCCACGCTCACCAGGACCATTAGGACGGCCACCAGAACTAGGCCCCAGGTGGCTCCCGCTGCGACGGCAGCCAGGCGCGCCGCAGTGGTTGACTTCACGATTCGCGATACTAACGAGCGTGCAGCCCTTGGTATCGGTGGTCGTGCCGGTCTTCAACGGGCTTTCTCACCTTCCCGCCCTCGTGGCTGGCCTGCTGAACCAGACATATTCGAACCTCGAGATCGTGTTTTCCGAAGGTGGCGGCTCCGACGGCAGCTTGGACTATCTGCGCTCGATTGATGACCCACGAGTCACGATGATCGAACTACCACCGGGCACGTCGGCAGCCGAGAATTGGTCGGCAGCCAGTGACGCTGCGACGGGCGAGTTCACCAAACTCATCTGTCAAGACGACCTTCTCTATCCCGAGGCGATCGAGCAGCAAGTCCACGACCTCGTCAACAATCCGAATGCAGTCATGGCAACAGCAGTGCGTGACATCGTCGATGCCAACGGACGAACGATCTTTCGTGGTCGTGGACTGAGTCGACTCACCGGCGAAGTGATTCACGGTGATCGCGTGATTCTCGAGTGCTACCGACAAGGCACCAACGTGATCGGTGAACCACTTGCCGTCCTATTTCGCACCAGCATTTTGAAGTCCGCTCTCCCCTGGCTAGACGACAATCCGTTGATGCTCGACCTGTCGATGTATTCGAAAGTGGCGCCTTCAGGAGACCTAGTCCTGCGCCGCGACTCCGTGGGTGCCTTCCGCGTGAGCAATGCCTCCTGGTCTACCCGGTTGGCGAAGGAACAGATCGAGCAGACCCACCGGTGGCAGCAGGAGTACGCCCATTCACATTCGGTCTCGTCGATCGACAAGGTCCGCGGTTTCTTTGGCCGACATCTGCAGACCAACCTGCGCAGAGCGGCG
>Ga0209953_1000643_pt1 | contig 12152 bp, 24 predicted proteins | sample SalPonred_H2O_MG_FD_185713 | JGI IMG/M metagenome (GOLD analysis project Ga0209953, IMG submission 185713) | Salt pond water microbial communities from South San Francisco under conditions of wetland restoration - Salt Pond MetaG... | ecosystem: Environmental > Aquatic > Non-marine Saline and... | reverse complement strand
GTAGATAAACAAAAGATATTGCAGAATTTTAGGGGGGTGGCAATTTACCGCCCGGGGGGTAGGGGGGTGTTCTAGACCGCTTTGTTGCCTCTTGAGCGATTGCATCTAGCGTGTGTAGGCAGAAGGGGACTATTAGGGTCACCTGCTCTCACATGATCAACATCAATGGATTGGGTGGGCAGTAGGGGTTTTTCACATAAATAGCAGACTGAGGTAGTGGCTAGGGCCTCCCCCCGTCTCTTTTTGTAATCACCTCCATACAGGAGTTTCTTTTTTTCTTTTCGGTAAATCGAGTTGTATCTTTCATTGCGTTTGGTTTGGTAAATCTGTTCGTGTTTGTCACACCTGTTCCCGTAGCTTAAAGCGCCGCACTCTAGGCAGGGCTTTTTAAATTTCATACCGTGAGGCTTTCTTTCATTTCTGTGTAACACCTATCGCATAGTTTTGTTGTTTCGTTGCAGTGGCATTCACAGATAGGGCACATTTCTTTTCTCTCTTTCGGTTGGGGGAGGTTCAATTCTAATTGGCTAGAGACGGTTACTAATCTCGCTTTTGACTTTATTTAGTCTAAATTCCATAACGGTTTTGTATGACTTCCCTCTATTGCAAATCCTGCAAGCAAGAACAGAGTTGCCTATTGAGTTCACTCCCCCAAGCTTGACGGGAATAACGTGATCTAACTCAAGGCTTAGAAGGTTAGTAAATCTCTCACCGCAATAGAAGCAGCAGTATCTCTGACGCTCTAACATTCGAGTGAAGTCTTTAGGAATGAACTTATAGGTAGCTGAGAAGTTTCGCCTGTTGTAGGTCATTGTCTTTGCTTTGTATCTTTGAGGAAGCTCTTGGATTACTCTTCGGTAATTCTTACGATTGTTTTCTTTTCTTCTCTCTCGGTTGTTTTGCCGATACTCAGAATCGTAGGATTGCTTCTTCTTCTTGTTCTCTTGATACCAAGCTTTAGTTCGCTCAAGCGTCTGCTTCTTCAGCTTTGAATAACGCTCTCGGTCTTTAGCTTTCTTGCATGGCTTGCAAGTCTTTCTAAACCCATCGCTTGAGTTTGTGATTGCTTGGAAGTATTGCTCTTCTACTGGGTAAACAATTCCGCAGTTGTTGCAAGCTCGTTCAGAAGGTATAGTTTTCATGTCGGACTCCTTATCAGTCTGGCCAAGCCTCGGGGTGTTTGCGCACCGCCGGGGCACTTCTAATTCTACACCTTCTCGACTGTCCCCTTGAATGGCACGTTCTTATCTAACTCAATGATTCCGATTCCTGTTGAGCTGTCTGTTCCTGCCATACGCCTAAACCAATCGCTCCCTGCGTCACTAGTAGGCATCTGCACCCAGAAGCGTGATGATCCGTTCTGATGTTGTCCTAGCTCAGTGACCTGAAGGAAGTGGAAGTGACCTGTCAAAAGAAGCGAAGCGTGTGCAAGGAACTGATTCCCGAACGTTTGGTTAGCCCAATACTTAGGGATTCCCTCTGGCCTGTTTGCTTGATGTCCATGAACACACCCGACAATATGAACTCCATACTCGAAAGCGAATCCTTCATCTTCTGGGTGTGGCTTTAGATAGGTGACATCCCAACCGAGTTCAGAGGTGAGCCTGTGGAGTTGTTGCAGAATCACAATGCCGAAGTCGTCTAGCCCTGGCTTACCTACCGTTTGCCCTTGAAATCTGTTCTGGCAGTGATTTGAGGCTATAGAACCATAAGTGACCGGTGCGTATTTGTGCATCCGCTTGATTAGGTCAAACATGAGACTAGCGGCGACATCGGTTTGTTGCATGGGTGAGAGGTCGTTTGATTGGAGCTGGGAATAGTTTGCTTTGTTCTGAAAGCTCTCAATAATATCCCCGAGGTCAATTATGACGATTTTCTCATATTTGCCCTTCTTAGCCTTCTCCTCGATAATGTCGTAGCTCTTCATTACTCGCTCAATGAGTTCTTTAGTTCCTCCCCTTGAGCCTGTCTTACCTACTTGAAAATCTGACGGGCAGACTACGAGTGCTTTCTCCTGCCTCTTTATTTCTTTCGGTTTGCTAGGTTTGGACTTCTTAGCCTCTGCAAACAGTGCCGGGAGGTTTATCTCTGAGTTCTTAGCTGCAAGCGTGAACTTGTAACTGGTTAGCCACTCCCCGTCTTCTCGCTGTTGCCATTTGCTTGTCCGTATCGGCGGAATGATTTCGACCTGATTCGGATCTAACCCTGCATCTCTTAGGAAGTCGTCAAAGTTCTCTGGTTCTTCTGAGTAGCCTGGTGTGGTCGCTGTTCCCTGATTGCCGTCAAACTCTACGCTTGGGCGGAAATTCTTGGGTGGTTGTATCTTTTTAGCTGGGTTTAGGTCATCGAGCAAGGGCATCTCTTCTCTCTGTGTCTTGTGATTGAGTCTTTGTGAACGTTTATTCCTTTACGTCTGAAAGCGTTTGCTAGTGAATAAGCTCCCCAACTTGGGTCGTCTAGGTATTGTCTGGCTAACTCAATGTCTTTCTCGGTTGTGTCTGGGTGTTCGGCTACTCTCTCAAGCACTTTACAGCCCTGAATCTCGTCAAGCGGCTTCTTTAGGTCTTCTAGCATGAGCAAGTTCCCTCCCGGTGTTTCTTGATTGCCTTATCGTTCAGGATAATCTTTCGCTCTTTGAGTGCCTTATGTAATGCCCAAGCGTTCCAGGTCTCTGGGTCGTTGATTGCGTCTCTCAAGATAGATACGTCTGGTTCGTCTAGGTTCTCAAGTAGCTTATTTACCGAACAGGGATATTTTCTTTTCTTCGGTTGGATACCTTCAAGAACCAAGAACCAACCTCGCTAACTGTTCAATCTTCCCGGGGCGGTAACCGCTGAAGGTCAAGCCCTCGGTCTGGACTATTGGGGCAGAGGTCAAGCCTACTTCCCTAAACTGTTCTACTAGCTCAGGGTGCTGCTCTAGGTTGATGGTGTCGAATACTACGCCCTTCTTCTCAAAGGTGCGAGCTACTGATCTACACGCCATGCAGTTAGGCGTTGTGTAGAGAATGACTTTCTTCATTTTCTTTCCTTTCTCGGTAAGCGTTGTCAATTTTGGCGATGCGTTCTTCTGTAACGGGTTCTAGGTTTGGCATGTAAAGAATTGAGTCTTCACCGCTTAGGAAGTCGTGTTGTCTGTAATAAACAAAGTTCTTAGGAAACATCTTCATAAGTGTCTCTAGTGCGTGTTTGATTATTGGCCAGTCACCTCTAACAAAATCTTCGTCATAGTATTGACAACCTGGATCAAGAACGATTCCTTCTTCGTATTTAGTTGCATTTGCTGCATACTCGGTATCTTCAACCAGTTCGTTGTAAACATTTAAAAGGTCTTGGCTGTCGAACTTGCCAGCAACACCTATGAGTGCATCTAAAGTCACTTCTCCTCCTTGATTAGTTTCCTGACCTTGTGAACGGTGATTGAATCTAGGTCTGAGTTCATCAAAGCGTCAATGATTCGGATCTGCTCTCTTACCTTCCCGTACTCAATGAAATACTCGTCTTCTGTTATCTGTCCCTTGTCTAGGGCTTCTCTCGCTGTCATGGTTTCTAGCTTTCCTATTACATCGCTTATCTTGTCGCTCATTTTTGTTCTCCCTTGATTATCTCGATTAGTTCGTTGTCTGCTTGACATGTTGTGCATGGTGCTTCTTCAGCGTGGCAGTCACAGGAACACCGGCAGTCATAAGATTTACGCTTCTCAATGATTTGAACGATTCTCTCTCTTTCGGTAAGTCTGCCGGCGGTTACTCCCTGATAGTAGTCAGTTGGCTGCTGACTGTCTCTGGTGTAGGTGACTTCTGCCCCATCCTCGACTAATAGCCTGATGGCGTTGATTATGTCGTCACTCACTAGACAACCTCTGTCAGCTCGCCCCTTATGGCTTTTACTGCGTGACGGTAACCGAGGGTTAGACCTGGCTCGTCAAAGTCTGAGACATCGTGAAGCTTTAGATCACGTTCGATTAGTGTCATAAGTGATGACTTGCCGTCTCTCACTCCCGTAGCGTGTGCGTCTCTCCAGACTTCCCACATTGTGCCGGGTGCGATTTTCCATAGTAGTTTTTTGATTATCTTGTTCATCTTGCATCCTTTCCCCAGCCTGAACCTTTCAAGCTGATACTTGGTGACCCCCAAACGGGAATCATTCGATAACCGCATTCCTCACAGATTGGTTGTGGTTTTGCGGTGTTTATGTCTGCCTTTGCGGTGAATAGGGTTTCACAGGTTGGGCAAACAAACTCATAAGTCATTCAGTTTTTCCTTCAAATCTTCTTTTGCTTCGGCTGATAACGCTTCGAGTGCTTTCATCATCTCGGCTTGCATTTCACGTCTGCCATGCTCAACCCCTCGCTCGTAGCTCCATGCGGAATACTGTGCAGCTTGGGGGAGGTTTAGGAGTCGTTTCCCGTTGATTGCTTTAGGCATTGTTTTCTTCTTTCGGTAGGTGAACGGTTAGGGTTAGCCCGATTCCGATCAGCGTCAGAAGCGGATTGAAAATTACGATGCCGAAGATGCCGATTGCGATACCGGCTAGGTAGGTTAGCGTTCTCATTAGATTTTGCCTGCCTCTACTGCCTGACGAATTAGTTTGCGGCTAACATATGGCCTCATTTGTGCAACCTCTGCGATTCGCTTGTTGTTATTTATTTTCTGCTGAATTTTGTTCATCTGCTTGGTAAGTGAATCAATTTCTGCTTGATATATCTGAGCTTCTGCATCGTCTGTGATGTCGTCTTCTAGCTTTAGTTGGCAGTATTCGATTCCCCAGTAAATTGCGTGAGCTTTTGCCTCTAGTTTTAGTGTTGCCTTGTCCATTTTCTTGCCTTTCCTTGTTGTTGATACAAGTATTACACAACCGCACGAGATTCCGCAAGTTATTTTGCAAAGTTTTTTATTTATTTTTCAGCGATAAGGACTTGGCATCCTGGCTCTCGGTCATCGGAGTAAACCTTAGAGAGATACATGTCAACAATTTGAGCGTCATCGCCGTAGATTATCCCGGTGCAACTGTCACCGATAGCTCGGGCGAGTTTGTCTAAATCGGGCGGAGCTGTTGGGAGTTCACGCTTGACTGTTTTAGGTCGTGGTAAAAAGAAAATAACCGAAACCGCTAGGGGTTGATCCGAATAAAAACCTGTTTCGGCTTGTGCTTCGGTAGCTGCTTCGGCTATTGCCTTCCTCCACGCTGGAAGATATTTCGAAGACTCGACAAGCCGACCTCTCATTATGGTCTTAGAACCTTGAGGGGCTGGCCTGCCGAAGACCTCGAATTCAATCATTAGAAGGGTGCGTCTTCTAGCTTCGGTTGGCTACCCTCTAGCACCTCGAACTCGGTTGGTTCGATTTGTAGGGTTGAGCCGGGAGTGCCATCCTTCTTCAAGAACGCGGTTGGTTTACCGAAACCGGTGACCGTTACCCGAGTTCCCGAGGGAAGAGAAGTCAGCTCGCTGAACTCTTCAATCTTTGCATTACGAATAATGATGTCAATGTAGCTCGTTGAAGCTGTTGACCAATCACCGTCTTCTGACTTGAAGCGGTGAGGGTGTGCTGCTTTTAGAACCCATCCGAAATCTAATTTCTTAGAGTCGTTGATGAATACGGTTGCTGTTATTTCTATCGCCATTTGAGGTCTCCTTCTATATGGTTGGCGTTTATGCAATCAGCTTTTCCACAGGTGCGGAATCCGCTGATGATGTTCCCCTCTTCATCGAGAGGGGTGATCTGGTCGGGAGCAAACTCACCGAGGTGAGGGATGCACTCCCCGTCATACTGTGAGGGTTTGTATCGGCAAGAACTGCAAAGCTTCGGCCTAGTCTTTTCGGTTTCCCAGACATAGCCGCATCGTTTGCAGGTGACGAACATCGTTTCACTTTACAAGTCTTTCACGCAGATAGGGCAAAGGGCAAGCGTCTTTTCGTGTTCGCATTTAGGGGGAGGTGCTGAGTTTTTTTCGGCTTGTGCGTATTCTTCTAATAGCTCTTGAGTGTGATTGGCTGACTTATCTAGATAAGCTCTAGTGTCTTTTTGGTTTGCTTGTTGCTTACCCTTGTCTGACCACTGCCATTCTTTCCTAACCCAATTTCGGTAACCGGCATCCCAATCTTTGTAAGTCTTGCCATTAGCAGCGCAGTAGTCCATCATTGACTCCCAGCACTCTTTGAGATCTAAACCTGGATACTTTTCAGAAAGTTCATTTACTAATTGCTTAGAGGGTTTGTAACTTTCTTTTTTCTCTCTGTTTTTATTTAGGTTTGTATTAAGGTTTTGTACGACAACCGGTGTCACATCGTCAGCCTTATTTGTCACATCGTGGGACTGATTTGTCATATCGTCAGACACGACACGACTGTCTGTCACATCGTCAAGAGTGATGAAATATAGGTTGGTTTTGTTGCGACTTTTAGTTGGTGAGCCATACCTAGTCACCTCTAGTTCTCCAAGCTTTTCAAGCTCTTCAATATCGCGTTGAACCGACCTCTCAGACGCACCAACCATTTTTGCTAAAGTGCCAAGACTAGGCCAAGCACCTTGCTCTCCTTGATGATCTGCAATAGCTAAGAGCGTTAACTTTGTTCGACCTGTCGATTGTGAATAACGCCAGACAGCGTTCATAACTTGAATACTCATTTGTTCCTACTCTCCCGGTGTGGCAGAATAAGGACTGCCGACACCTACTCTGTCGGTATTTAGCAGGTCGGGAGTTACACGCTCTCGGCCTGTTTCTATTCTACTAGTCATCTGACAACAACATCCTTAGTGCAAGCTCAGCCTGCTGCGGAACGACTCCGTTACCGCAAGCTTTTAGTTCATCGTTTCTTGATAGACCGACATCTGTTATCCAGCCTTCGGGAACTCCCATCATCCACTCAGTAAACCTAGAAGATAACCTATGAGCATTTTCTTTCCCATCCGGTTTCGTAGGTTCAGGAGCAGGTCTGCCGAGGACAGTTTCCCAGCGTTTGATTGCAGGTTCAAACTTGCCCCAGTTGGTTTGCTCGACCACTGTGCTAATTCCTCGACTACTTGCCGAACCTGAACCGCTGTGGTTTGCACCCTTCCAATCTGATGCTGTTGTTGTTGGTAACACTTCGCCAGGTTCAGCCATGAGAACAGCTTCCACATTTAAGGGCTTACTGTTTCGGTTGTATTGGGATGGACCGGCTGTGTTTTTAGCATCCTGAGTAGTCGGTGTCGGCAGCTCATTGACGACTTTATCGCGTCTCTTCTTGCCTTCACCATTTTGCCTATCCTTATTTCCAGACAAATCTGTTTTTTGCCAAGTGCTTTCTGGCATACCAAGAATTGCTGTGATGGACTGCAACTGCAATGAGTTACGAGTTGCTACTTGATTAGCAACATCAACAGGTTTTCCATCTATTGTGCTGGTCGTGGGTAATAGAAATCTCTGATCACCATCGGCAATAGCCTTAGCGATAGTTCCAACCTGTGGCTGTGAGCGTCTTAGCCCTGCTTCGTATCCCTCAGGCTGTGAGTCGCGAGCCTTTGGGGTAGGCAAGGATGAAGATTCGGTATCTATTGTGTGGAGCTCCTGCATCGGCAGCTCGAATACCTGTCCATTTCGCATCATACCCGAGGTCGGCCAAGTTTCCGAGAACGCCTCCAAGTGCTCGCATAACAGGTTTTCCGTCTGTGGCTTCTCCCATACAGAGCGGGCAGTGTTCCAGATCAGGATTGGTTGCTGTTGCACTTACTAGTCCCCTAACATTTTCTATAACTACATACTTTGGTTTGATTGTTTCGATAGCCCTAGCGAACTCACTCCAGAGTCCTGACCTAGTGCCAGGTTGCAAGCCAGCTCTTTTGCCGGCTAGTGATAAGTCTTGGCAGGGAAACCCACCTGTCAGAATGTCAACTTGTTCCACTTCCCTAAAGTCAACCTTTGATACATCTCGATAGTTAGGGACATCCCAATGACTAGCAAGAATCTGAGACGGAGCATCCTCCCACTCACAATGCCAAGCCGTCTCAGCGTTGAACATTTTCTCAACAGCTAAGTCAAGTCCTCCATACCCTGAGAACAGGCTACCTATCTTCACTTAGATCCTCGAAGGCTAAATAACTTGCATATTCTTTAGTCGCCTTAGTGTCCCTGGCACCTGCCGCATACCTGCCAGCGTGAAAGAACATTTGCTTATATCTCTCTGACAGTGCTTCCACCTTTGAGGGATTTGGCTTGTCAATCATTAGTTTCTTTTTTGGCTTTATGTTTCGGTAACTTATGTCATACCGTTCACGCTCAAGCGATTCTAATTGTTTTTTATTCATGGTCTTCTCTCTGAAATTTCTTTCCTTTGTCGCTTAGTATCCACCAAGTTCCGTCAAAACGCCAAACTGGTGTGTGGGTTGACATCTCACCCATCCGAAGTTTCCATCCCTTATCCTTAGCTAACCGAAGAGCGTCAAGGTCGGACTCCATAAGTGAGTTGAACTCTGGGCAGATTGTCAAAAGGTTTGAAGGTCTGTCAGCAACTTTGGCTTTAGTCTTATCTCCACCCATCTTCCGGTTCATGCGGTGATGGATTGTGACGACATCAGTCCCACAGTGCCAACAGATCCCTTCATCCCTTTTTAGGATTAGCTTCTTTATGTTTTCGCTAGGCATAGTTCTTGACCTCTAGGTCTATCAACCTAGCAATCGTTTGGTTTGCTGTAAGCGCAGATTCCAAGGCCCTTATCTTTTGCTTGATGCGTGAGACCTCGGCCTTTTTCAGATCGCGAATTAGTCTCGCTTCATTAGCTTTCATTCGTGCGATTCGTTCTCGCTCGGCTACCGTGCCAGAAGCAGAAAGAAACTCTTTGGTTTCTATTCGGTCAAGTTCCGCCTCGGCATCTGCCAATTCAATCTCAGCGTCATACAGAGCGTTTCCGCCTCTGTCATTCTCCTGGATTAGCCTCTGTAATTCCTTGATTACTGTTCCCGGTGTCGTTGGCATTTAGCACCGCCACAGTTCGGTCGATAAGTTCAAGCCTCCAAAAGATAGCGAGTTCATACTGACCCCTTTTCAGAGCCTGCTGATACGCCTCCGACACTTCTCTTCGGCTTGCTAGTAGAACCTCGGTCATCTGCAAGCCTCCTAATCTCTGAGAGTTCATCATCGGTTGCCCCGTTTGCTTTGGCTTTGATGTAAAGCTTGCGCAGGTCTTCAACTGATTTCAGCTTACTAGCCTGAACTAACCAATCGCCCAAGTTGTCACCTCTTGAGACCTTTTCCATTTCTTCTCGACTGGCTAGGTTGTCTTTCGACATGGCATAACCTGCCACCATCAAGCACCTACCGATTGCCGAACTCTCGGCGTTCTCTAGTGCTGAGGTTTTGTTTGCCATTCCCATTCCGTCAACCTCAAAGGCGTGACCTGTTGCCTTAGCTAAACCTGCGGCTTGGTCTCCCTCAGTTAGGAATAGAGTCGCCTTCATTACCCAAGTTCCCGTCTGCCTATCGTCTGGCGTGGTTAGGTTCTCGGTAATGATTCGATACTCGGGATAGTCAATCTTTAGCTGTGCCATTCTCTCGGCAACAGTTGCGTATTTGCTCAGATCAAACTTCATCGACATCCTCTACTCTCCAGGTGTATTCATCTTCACCTAATTCAAAGACCGTATAAAACCCGTCAATGTAAAGTTCCTTAGCGTGTCCGTCATGGTCAATTCTGAATCCCATACATTGACCGCTGACCCTTGTTGTTCCCTTGACTATGGAGATGTAATCCCCAATTTGAAATGTCATTATCTTCCTTTCACTTCTAGGTAAGGCTTCCCCTCACCTCTCTGACGTTTGACGGCCACCAAGTAGCCCTCGGCATAACCATACTTAGAGTCATTCATTTGTGCAAGCGTGGCACTCTTGAGTTCTCTAAGTTTGTTATCGGCTGCGTTAAATTCCATTAGTGCGTTGTATAACTGAACACCGAGATAGCCGAGATCCGTTTCTCCCTCTTCGGTTGGGGAACTTATTGCCCTGACTGTTTCGTAGGTTGACTGACTTCCATCCCAATCTGGTTCGACTCCGTTGACCACGTTCTCTTTCCAGAACTCAAGAACGATTGCTCGTTGCATTGAAAGCTCGTTTTCGTCAACCTCGACTTCCCATTCCTGATAGTCACCACCTGCCAGACTGATGACGATAACCCCATCAGCCGAAAAGACATCAGCATAGTGAAGAACTTGAGTGCGATAGTGTGCCGGGACTTCTCCCCAATAGTTCCGAGATGTCTTCACCTCAAGAACATAAAGCTTCTCCCCGATAGTCACCAGACCGTCAGGGTTTGCTATTAGCTCAGGGTAGTCCTCGTGAATGTAAGTCCCAACATTCTCATAGACCGTAACGTCTTCGTGTTTCTCCCGGTATAGCTGTATAAGAGGAGCTTCTAAAAGCTGCCCTAATCTCATTCGCTCATTCTGTTTCACTTCGTCAGAAACCTGACCCGTCTTCACAGCCCAAACTTTATACGCCGAAGCGAACGGTGACACTCCAAGAATTGCCCCGGTGTCTGTTCCTGTGATTCCCTTAGTGCGTAGCTCGTGCCACTCGGGATCTGATGGAGTGAAGTCACCTATCTTTTTAGCGGTTCTTACCTTGTCTAGATTCATAGTTTGCATTCCTTTCTCGACATCTCTAAGCTAACCACCTATGACAGACATTTTCAATTCCCGATATTACGAGTTCCTTAGAAAAGTAATTGTCGAAGAGCCTGAGTGCATGCTGAATCCTGATGTTTTCTTTCCGGAAGATTACGGTGATGAAGTGAACAAGGCTGCCAGAGTTGCTAAGAGTTATTGTCAGAGATGCCCACTGATTAGGGACTGTGCGAAATACGCTTTGCAGAATAAAGAAGAGTTTGGCGTTTGGGGAGGGCTTACCGGAGCGGAAAGAAGAAAGCTCAGACGGTAAAAGAAAACCCCCGGAGAAACAAGGAAAACTCCGAGGGTCTTCTTACCAATTAAGAAAGGACATAACAACAACCCGAAAGGGTTAGTTATATATTACACCCTAAACTTCTGATGTCAATTTGGCTTTAGTAACTACTGAAGTAGCAACCGACAACAAACCAGCACCTAGCGACAACCCAATCAGTGAACCCCAATCAGCATTGAACACCTGCAACTGTTGTCCACCGACCAAAGCCAAAAAGGTTTGAAACAGTGTCTTAACTGCTCGCTCACCTGCATAGATAGCAAATTCTTTTGAAAATAGTTTCATGGTTCTCTATCCTCTTTCTTCTTGTTCAGCCTATCATCCACGATTGCTCCGCCGACATAAGCCGAGACTATTATCGAGAGCATCCCGACCATCGCTTTGATAGCTTCAATCGCCAGGTCTTGAAGCTGTGGCATGAAGATTGCAATAACCAAACTCACTAGCGTCACGAATATTGCGATCCGATAGCTCCCAAAGATTAGCTTTCTGCGAAACTTCCAAGCTGCATCACCGTCTGCTGTGTTGGTGATGAACTTAGAAAAGAACTCTTTTACTTTCCGAACCATGCCAAAATTACTTTCAATGCCTCTGACACGCTCTTAGGCAGGTCTTTGGGCTTCTCGGGTGTGGTTACCTCGGGCTTAGTTTGTTCGTCTTTTACAGGCGATTCTGTGGCTTCTTTTTTCTCTCGGTCGATTTGCTTTTGAATGTATTTGTGAGCATCCCAAGTCTTACCGCTGACCGCTGACCGCTTAGCCTTACCGAGAACAAGGTGAAGGTGGTCGCCTCTCGAACATGTGCCAGAGTTTCCCTGTCTTCCAACAGGTTGACCAGACTTGACCTTGTCCCCAACCTTTAGATTCTTCATGCAGGTAGTTCCGTCATTGTGACCGGGACAATCTCTGCCATGCTGATGGCAATTCAGGTGTGCGTAACTAACCACCCAATCACTACCGTCAATCTTTAGAGCGCATACCCAACCGAGGCAAGAGGTGTAATAAATATCTACAACCTCAGCATCGTTCACAGCTCTTACTAATTCTTTGAGTGGCCCGAGGTAATCAGATCCACGATGTGGCGAAGTTCTCGGAGGTGAGTCGTCACCGTAGTGACTTGTAATTCTTACTGGTTCTAGTGGGTGTCTCCATGTCATATGACTATTCTACCGTCTGCGTGTTCTTGCATAATGATGCAATAAAACTCTGAATTTTGGT
>Ga0209953_1000641_pt1 | contig 12164 bp, 1 predicted proteins | sample SalPonred_H2O_MG_FD_185713 | JGI IMG/M metagenome (GOLD analysis project Ga0209953, IMG submission 185713) | Salt pond water microbial communities from South San Francisco under conditions of wetland restoration - Salt Pond MetaG... | ecosystem: Environmental > Aquatic > Non-marine Saline and... | reverse complement strand
AAAGAATGTTTGTGCATATATTTGATCGTATCGTAGGTTTGTTGTTCCAATATTTCTTGTTATGTTTTGATCTGGTTGAATATTAGTGGTTTCAATTGTGCCTGCTACATTTAACGTTTGTCCAATGTATGCGTTTTTAGCGACAGCAATGCCGCCTTTTGTAACAACAGACCCCGTACTTATATTTTGACTATTAGTAACATTTTCTACTTGAATAGTGCCTGTGAGAGGTTCTCCGCTCTTAGGTGAAACTTTAATGTTTCCTAACACATCTAGTGCTTCTTCTGGTGCTGGATTGTTTATTCCTACTTGCCCGGATGCATCGATTCTTAATATTGTAGGTGTAGTTGTTCCGTCTCTTAGTCTAAAATCAATATTTGACCCAGAAGTATTATGTTGTATTACACCAGCTTCGCCGTCAATTGCAATATTTAATTGACCTCCGGAACCAATTTTAACACCTTCATTATTTTTTACTCTAAAATCAAAATCTGTGCTGGACGAAGCGTTGCCTCTTAAGAAATTGCTAGCTGGTATAGTTTCGCCTGCAACAACTAGTGCTTCTGCTTTTTCTGAAGTTCCCCAATATTTTAGCACACTAGTACCAACTAATGCTTCGGCACTAATGTTTAATCCTGGTTTTATACCTGATCTAAATCCGGGTATAGCAGTTTTTGGAGAAAATTCGCTATCACTAATAATAACTGCATTTTGTTCTTCAATTTTGATTGTAAGCACATTATAAGATACGTCATCAGTTCCTACAATACTTTCAGACTGTGTTCCTGTAAGCAATCCATCACTGAATTCTGGACCTACTAAAACCCAACTAGTGCCTGTAAACAAATATAATTGCTGACTTTCAGTGTTTACCCAAAGTTCTCCTGCTGTTGAATTTGCAACTGCTGGTTCAGAATTTGCTTTCTTTAGTCCGCCTGCTGCTACCCAATTAGTGCCGTCATAAATCTTTAATTGGTCATTGCCTTCTGAAACGTCGTACCACAATTGTCCTTCTACCGGTCTTTCTGGTGCCGTTTCGCTGGCAAAATTTTCTAAGAGGTGTAAGAAGTTTTCACTCACTGCTTGACCATAAGATGTTACGTTTCTTCCTGGAAATGTTAAACTAGTCTCTGTATTAAGTGTCCCATCTTCTACAATTATTGAGCCTTTGTTAACAGAATCGGTATATCTAATTTCGTATGCCATTATCTACTCCTTATCCCGCTAGGCTCTGTACACGCACTGTATAGTCAATTTGAATCAAACGGTTGAGTGACTTTTGTACAGGGTGGAAAATAACGTGGGTGATTAATCTTCCTGTTCCGTTTGGATCGTAACTGCGTAATCCTAGTTCATCAAAAACAAATGCATCATTGGCATTCGACGCGGTATCAAATGCTTGTTGGCCACTAGGTTCGCCGTAGTCTAATAAGCAAGTTACAAGTACGTCAGTATAATTTGTGCCGCTTACATGTCGTGTTTCTATTTTGTTACGGGCAGAGTCTGTATTGTTTACACTTCGATCGTCTACTACTTTGGTATAAGTCTGATTATACAAACTTGCATTTGTTCCTGTGCTATTAGGCGTAAGATATGTAATCACTCCAGTAGGATCGACACTAGTGCCACCATTGCCAAAATTCATTTCGTATATAAATCCTTGCCCAGCATTACTTAAACTTTCTGCTAATGAAATACTCATATTTTCGTAATGAATAGCATTTCTTTTGTTTACATACTCATGACTTGTTGTGGGATCAAATATTTTTATATGTCCCGTAACTCTTACACCGTTGTTGTCTTGCATAATTCCACTCATGTTTTTTCCTATACTGTATTTATTTTGGTAGCTCAGTTGTTCCTGCACGTAAGAATCTAGCGATTGAATTATCTGTGTTTGCTAGTGATTCGCCCAATCTTGTCCAAGTCTGTCCGATTTTTTTGATTACTACAATTTTTGTTTCTGCTTCTGGTATTGTAGAAAGAACTATACTGTTGTTTTCTACAATAAATTCTGCAGGCAGGGTAATATCTCCTGCAGGACTGTCTAGAGCTATTTCTGGATCGAACACATCAATTGCTGTTTTTCTTAGTCTAGTTCCTGCAACAAATACTTCAACTTCGTTTTCATTGTTCGCTTCAAAATCTAAAGAAAAAGTGTCGGTTACACCGTCTGCATCAAAATTTTGTGTTAATGTGCTATCTTTATAGGGCACTGTTTTATTAATGTTTTGATCAAAGACTTTTGTTCCAGAAGTATATATATCTTTAACGCCAGTACCCAATGTTCCACGACGTAGTTGACGTAGAGTATTGTCTTCTTTTACAAAATATTCAATACGCTCGCCGTCTATCCATATTATACCTGGCATATTGCCGCCTTTGTTTGGCTCAGGTAAAGAAGATGCATCTAATAATTCAATTCTCAAATCATAATAATTAAGATCTTGAGTTAATTCAGTTGTAGAAGCGTCCAACCTCTTGAAATGCGTTCTATTTAACATGTCTTTGAATTGTCTAAATGCAAATTTTGGAACATTAACTTGCGCAGTAAAGTGTATTACTTCAAATACATCATTCTGTTCTGGGGCCACAACCAGTCTAACTTTTGTTTTGTCATCAGTTACATAATAGTCAACACTAGGAGTTAGTAATTCCCCATTCAAAGTAATCCAAACATATTGTGCATCGACAGCAGGACGTCTTAGAGTTATTTCTCCTACTTTTAATCTATTATAAGTTACATATTCGATGTCTTCTTGTATTAGCGTAGATCTACTAACAACGTCATAGCTAATTCTTTCTAATCCAACTATATCATGATTACTAAATTGGTAAATTTCTATATTTGCATTATCAGCTGGAGGCGTTTCGAAAATAACAGAATTATCGTTAATCCTATATTCGCCGTCTGTGATTACAAATATTTCAACTGTATCTCCAGCAGCACCAAATTCATCGGATAAAATAATCGAACTGTTTGCAATTTCTAATCTCCATTGATTAGGAGCAAACAATTCTTCACCATTTAAAAATACTTTTACATCATCTAAACTAAGTGATCCTACTGGTTGCTGGAAGAGTTCTAACGGATATTCTCTATCTTCCGTTTGAGGAATAGTATACTCTATATTATATCCTGCATTGAGTACGTTGTTGTCTACTTTTACTAAAATATTATGTTCGTTAGGTAAAGCGTAAAATGGTGCTTGCAACAAATCAAATGTAGTCGTACAACCGTCTGCAATAAACGAATCTTTAGAAACCTGACTATAGTTTATTTCTGTATTGCTGTTAAAAACTACCCAATAGACAGATTGTCCTAGTTCTAGCGGTGCATCAAATCTAAATGCAACACGATTATCGGCATCGCCTGCAATATCTGAACTGTTGAAAACTATTACATCTTGGCGTATTCCGTCAACTGTTACATAAATGCTTGCATTGTCAGTCCACTCTACTGTTGTTTTATACTCAGTAGCAACAGTAGATGTAATAAATCCATAATCCATAATATTTTGAGTTCCTAAACTCATAGAAATTATGTTAAATTCTACACCGTCTTCGGGATTAAAAATTTCTATAGTATTATTTTGCCAATCGATGGTGTATTGACTATCGCTTAGTACTACGTTATCTTGTTTGACTAATACACTGTCTTTATTACCTATAATAGTTCCTATATCGTATACAGTTATGTTACTATCCATAATATAACTTTGGCTATAAATTAGTCCTTGGCCGCCGCTTTCTCGTGTGTATACTTTGATATCAAGAGTATCTAGCACTTGTCCAGGAACCAATTCTTCTGGGCCGCCAGAAGTAACAGGAGTTACAAACCCATCACCGTCAACAATAATTTCTTCCGGATTAACTCCCTTTGCAGTTTCATATGCTAAATCTCCGCCGGTAAGTGCCATATCATAACTATTAGGATCTGGTATAATCGAACCATCGCTTGTAATTTTACGAACTATTAACACATCGCCGTCGAGCATTCGAATGCCTAGCTCGTCTAATTCAATAATAGTTTGTGAGCCGTCGCCTGTAATAGTATTAATAATAGCATCAATATTTGTAGGAGTTCCTGCATCATAATTAGGATCGTCTAATCTTATGCCGTTTTTGTAGATATTATATTCTACTCCGGACTCCAAAGGATTGTTTAGCTCAATTGCAATAGTCGATCCGTCTGCTATAAAAATTTCATCTTCAAATGTATTATCAAAAGTATCCCAAGTGTCGGTATACCATCCTTGACTATCCCAGCCACTAGGTCCTCCGAAGTCGAATCCTCGCACTTCTACACCGCCGTAATCTACACCAGTCATTAGTTGTGCCAAATCTTTGCCGAACATTCCTGCAACTGGATTGTACGCAAAATTAATACGGTCTTCTGCTCCTAGCATACTTAAAGGTCTGTAATATTCAACTCTAATTTCTGTGTCGCTGGCTGGCGGTGTAGCAAAAGTTATACGTCCTTTTTCATATGTATATTCTCTAGTGAAGGAAAACTTTTGTGTACCTGGACCTGCTGCTTCATCTTCTCCACCGTAATTAAAGTCTTTGGATATTGAAGTTTTTTCAGTTTCGTAAACAACATTTTTAAATGTGTAACGACTTCTTAATTGTTCTACTCCATCTACATAAACTTTGACTTTTTTATTGTTAAGATCCATAGGCCATTCGAGATCAAAATTATTATTAACATTTGTTCCTGTAAAGGTTTCAGTTTCGGCTAGATCTTCAAAAGTATACGTTCCAGCAGTTCTGTCGAACTTAATTTTTATAAAAGGAGAACGTACTAATCCGTTTCCTAAAATAGCACTTGCAGATGCAGCAATTCCTTCATCTGTTTGAGGGCCTTCGATTATTATTGTTGGAGTTGTAATATATCCTGAACCAGGGTTGGTTACTTCAATTTTAGTAATTTTTCCGTAACCTAGATATGCCTTGGCTGTAGCTCCTGATCCTTCTGCACTTTCAATTCTTACAGTAGGCTCGTATGTATATCCTGCACCAGGATTGCTAATACGTATTTCTTTAATACTATAACCTGCATTATCGGCCCAGTATTTTCTAGGATATGTCGAAGCATTGTTTTCTAATCCAAATAGAACACCATCTTGCACTATTGTGTTGCTGGTTTCTATACGTTTTGTTGTACTATTGTAGTAAGGAGCATTATCAAAGTCGGTTACACTGCTGTTTGTGTTATCCAAGTTTTGGTACGCACTAACAAATTCTCGTATTTTTGTTGTATATGGTTTGACTTCATTTACATATGCTTCGTAACTGGGAAGTTTATTGTTAACAAAATTAATTTTTTGTTCTAGTTTTCCAAGATTATGTTTTGCACTTATAAACGAAGTTTTAAATAACCAATCAACTCTTTGTTGTTCTGAAAGAATATATCTCAAACTTGCAAAGAATAATTGATTATATTCTGTTGCAAGATCAGTAATTAAAATATCATCTCTAAGTGTTTCTAGTATTATTCTCAACTCAGTGTTAGGATTGTTATCATAAAATCCGCTATCAAAACTTCTATTATCAAATCCTACTGTATTTGAACTGTAATCATAAAGCGTATTTTTAAACTGTATTGTTCCGTTTTGTCTGCCAATCGTTTTATAATTAATTGTATAATCTTCAGTGTCTTCGCTTGCTATTTTTTCCAGCAATAGCCAGCCGCCAGCGCCTACATTTTTAATTTTTACTACATTTCCAGTTCTATCATTTAGTGCTGACAGTTGATATGTTCCGTCTATTTCGTAATTTGTCTGAGTAAACTGATTGTAACCTTGGGCGTACCAATCGGTATAATTCCAATACAAACTTACATCATAATCTTGCAAACTGGTTCTAATCCAATTGCTGGTAGAATTATTATAAGAATACAGTGACCATCTACCATTTAGATTTTCATCTGCATTTACTAGAACTGTAAAACTTCTAGTACTAATAATAGTGTTATCATCATATCCAGACCCATCGTCGATCACATTTGCCGAAATAACTTGTCCTAAATTGTTAATAGATAATTCTATTTCAGCATTCGAGCCTGATCCAAATATTTCTACACTAGGAGCAACTTTATAACCACGTCCCGAATTTACAATATTAACACGGATTAATTTTCCGTTCAAAATTACTGGCTCAAGTATAGCAGGTGACAGTTTATTAGTGCTCACAGAATTTAAATCAGCAAAAGTGTCGACAGTTAAATCATATTTCTGAGTAAATGTAGACGGAACTTCTTCTTTTTCAAACAATCTGTCTATATTGTATTGATCTACTACGAGTTGTTGTTCTAACACCAAGTTTACTCTTTCAATTGTTTGTTTAAGAGCTTCTATTCTATTCACAAACATTCCTTGTCTAGGTCTGTTTTGAATACCGTATCTTTTTGCCACAGGGATATTGGTGTCTGGAACAGTTCTGTTGTTGTCGTCGAATCCAATTAAACTATCAAACCACTTGCGTTCGATATCAGCATCTGGTCGACTATTTTCTGCACCATCAGACATCAACATATACTGTGCATGTGTATTTTGTTCTTTGTTTGGTCCTGTAGAGTATCTAATGTTTAATACCAAGTCATCAGATGTAACTAGACTATCGAAGTTATTCAATACAAATTTATCATCGCCTAAGAAACTGATAAATCTATAACCTTGCTCTCTAGGTCTTGCTATAAGATTTGCCATTTCAAAAATGCTTATATTTCTGTTAGTGTTAGACGGAACAGTTCTTTTGTTTTGCACCCAGAAGTAGTATTTTGTGCTAAATGTCTGACTTACTTCGTTGTAGGCAAGTTTAGCACTGTACCTGTTGTCAGAATCTATAGCCGTTCCACTTATTCCCAGTGCAACACCATCATCTGTGTCGGCCAATTGATTCCATTGACTGGGCAAGTAATCGCTTTCAACCCATTCAAAAATATCTATCGACGCACTAGGCATCAATCTATTCCATTCATTTTTCTGGAAAGATGTTGATCCTTGATATGCAAATGCAAATCTTGCAGTGTTTATATTCCACCATGTTTGTCCAACATGTTCTGCACCCCAAAATCTTGCTGGATCAACTGTAGGATCTCCGATATCACCCACATTATACACAGCTGGATTGAATCCAATCTTATATGTAAGTTCTTGTTCTACGTTTCCTGGTATTTTTCCTTGCACAGGATCTATGTAGTCAATGTAGCTAACAATTCTATTTGTTCTTTTATTGTATAAGAACACTCCTTCAATACGAGTTAAATCAACAGGAGTAACACTTTCGCGTATTGTGTTCCATGCATATACACCCTTTGGCTTTCTGTAGTTAACTACAATACCTTTTTGTGTATCGCTACTTCTATACGACGGAATGCCTACATAAACATGATTGTTCTTGGCAAGTAACGTTTCACCAAATTCGGTTTGCGCAGTATCATAACGGAATTGCTCGCTGTACACAAGCTTGTTGTTGAGATTTTCGAATATGTAAACAACGCCTGTATCTAGTCTAACATTATTAAAGTTGGTAAATTTATTATCAAAAATTGTTTCTTCGTCTGACGATGCATCAAAAGTAGTTGGAATTTTTCGATCACCATTTAGACTCGATACAACAAGATTTTCTTGCCCATAGTACAAGTTGTATCCAAATTGTTCGTTTTCTTCGTCGTTAGCAGGGGTCAATGTTTGTGCTAATTCAAACTGTCCGTCAACTTGCTTATAAATGAATACTTTTCCTTGATTGGCTTTTATACTATCATCCAACTGCGAGCTAACAGCAAATTCTAAGCCGTCTGGACGCATGCTAATATTAAATGCCCAATCTGTACTATTAATCTCCTCCGGAGAAGCAATCAATTGATCTAAAATATACTTGTCGTTTTGTTGTCTATACACTGCAATTTTAGTACCACTAGTACTATCAGTGCCTGTTACATCTGTGGTTGCAATTATTACTTCAGCATCGTCGCTAACATCATAAACTTTGCTAAAATCTACTAGTGTTTCTTCCGGATTGTCAACAGCAGGTGCAAAAACATCTTCGTCATAAAAGTTTACGCCTGTAAAGTTTGGCAGGTACCCGATATAGTCTATTAATGCAGAAACTTCTTGCCAATTGGAATTAGTAAATGCAACGCCTTCTGCAATATTAGTAACTGCTTTATAGAAAGTTCCAAGGTAGTTGACAATACTGCCTTGTGCATAAGCATAACTGTTGTCCCACGCCCCCCTATAGTTCGTATCTCTTCCTTGTCTCCAGCTAATATTATTCCAATATATTGGATCTTGTATCAAGTTTTGCGTGTCTGTAGTGTCTTTGAGAGCAACATAATATTCATCTTTATATATTACAATATCGCCTTCAGAATATGCTGTTAGCTTGTATTCGCCTCGGAAATTATCACTAGGCTTTGTGCCGTGTCTGTATATTTCTATACTACCAGGATCATTTTTTGTTCCAAATCCACTGCTACTGACGAACAATGTGTAGTAATTGTTTGATTGTTTAATTTTTACTTGTTTGCCGAAGCCTCTGTTTTCATTGCCGTACTCAGAAACAAGAATTCTTTGTAAACGATATCTTCCGTCTGGAAGTTTTCTATAGATTGCTACAGCACCTTCACTATCCGGTCCTGGATCTCCGAAACTGTCTGCGCTAATATTGTATATCTGTGTATAATCTTTGTTAAGAGAAAACGGAGGATTTGGTTCTCTGCCCACACCTTGTTCAGTGTTTTCATTGTAAAAATAATACTCTTCGTCCGTTACAGCAGGAATTTCGTTCCAGGGTCTGGGGTCTTGGAAAAGTGTGTCTGCTTCAAATACCAAAAGCTTGCCCACTTGATTAGTTCCGACTGCAATATCATTATTAGGGTCATTTACAGTTCCTACAATACGATCAACATCTCCTGGACCTCTTCCGTCGGGGAGCGGTGCAGTATTTGCCTTACGGCGGATTTCGTATCTGCCTATATTGTTTAACTGATCCCATGTTCCAGAAATAATTTTTACATAAACTCTAACACTGTTAAAATTTCTTTGTAGATATACAATTTCTGCACTACTAGTAGTTGTGCTTGTAAGTGCAAGTCCGCCTGCTCCGTCTCTAGGAGTCTGTACATCTTCGATCGTATCTCCTACTTGAGGCTGGAACGCAAACCCGCTAAAATCAAATCTTGTAAATTCAAAATCAATATACCCATCCCAGAGATCTACAATTTCTTGATTTTTATTTGTTATATCATAACTCAGTCCTGTAGATTCGAGATCCACAGTTCTATTATCTAGATTGTATACTTCAAATTCGTAAGTATCGCCTATTTCAAGGTTATCGGAAAAGCCCTTTCCAACACGTACAACCCATTTGTTGCTTTTAATATCGCCTTCTACTCCATCTTCTCCGTCTGTCTCTGATGGATCTCCTCTATACGCAAGCTGCGTGATAAAACTAACTTGATTTTTATCGAGGACATAATTACCAATAGTATTCAATGTACTTTGTATATTATAGTACTCATTTAATTCTCTTAATTGTATTCCGGGTATTGACGGATCATAATCAAACTCATTTAATCTAACATCTGCGTATACTAACCCACGTCCTGTGTCGTAGTAACGACCGTTGTTAGAATAATTAGGAGCGTTTATATACCAGAATCCTGATACAGTATCGCTGGTATTCACAGTATCTTCTTCTGTATAGAATCCAACAAAATCAGTGTCTTCTATAAACAATTCTCCAGAAATATCAAAGATACCATTAGTATCTTTTAGATAAAGCACAGCACTATCTCTGCGTGTTCCCACATAGAAAACTTCTGCTTGTCCTGTGTCTGTTGTAACAATATCTCCTGCTTGCGGAAGTGTAACAAACGTTTCGACAAAGAATATGTGATCTATTTTTTCTACAATTTCATGAGATTGCTGTAAAAATTCTGGTGTAATTTGTGGAATTTCTCCATCAAAAGGCAAGTAATTATCTAGTGTTGGATAGGCATAACTTCTTTTATTCCAAAATAAATTTACAGTATCACCTGCTTTTGTTCCTAGATACATATCAGTAGGCGCACGAACAAGCAGGTGATCAATAATGTCTGTTGTTCTTTCTAATCCAGGGTCTCCTGCTACTAATAATCTTATACTAGTACTATCTGCATCAGCTGAGTTTGCAATGTTAATGTATGTGTCAAAGGTTGTAAATGGCTGATTTAAAATTTGTGGAAGTATTTCTCTGTTGGCTTTCCATAAACTTTCTCTATATTTTACGATTTCATTTTTGTTGTACGCTGTGTCAGGATCAAAATCGCCTTTGAATCTAGTTTTAACACCGCTGGCAGTTGGCATGCCTACAACCAAATACTCTCCGTCATCTGACACGTCTATACTTGAACCAAATCCGCTGTCTATAGGAATTAAGAAATTGTTCGGATTGTTTGTTTCTATCCATTTTTCAGTATCGAATATGCCTGCACTGGTATGCTGTTCTTTTGCAGTATAGTATCTAATTAAGTCTCCTTCGATCCTATAAACTTTTGCGTTTTTATTATAATAAGTATTAGGTGTCCATATTTCTTTAAATTCGTCGCCATCTAAGACAATTTCTTGATCTACAACTAGATTAAAAGTTTCTTTGGTTCTACGATAATAGAATATTTTACCAGTACCATCGCCAGGAGCTGTAACAAACAAATTGTTATTATCAGGAGTGGCAATAATATTTGTACCATATTCCTGAGCAGTGCTATCAAATTCGGCGAGATTTGTTAAGGTTTGTTTGTTTTCATAAACTTTATTATTTTCTAATACCGTCCAGTCATTATTGTAACTGTCTATCCATACTTTTTGTTGGTTGTACAATCTTTCTTGAGCAAGGGATGCTAGTTCATCTAAGTCGTCGACTCTAACGCTTCTCAATTTTGTTAACAAGAATTTTTCTTCGGCAAATATTGCAATTTCGTTTTCTTCAGGAATCTGTATTTTAACATTTTCCAAATTCGTACTATCTACGGTATAAATTCCTGTTAATCCATAATCTTGTGCAGAAATAACTCCTATAAGGTCACCTTCTTCGATGTGATCCTTTGCCCATTTATCTAAAATTAGAGTTCTTAATTCTAAACCAGTGTCTGAGATTTCACTGTCATCATTTAGCTGTGTCACATATGCATTTGTTGCAACATGCTGATATACATTCCATGGCGTGTTGTCGACTTCGGTAACCCATACATAATCGCCTAGTCCTAGCAAGTTTACATCGCCTGTGTTTAGTTCTTCTGTGGTTCCTGCAATATATGTAACGTCGTCTTCATTTACATAACCTGCTGTTCTGACATATTCTTTATCCAGTGGTTTTACAGGAAACGGTTTATGGTTGTAGTCTGAAGGCTTGTCGTACAATTCAAAAGGTAATATTCGATAAACTTTGTCAAAGTTACGAACGGGAAGTTCGTTTACAAGCTCTACACTTTGTGGAGATTCCTGCATTTTATCCTGTTTTAAATTAAATTCTACTTGCTGAACATTATCGACTGCTCCAAATCTTCCCACTTGTAGTGCCCATTCTTCATAGAATTCAAGACTTTCTTTGCCTGCGCTAGAAAGTTTATCAAACATTTTAGACAGTGCGTTTTTAGTGCCTTTGTCTTGTATCATTCCTTGATAGAATTTGTACTGACTTACATCATCATTAATAATGTTAGCAAGATATTGACGTTTTTGATAACCAGTTAAATGCTGTGCCATTTTTTGTAGTTCTGCATCAAATCCGTCTGTGTCTAAATCATAAAAGTCGCTGAACTGATTGATTCTATAATCGAAATTGGTAATTAATTCTGGCTCTGGTTTTTCATTTAATCTGTACCAAGAATTTGAATTAAAGTCTTGGGAGCCTACTACATTTTCAATTGCAACATAGTAGAATTGCTTGTATTTTACTAGGCTACCAATGGTATAGTCTTTCCACTGTTCCCAGTCTGTGGTTTCAGCGTTATCGTATACAAACCCAGGAATGTTTAATCCGCCGTTCCAGTCAGCAGAACGATATCCTGAAATCTTTATTCTATCTCTTCTATATCCTGTGCTAGGTTGATAGATTATATCATTGAAAATAGTGTTGTTATCAAACAAAACCACATGTTCTTTTTGAACTAGAGGCAG
>Ga0209953_1000639_pt1 | contig 12165 bp, 21 predicted proteins | sample SalPonred_H2O_MG_FD_185713 | JGI IMG/M metagenome (GOLD analysis project Ga0209953, IMG submission 185713) | Salt pond water microbial communities from South San Francisco under conditions of wetland restoration - Salt Pond MetaG... | ecosystem: Environmental > Aquatic > Non-marine Saline and... | reverse complement strand
ATCAACACGTATTTTGGTCACTAGGTTGTTACCATCTCGGTCCCAGCCTCTTGGAGCGCGAACTCGTATTTTAACATACAAATCTCCCCTGGGCAATCTGGGATCGCTGTGATCTCCTAATCTATCGTATCTTATGGTATCACCGTCTCTGGCACCTGCGGGGATTTCCACACGCACATGCTCTGTGCGACCATCTGACAGATTGTATCTAACCATTTCGGATTTTCCTGTGAGTACATCAGCAAGACCGATTATGCTGTTTACATTGATATCCCTGTTTTTCATGCGCTGTCTTGCATGTGGATGTCCTTGCGCAAACTGATCAAAAAAATCACCAAAGGGTGTACCTTGGAATGGATTGCCTGAGGCGTTTGTTCTAAAGCTGAAGTCGGGCTGTGGGTTGTCATACTGTTGGCGTTTCTGTTGATCGCCCAAGGTGTCATAGGCTTCCTGTATCTTTTGAAACTGCGCAGGATCTCCTCCTTTGTCAGGGTGATGCTTCATGGCAAGTTTGCGATACGCTCGTTTGATTTCGTCTTGGGTTGCGGTCTTGCTCACCCCTAATAGAGAATAATAGTCCATACTATACTTATAGCACGGTATGGACTATCTGTCAATGATTGATTATGGTTTCCAGCGAGCAATATGATCAATGTACTCACTCATGTTGTGATCTGAAAAGTTGTCAATGCCACCTTTCTTTATGCCCATCCACATACCGCGCAGTTTGTCTTTGAAACGTTGCCAAGCGGTAAGCTTACGAACTTCACCATATGCATTAATGTAATGCTTTTCACCGTGATGTCTATAGCCCATAATCCAAAGCGGAACCGTGCAGACTATGTCGTTGTTGTTTACCCAACGGTGATGTGTCATGCCAAGGCTTTTAACATATCTCGACCATCCCACGCGAGGACTACCATAGGTAAATGTCTCAACGGGGTCAGGAAGTTCTGTGTCATGGAAACATCTTGAAGCCATGATGGTTGTCATTGCTGCTCCTAGGCTGTGTCCACAAAACCAAAGGTCTTTGTCGTCGTTGCTGCCATATGTCAAATCTTCCTTGATCATTGGCCAAAGATCGTCAACTTCAGTTTTGAATCCTTTGTGTACCCTGCTGACTGTTTCCGCCAAAACAGGTATTGCATTAAGGTCAGCCGCAATGTCGTTAAACTCGGTTGGCTGTGTACCTCTGCATGCAATCACAAGGTCTGTCTTGTTCATGAAGCGGTATGCCTGTGCACCGTCTCTGTTGTAGAACTCTGTGGTTGTGAAGCCAAGGCTTCTGGCTTCTTTCTTTGCGTCCTTTTCCGCCATGTATGCGATAGAACTTAGTTGTGCAAACAAGAGACTGCGCTCTTGAATATTCATGTTTTTAATCATCTTAATGCCCTCAAAAAACTAGGGCGGCCCCCACCGCCCTATTCACTTACTTTGCCGCAGGTTTCTTGCCTTTCTGTGCAATCGCATCCGCGCCAAAGAATGCTGAAACTAACACCGCAATAGATGCAAAGTATGTTGGAGCAATGTCAGCAATCAATGATGCTGCTTTGTCCAATCCAAACGCTGATGTTAGGAATATACCGATCGGATAAAGCAACAGTCCGAACAGTGCAAACCATGCCATCTTGCGAATGGCATCTCTCTGTGCATCTTGATCTTCTAGTTCTTTTCTTTTGAATTCTAGGTGCATGTCCATTTCTTCTTTAGAAATATGCCCGTCACCGTTTGCGTCAATGCCTTCACACGCCGCCGCGTCAATTGTTTTCTTTTCTTCGCTCATTACTTTTTCCCCTCTAGTTTCGCGATACGAGCTTCAAGCTCATCTATTTTTTTAGTTACATGAGGATACTTTTTGCGCCAAGCATCCGTTGGTTGTTCTAGCCAAGTCCAGCCATAACGTTCTACTAAAAAATCCAGTGTTTGATCAAGCTTGGCATAGCACCATAGACCAGCTTTGGTGTCTTTGAAATATGCTAGAAATGCCGCCCCTGCAAGTGAACCCAGGATTGCTGTGTAAATCCATAGGGTATCGTCAAATAATCTCTCAATCATTTCCACAGTTTTGCCCTCCCTGTGTTTTGTATGTATTTATTATTCTAGTGGAGTTTCAGAGACCACAGTGTCTTTGCTGGTCTCTGGTGATACTGCCTCTTCGTAATAGATTATGATTTGTTTTTGTTGGTTAATGTATCTGCGTAGGTCTGCAATATTTAAGGCTAGGTTTTCGTAGTCTTTCATTGACAGTGCAACAAAGGCAATATCTCCGTGGCGTTCTTCAAACTCTGCCAAAAATTCATCTAGATTGCGTTCATTTACCACGTACACACGTGTGTCAGTTAGCTGGACTGGCTTCGGTCTCTGCACCGTTGGTATCTGTGTCCTCTCTATCTGAGTTACCACTTTCACCTCCGGCTCCGGTTTGCTCACCAGACTGCAACCAGTTAGGAAGAGGACTGCTGCCATCCCCACCAGTGTCTTCAGTGATACCGCGCCATAGCTTTGCTGTTGCACCATTCATCTTACCTTCTAATTTTTCAGGATCCTTGAGAGCATCCTGTACCAAGTCGAGCTTTCTCAACTTGCTCTGTAATTCATCGCCGTATGCTTCTGCCGCCTGTAAATCTGCCTGTAATTGTTTGTTTGCTTGATTTAATCTAACCACATCTTCCTGCAGTGTCTGTAAACTGTTTTCACTTATTTCCACCGCAGTTTCCAGTTTTGCATTGTTTTCCCGCAAAACGCCAATGCGTTCTTGTGTATCGTTATAATACCACGAGAACGCACCGCCCATAGCGACCATAAGCATTGCCATTACTGCCGCCAGTTTAAAACCCATTAGGCATTAATTCCCACTGAGTATTCAGTCTTGCCGTCGATGCGAGTTGCTGTTAGGCACTCACCACGGTTATCGCCGTCTGCTAGATACGAGACATGGACCCAACCTGAATCCGGAATGCCTGGAGTGTAAAACTCAAGGATGAGCTGATCAAATTCTAAATTGTCACGAATCCACTCTGCCAGCTCTGCATTAGGAACTCCTGGGACTTCAATATCAGCCGCTTCGCCTTTGCAGTGCTGTGAACGTGAACTACCGCCCACTGCTTCATTTAGTTCTGGTGAGCGATATCCTGAATTGATCACAGTAGGACCAAAGTGATCACGAACTTTTTGAACAACATTTTCAAACAGTGCAACCGCGGCATCTAGATGCTCGCCCTCTGGTGTATTGTCAATTCCACGACGTTCAGCCGTTTGACTTTTTGTAAACTCTGCCATTGTAAAATTTTCTGATAGACGCATTATAATCTCCTTAATACTGCTATGCTACCCTCGTTTTCGAGAAATATTTGGTCACCATATTTGCTTACATTATAGTTCCCCAAATACTTGGTCAAAAATAGTATTTCTGGATACGCATTAACATCAAAAGATTCTGTGATTCGGTCATGAATATCTTTGGCTGAACCAAAATCAACAAATTTAAAATGTAAAGGATCCGCATACTTTTTTTGAATTCTTAATACATCGTCAATCATATCGATGCTTTCTACAAAACCCTTTGAGAAAAAGTTTTTGTAGTTTTCTAAATTGCTTTCGTTTACCTTTATACCGTAGTTGTCTGGGTCTAGAGGTAAATCTTCACTCAATGCACCAGCCTCAAGTGGGCGGCTTCTCCAATTTTTGTAGTAACGATACCTAAGTTCATCTCTGCCACTGAGCTTGGACACTCCGTCCACAATTTCCATTATGTTGTCTACAGCTGATTTGTCACGTTCGATTTCAACAAACACCTTGTATGTCCCGTCACTCTGTTCACCTGAAGTGGCATCAGCATCTAGCACAAATGGATATCCTTTTTCAAGAAACCCAGACAGGTCGTCTGCGGATTCTTTCGTTTTAGTGCTGAAACTTATGGTAACAATGTTCTCATCAGCACCCATCTTGGACTTGTAGCTGTCTATTTCCACAATATCGTCCATGAGGTCGTGAAGATCATTTGCTCTCAGCGTCATATAGCCGCTCCTGGTTCTGGAGCTGGTGCTATTGTGTCATCTGCTCCTCCTGTGCCTTCTGTGTTAAGTTCGTCTGCTGGCTCTGTAACACTTGGTACTTTTTTGTCTGCATAAGCCTCCATGTCTGGCTCCGTGACACCTGCATAGATATCTCCTATCAGTTTGGTTGGCATTTGTATCTCAACCAACCATATAGGATGTGTGTCTAATTTGCCTTTTTTGGTTCCAGGACGCAAGTCTCCGGGTTCTCTAACCTTGCGAGGCTTTACCAGCTTTGACCGTATGTATTTGACTTTGCAATCATAATCCAATAGCCTTTTGCCGCCCATGGGATCAGGCATTTCATCCATGTTCCACATAAATGTGCAGGTAACCCAATGTCGTTCAATTTCGGGCCCTTGCGCGAGCTCTCCTCGCTCCCAATTTTCATAGACATAAATGTCCAGCTCGTCCAGTACCCGTTCAAAGTCTTTCAATACGGTGAACGATGTGTTGGAATCATAGATGCTTTCTATGTTTTTGATGATATCTAGTACGTCTTGCATACATCTATTTATCAGTTTTTGCTTTTGTGCTATTTTCCCTGGTATTTTCTTTGGTGAGGTAAATACTTTGTAGGAAACATGTTCAATGTTTGTTACCCTTAATGAAAGGAGAACGCTTATGGGTGCCAAAAGAGCATCGAAAAGACAAAAACCCAATCAATCTAATAATTCAAACATCATTAATTTCAACTCACATCAAAAGAAACAAACCGTAGAAATCCTACCTCGCAGTAAACACCAAGAAGAGTATCTAATCAAGCTTTTAAACCCCAAGAAAAGCATTGTGTTCGGTATTGGTCCTGCGGGCACAGGAAAGACCATGATTGCTGTGCAAACGGCGGTGAAAAAGTTCAAAGAAGGAACCATAGATAAAATCATAGTCACTAGACCTGCGGTGAGCGTTGATGAAGATCTAGGATTTCTGCCTGGAACATTGGAACAAAAAATGGCGCCATGGACAAGACCTATCTTTGATGTGCTACGCGAATATTTCACTGCCCAGGAGATAGAAGGCATGATAGAAGAGGGCATCGTTGAAATTGCTCCTCTTGCTTACATGCGCGGTAGAACTTTTAAATACAGTTTTATCGTTGCTGATGAAATGCAGAATGCTACTCCTAGCCAGATGAAAATGCTTTTAACAAGACTAGGCGAAGGATCTGAAATGGTCGTCACCGGCGACTTGGCTCAGGCAGATCGTTTGAAGGACAACGGATTGATCGACTTCATAAACCATTTAGAACAATCCAATTCTGAGCATTTGGACATAGTCCGGTTTGCACAAGGAGACATTGAACGACACAATGCCGTGAAAGAAGTTTTACAGATCTACGGCGACGAATAGAGGAAAGGGGGAAACCCCTTTTCTATTTCAATAAACTCTTTCCAACAGTTCTTTCAAGCTCTTCAAGGCTTGTCATGTCCTGTAGTTTCTCTAGAGTTTTGCGTTTTGGATTTAGGTTAAACTGATCTTGAAACCAAAAATTAACCCTATCTGCTGTGTCTACTGCCCAGCGAAATAGTTTTCTTTTACGTATCATCATCTTTGAATTTTTCGTTTACTTGCTCCTGCAAATCTTCCGCAATCTTTTTTTTCTTTTGACGCAGCTGATAAATCTCTTCACTTGATAATCGTTGGTTTGCTTCAAACTGATCCATTTTAACTCTGTCGTATTCGTCTTCTTTACTCATCCTATTTCCTTGGGCAATCCATTTTGTGGATATGTTCTTTGGTTACTCGTAAGTCAGTTACCAATCCGCACCCATGACACTGATACCAAACATCATCTGCCCAACGAATCTTTCTACCGCTGTCTTGTTCATACTTTGCGATGATGTTATCGAACTCCCACAGTTCTTCTGTTTCAAAGTCGTCCAACCAATCACCAAAGTGATTCCAATCTTCCGTTCGCATAGGTCCAACATCGTATTCATGCCAACCGTTCCAATAATCATCGCCCGGAACATTCCGAATGTCAATACGACCTGTTGAATAATCTTCAATGACTTCTTGTCGCTCAAAGGTATCGCCGACTTTATATCTGCCCATTCTAACAAGCGAGCTGCCTTCTTGAACAACATGTGACACTGTTTTGGTCAGTCCACGCTCTTCATACCACTGCATATTAGCAACTCCCATCCAATTAGTCGAATAACTTATAGCCATCACTCACCCTTCCAGTTTATCAATACCTGTAACAGTTCCCACTCACCGTGAGTGAGACTGAATCTTTCTGCGCTGTTTTTACGGTCAATCACAATGTCGTATCCTTCACCATTGCTCCACTCGGTGACTTCCATGTAGTCATTCTCACCAGCATGGAAACAGTAAGGTTTGAGTTGAGAAAATATCGCTCGTCTTTGTGATAATTCAATACTCACACCTTCTCTCCATAGTAATCCAAGACCTGTTCAAAACTACGAATACGGTCACGGATCATGGCAACATCTTTATCCACATCGTGTTCAAAAATAACGCCGCCATGACCTGCTTCTCTACGTTCCAAAGTTTGATTTAGATCATCAACCTGTTTCTTAAGTTCGCTAACTATGATGTAATCAACCTGTTCCCAAGTCACATCCAAAGTGTATCCAGTTTCGTTCATTCTTCACTCCGAAATCTTGTTTAGTTTAGCTATATAGCAAAATCTTGTTTAGTCTTGTTTAGTTTCGCTATATAGCAAAATCTTGTTTGGTTTTCCAGATAGCAAAATCTAAGTCTCCATCACAATGTTCCATATTGTTCAGACATTCCTCAACAATCAACTCAACAAACCTTTCTAGTTGACTATCACTGAATTGATAGTAAGTAACTGGGTGTCCACTAACATATACATGCCCTGCCTCTTTAGCAAGTTCTTCAATTCGTTCGTTCATGATTTATCTTCTTGCCCATATATTTTCTTAAAACCTGTTCCACAAACTGATTGAATGTGATATCCATCTCGTGTGCCTGTTTCATATATTCTAGCAGTTCTTCGTCAGTGAAGTCAACTTGTATCTCTTCTCGACTGTCTCCTGCTGTGCTTTCGCTAAGGCCCCAATCATGTTCGCTTACAAAGATTTTAAGTGTTTGACCGTCATCTTGGAATTGATATTGTAACCGTTCGCTTTCTTTGAAATAGCGGGTATAACTGCGACCGTCTTCATCGATTACTTCTAATCTATTGACCTTTGCCAGTTTATCTTGGGCAAGTTCAATTGCCATTTCATGTAAGTCTGTCATTAGAATAATTCCTTTTCTGTCAATACCTTAAACTCGTATCCCATTTTATCACAGTATTCTCTGGCATACTGCCATTTGGCTTGGTTTTTCTTATAGCCTTTCTGAAAGTGCGGCTTTATTTCCACAACAATGGTGCGATCGTCGTTGGTCACAACCACAAAATCAGGATAATAGTTGTGCCATTGCTCATCGGGCCCTATGTATGGAATATGCAGTTCTTCAGAACTCCACTGCTTGATTTGATTAGAACGGTCACAGTACAACATAAATCTACGCTCCCACATAGATCTATATGTAATACGCTTGGCATCGCCCCAATACTTTGCAGGAAACTGGGGCTGATATTTTCCACGTATAGCCGTGACAGCATTTGACCTTTTCATACTATTATTAAAGCATGTAAACAGATTTTTGTCAACCGTTATGTTGCCCTTGCAAGTAGCATATCCCTAATATGTCCAATAGCCTTTGTGGGGTTAAGACCTTTAGGACATACTGAAACACAGTTCATAATGCCTCTGCAACGGAATACTGAAAAGGGATCGTCCAAACTGCTCAGTCTTTCTTCCGTGGCCGTGTCTCGTGTGTCTGCTATAAATCTGTATGCCGCCAAGGCAGCCTGTGGACCCAAGAACTTGTCTGGATTCCACCAGAATGACGGACAGGCTGTGCTACAGCAAGCACACATTATACACTCATACATACCATCCAGTTTTGCCCGATCTTCCGGAGATTGCAGTCTCTCTTGATTAGGAGTGGGTGCATCATTCTTTAGATAAGGTGCCACACGCTGATATTGTTTGTAGAAGATGGTCATATCCACAACCAAGTCGCGAATAACAGGCAGTCCCGGCAGTGGTCGTATGACCAGTTTCTTGCCAGGCTTGACAACTTCTGATACAGGAGTAATGCAGGCCAGTCCGTTTTTACCATTCATGTTTACACCATCTGAACCGCACACACCTTCACGGCAACTGCGACGATAGGTAAAACTTTGATCTTGCTCTTTTAGTAACCCCATAACGTCAAGCACCATTAAATCTCGGTCACCGGGAACATCAACCTCTACATCCTGCATCCAAGGAGCTTCGTCTGTTTCTGGATTGTATCTATATACGCTAACCTGCATAATCACTCTCCTTTTTAGGTATTTACCAAGTCTGCTATGTGCTTTGCGGTGTAGGCACCCAGCGTCCATCCTAGATGTCCGTGCCCTGTGTTGTAATAGAGATCGGGCACAACTTTGCTCTTTCGCACAATGGGCATCATGTTAGGTGTCATGGGTCGTAATCCTGCCCAAGGTGTAATACTTTCTAGATTGATCCCAGGTATCATGGATCTAGCCCACTGTTTAAGCGGACGGATTCTAGCCTGTTTGATATCCGTGTTGTATCCTGTGAACTCTGCCGTGCCCGCAATGCGTAATCTATCCTTCCCTAATCTTGCTGTCACAATCTTAGCACTGTCATCCAACAAACTTGTCCAAGGAGCGTCTCCCGGAGCGTGTATGGTGATGCTGTATCCTTTCACAGGATAGATATGCAGTGTGTCACCTACGTCGCGGCTGAGTTTTCTACTGTTCACACCCGCACACAGAACTGTGATTCCAGGCCGTATTCTCATAAAGTCGTGCAAATCCTCTACTTGGTATTGCTTGTAGAACACTGAGCGGTTTTGCATCAACCAATCCATAAGGTTTACTGTGAACTTGTGGATGTCACCTGTGTAGTCTTGGGTATTATAGAAGCCACCAATGATATCAGGATTGTCTAATGCAGGCTCGATGCTACGCACTTCATCAGCAGTGACTTCCCACCTTTCTAATCCTGCCTGCTTATACAACAGATTGGTTTGTCTTGCTTGGTGTAACTCTTTAGGGTCAGTGTAAACATGCAGAATGCCCTTGTCAACTCTGTCAAACTCCGTGCCTGTATGATCTGCGATTGCTTTGTAGAGATCGTGTGCTTGCAGTGCCATCTTGCAAGTTTTTACGGTGTTTGCATCGCGATGGGGAATGGCTTGTAGAAACTGCATAAACCAGCCATATTTGTGAAGGCTTGGTGTGGGATTTATTTTCAGCGGAGCATCTTTTTTGAACAACCACTTAGCACCCTTTGCTACATTACTCCAACTGTTCCAAGTTTCAGCATTGCTTGCACTTAACTGTCCGCCATTTGCATAACTGGTAGCCATTGCTGGATATTCACGCTCGTCATACACAGTGACATTGTATCCCGCTTCTGCAAGATAGTAAGCGGTTGTGACACCAGATATACCTGCTCCTATCACATGTGCGTGTTTCATTTATTCCTCGCCGGTAATGTCATATAAACTATAACTGACTGTGATGGTTGAGATGTGCCTGGGCAGTTCAGGATCCACCACATACACCATGGGCATTTCCGTGCTGGCACCACTTTCCAGAGGCTGCCTGTCAAAGCAGAAGCAGTTTATTTTGGTAAAGTAAGGTGCCGCTTCTGACGGCGTTATGCTGGGCACAGCCTGTGCAACCATCCATTCTGCAGTAGGATTTTTTGCAACAAAATGTGTGTTAATGGTCCTGCCAGGATTCACACGCTGGGTGCGTTCATAAGGTCCAAACTCCCACGGCATGTTTGCGGGATTGCTGGTTATGAACTGCACTTTGACTTCTCTAGCATAGTCTATACTCTGCACAGCGGCAACAGGACCTCGATTGTAGTTCTTGCCGTTCAGGCCTGTTATATCACAGAATACTTCGTAGAGAGGCACCAGTGCAAAGCCGAACCCAAACATCAGCACACTTGCCGCAAATAGCCTTACTACCAGTTTGTTCATTTTACTTCCGGCGGCGTGGAGAATGTATGATAAGGATGCGGCGAAGGCACAGTCCATTCCAATCCTTCAGCACCTTCCCATTCTCTAGCATCTGCTTTTTCGCCTGCCCGTGCATTCTGCACAATGTTGTATAGGAACACCAACTGACTTAACCCGAACAGGAATGCTCCTACACTGGCCATTGCGTTGAAGTCAGCAAACTGTAGGGCGTAGTCAGGAATACGCCTTGGCATGCCCGCCAGTCCCACAAAGTGCATGGGGAAGAATGTAATATTCACCGCGATAAAACTCAACCAGAAATGGAACTGTCCCATGGTTTCGTTCAGTTTGTGTCCTGTCCATTTGGGCAACCAATAATACACCGCCGCAAAGATTGAGAACAGTGCTCCTGGCACCAGCACATAGTGGAAATGTGCCACCACAAAATAAGTGTCATGATATTGAAAGTCCGCGGGTGCAATAGCCAGCATCAGTCCTGAAAATCCGCCTATTGTGAATAACACAATGAAGCCGATGGCAAACAGCATGGGAGTTTCAAATGTGAGACTGCCTCGGAACATTGTGGCAATCCAGTTAAACACTTTGACTCCTGTGGGCACAGCGATAATCATTGTGGCGAACATAAAGAACACTTCTGCAACAATGGGCATGCCCACGGTGAACATGTGATGTGCCCAAACCACAAAACTCAGCAGTGCGATACTCGCCGTGGCATACACCATAGAGGCATAGCCAAATAGCCGCTTGCGACTGAATGTGGGAATGATTTCTGAAATAATACCAAACGCTGGCAGAATCATAATATACACTTCCGGATGTCCAAAGAACCAGAAGATGTGTTGATACAGCACAGGATCACCACCGCCCGCGGCATTGAAGAATGAAGTGCCGAAGTGCATGTCCATTATCATCATGGTGACCACACCTGCCAACACAGGCATAACAGCAATCAGCAGGAATGCGGTGATTAACCAAGTCCAGGTAAACATGGGCATTTTCATCAGCGTCATGCCAGGTGCTCGCAGGTTGAGAATGGTGGCGATGATATTGATAGCACCCATGATGGAACTTGCTCCTAGAATATGGATAGAGAACAGCAAGAAAATCATCGACGGCGGAGCATAAGTTGTGCTGAGTGGAGCATACATTGTCCATCCGCCTGACGGAGCACCCCCTGCCATAAACAGAGTGCTCAGCATAATGGCAAACCCAAATGGCAAGATCCAAAAACTCAAGTTGTTCATTCTGGGTAGTGCCATGTCCGGAGCACCGATCTGTAAGGGAATCATCCAGTTGGCCAGTCCCACAAACGCAGGCATGATTGCACCAAAGATCATAATCAGCCCGTGCATGGTGGTCATTTGGTTAAAGAACGCTGGCTCTAACAGTTGCAGTCCGGGCTGAAACAGTTCTGCTCTAATCGCCAGTGCCATAACACCGCCAATGAAAAACATTGCCAGTGCAAAGATAAGATACATCATGCCGATGTCTTTGTGATTGGTAGTGTATAGCCATCGTCCTATGCCCTTGGCAGGACCGTGATGTTCATGTTCTTGGGTTGCTGTAGTTTCTGTCATAGCGTCTCCACATAATCTCCTATGTCACGCATGTCCTTCTCAGTCATCCATGACGCTTGTCCCCACATCATTGCACTTTGTGCACCAATGGATTCTCCATTTTTGTATTTAACAAGTTTGCTGACGATCTGCTTGCTTGTTTGTCCTGCCAGCGCGGGTCCAACACCACCTTCACCTTGAACGCCGTGACATGCGGCACACTGGTTATAATGTTGTGCTCCTACCTTAACGGCTTCGGGAACAGGTTTCTTTTCCACTACCTTTCTAAGGCAGAAAGTTTTGCCATCTCTGCAGATATTATTGAATCCTAAACTGCGATCCGGCTCAGTGCCCATCCACGCAAAGAACCCTGCGGTGACTCCAAAGATTAGCACGATACCTATTACTACTTCTTTCATACGCCTGCCTCTTTTCTCAGTTCTTCTGCTCGTTCCATTAGGAAACTATACTGCTTGATGTCACCGTTTCGCTGTGCCTTTTGAGCA
>Ga0209953_1000637_pt1 | contig 12207 bp, 21 predicted proteins | sample SalPonred_H2O_MG_FD_185713 | JGI IMG/M metagenome (GOLD analysis project Ga0209953, IMG submission 185713) | Salt pond water microbial communities from South San Francisco under conditions of wetland restoration - Salt Pond MetaG... | ecosystem: Environmental > Aquatic > Non-marine Saline and... | reverse complement strand
GCGACAGCCGTAAAGAGTAAAGGTTTATTTTGGGCGCTCGGTTGGTCGGCTTACGCCATGTCATTTTGCAGCTTTCTAAAAGCAATGGGCGACACCAGTCCCGTCTTTGACGTGGTAACCGGCTCTGTGCAAATCCTTTTCCATGCTTTCGTTTTGAGTTATGTGTCGATATACATGATTGAGCACTGGGGGCGTGATGCAAGTCAGTGATCAAGGCATCGAGCTAATCAAGCAAATGGAAGGGTTTTCAGACGTGGCGTATCCTGATGTGGGCACCGGCGGCGCACCCTTTACCATCGGGTACGGCCGAACATTCAGAGTCAAACCTGATCAGCGCTGTGATCGTATGCAAGCAGATTATTGGTTACGTCATCAAGACGCGCCAAAAGCGGCTGAGTGCGTCAACAAGCACGTCAAGCGTCCACTGAGACAGCAAGAGTTTGATGCGCTTGTCAGCTTTGTCTATAACGTCGGGTGCGGTAATTTTCGCAACTCAACGATGCTCAAGTTGCTAAACCAAGGCCACAAAAAGGCGGCATCGGCTGAGTTCCACAAATGGGTCTATGCCGACCATAAAAAATTACCCGGCTTGGTAAAACGCCGCAAAAGGGAACGCGATGTTTTCGATCACGGTTATTTATGAATTTTTGAGGGCTCACGCCAAGACGCTAATCGTCGGCGTGGGATTTTTACTAGTGTTCGCGGTTGCGTACACGCTCGGCTGGCAGAAAGAGCACAACAAACTCACTGCGTACAAAGCCTCAGTCGCTCAGCAAGCGGCTGACCAAGAGCGTCGCACCGCTGAGATCGTTAAACGGCATAAAGCCGATAAAGAGGCTATCCATGAGGATTATCAAACTAGGCTTGCTGACTTGCGTCGTGATTACGAGCGTAGGATGCGCGACAAGGACGGTTCCGGCCCCGTGTCCACCACCGCCGATGCCGCCAGCCGAGCTGATGACCCCGCCGTTGACACACGATCTTTAGAACGCTCCGCGCTATTAGAGCGCTGTGCTGAAACCAGTTTGCAGTTGGAAGAATTGCAATCCTGGATTAGGCGCACTCGATGATCATGGCCATCTGGTCATGATGCTCGCCCAGGCATTCTTGGGCATTTAGAGGGAGGCTTTATGAAAAAGCATCTACTAGCCGTGGCGCTGTCATTTGCGACAGTAAGCGCGGCACAAGCGGCCTCGGTTTTAACCGAGGGTGAAGTGGTCAATCAATGCACCTTTACGAGTGTGACGCCGGGCGAGTTCGGTTCAAACGTCATTGCGCCTAATCGTCTGTCGACATCTCATGTCGGAGGCACTGGAGGCGAAGTCGTTTTCACTTACACGGGGCAGCCAACGCTTGCGATCACGGGTCCTTCAGCTTTCGGTACATCCCCAGATTTGGGTTCTATCGTGGCTGAGTTCACCACCATCGCAAGTTCCACGGCGAAAGGTTCTTTGAGCTTCACGGGTGCATCTACGTCTACTCAGTACACCACAGGCTCAAGTGACACAATCGCTTTAGGCTTGCAAGTGTACTCAGGTGGCGAGACCAACTTCCCCGCTGGTACTTATGGTGCAAGCACGGTTTTATCGTGTAGCTAACCATGAGTAAGCTCAACATTGTTGGGCTTCTATGCGCTCTGGTGACCTCGGTCGCTGGGGCGCATGGGATTCTCCCAACCCGCCTCGAAGCGCCGAGTGGCTCAAAGCTAATCGGATACCAATTCAAAGCTCTTAATTTTTTCGATCAGTCGGCGTCCTACAAGGTCGAGTGTTTTCGAAATGCGCTTGCATTCCCAGTGCCCTGCCTTGCCTTGCCTAATCGTTTCACTATTCGATCTGAAGGATCGCGTAATTTCAGGGTGCGCCTAGACACCAATGGAAAAGACGGGCTGTACTTTATTTGTACGACCTTCCAGCCGCCTGAATCTCAATCGTCGGTTGTGACAAGAACTTGTGCAAGATTTGGTGTTGGAGTAGACCCCAACACCAAAGGGTTCGATCTGCAATGAACAAGATCATATTGTTCTTATCGTTAATCTGCCCGCCTGTCATGGCTCAATTAGGAAGTGTGGGGTTGCCCGCTGCTCCGCAATGGCCTAGTGGCACAGATCGGGTGCGGTCAGCCGATGGTGTGCAGTGTGAAAGCTCAACGGCTCCTCGACAGTGGTACATGGACGTCGGTGTCATGGCTGGTCGCGGTGCTGGTGTGGGGGCGCAAAATAACGGCGCGGTGATTGACGTCAACAGCCGGTTCATTGACCCAAATTTCCAAAGAAATACATACGCTGTGTATGCTCGCGTGGTGATCAATCTGGAAAACGCTCCACCACCGCTTAACTGTAACGCGCTGTATGCACTGGAAATCGAACGTCTGAAGTCAGAAATCGAGTACTTGAAATTTGGCGAGGGTGTGCAGGGGTCGGTCGTTAAGTAGCAGATTTAGGTGACATGGCCCTGCCACTCAACCAGCACACAATACAACCAGGCGGCTAAGACATGGCATCCGCTTGTTATGTCAGTCAAAGTGATTTAGCGACATGACTGAGCCATTAAGATAATGACATTCCACGGCTCCAGGCACATCATTACCAAATCCATTTTTAGCGGTGTACTCAAACTTCACTTTTTTAAGAGAAGAAGAACCTGTAACTTCTGTCGTACCAAATTTTCGATCAAAAGATAACGGTCTATTCAAGTCTTGTTTTGTACTTTCAATACAAGCAGTAACTGCTTCAGTCGGTATTAATTCGTAAGCATAAACTTTCAAACCGACAGCGCCGGCCACTATTAAAAGTAAAAAAACCAAGGACGGTACGTTTACGTTTCTCATGAAAATCTCCTTTTTTTCTGGTTGAGGCATTGCTTGCCTTCTAAAGTTCAATATTTTTTAGTCTGCCCAGTTTTAATTAAATACAGCTCCCAGACGGCTTTGTCCATTTTGTAGACGCCAGACTCCCATTTACGCCAGACCGACGAGTCGTCTCTGTGTACGGTTTGGGCGGCTTGAAGCTGTGTTTGCTCGGCGTCCAGTCGGGCTTGTTTGATCTGTTCGGGTGTTGGGTGTTTCATTTTGCGTCCAAGGTTTTTTATTCTGCCCATATTTTTTTGTTTGTAATTAAGTTTGATAGTTAGGCTCTATGTAAAGTAAAGGGTCAGTTGGCGTGGAAGTGACTATATGTATCAACCCAAGAATCACAACGACGATTACGCAAGCATCCCAAAATGAGTATTTTCTATTAGTGATTTCTTTGTAGTAATGTTTTGGTGCGTATTTCAGTAATTTTACAAAGTGATATTGTTTCATCTGTTTGCTCCGTGTTGGCGATGGCTTTCGCGCCTTGATTGAGATTACTTGTTGACCCAAATTTTGTGCCACGAGTTCTTGGCGTTACTAGCACCTTGGTGAATCCACACAGGCTTTTTTGTCGCCTCACGTTTTGCTTTCCATGCGTCGAATGCTTCGTCTGCCGCAACTTTTGCTTGGGCAAAACTAACAGGTTTCCCTTTTACATAGAAAACAAAGTTATTCACATCATCGTTTGTATCTTCAATAGTTTGCAGTTCGCTACGAAACCACCCGAAATCGGTTGCGCGAAAACTTTGCGTGTCGTTTTCGGGTATGTAATGGATGGCAAATTTCATGTCATTTGCTCCGTGTTGGTGGGGGCTCGCAGACCCCGGTTGGTTTATTGTGTGCTTGTAATGTTGTCTTTAGCTGTGCCGGCTCTGACCTCAACCACTGTTTCGTAACCTTGCACGCCACAACCGGGGTCGTCTGCAAATTCATACCCGGTGGCAAGGGTCACGATGATACTGTTTCCCAGTGAGCGCTCGTCGTCTATGTGAGTAATCCAAGGACGGTTTGCTTTAAGTTTGTCTAGTGTTTTGCTCATGTCATTTGCTCCGTGTTGTTTAACTACTGAAACTATATTATAGGACGAATCGACCTATGTGTCAATAGGTAAATGCAACTTTTTTAATTATTTTCCCTGTGGCATTTTTTTGCCATGACCCTTTGGAAACCCGCATAAAACCGTGGTCGATTTTGCACAAATGATCAACGGATTTTGTCCTTGTGCTATCGGCGAAAGCCTTGTTTTTATGCGGCTTTTCAGCCGATTTTCAACATAGACTTTTAATCCGTTGGTCGTGGGTTCGAGTCCCACCCGACCCACCAAAATACCTAGGAAAATCAGCCGTTTACAACTTTAAGATGTTTTCGGCTTCCTAAGGGTTTTCCCTCCTGTGGCAGAATTAAGACATTGGCCGCATAGTCTGCCAGCCCCTCACCGGCCAAATGAGCGTATCGGTTCACCATCACTAGTGACCGCCAACCGCCTAAATACTGCAAAGTCAGCAGCGGTGTGCCAGCCATGGCGTGCCAAGATGCCCATGTGTGCCGCAATCCGTGAAACGTAAATTCTTGCGGTATACCCACCAATCGACACGCTCTCTTAAACGTCCGAGAATCAACTTGGTTACGCACAGTGCCTTGAGACGTAAACACATATCGCTTGTGCAGACCCTTGCGTCTTAGCAATACGTTGTGCGCCCCGTCATTTAACGGCACAGCCCGACCATGACCAGACTTGGATTTGGCCGCAGTGACCGAAATCATGCGCCTGTCCAAATTTACCTGGCTCCATTCGAGCTTCAATATCTCGGATGCCCTCATGCCGGTATTCAAGGCAAACGCACACACATCAAACATCCAGCCATCACCCATGTGCGTAAGCAAAGATTCGGCCTGTGACTGAGTCAAATACAGTTCACGACCTTTGCTTTCAGCATGACGCCTAATGTAAGGCACAGACTGAATCCAGCCACGTTTTTTGGCATCGTTCAGTATTTTGCTTAACGTGGCCAGATAGCGGTTTTTGGCTGCACCAGATAAAGGCTTGCCGTGACCGTATTTGGCCGCGCTAGTTTTTGGCGTGGCATTCTCAATCTCATCAGTTGTCAAAGAGCAAATGCTTTTGTTTCCAAAGTGCAAGCGCCAGTGCCTGACATGCAAAACCTTGGCATCTTGGTCTCGCAAGTGATCAATGGTTTTCATGTAAGCCAGTGCCGCTTCGTCAAAAGTTACGGCATTTGGCTCATTGGAAACCTTACGTTCCCACAGCTCGACCTTTAGCTTTGCCTCGAACCGTTGCGCTTGCTCTTTGTCCTTCGTTTTAGTAGATCGTCTAGTTCTCTTACCGCTTTGGTCGATGAAATCGACGTACCAGACGCCTGAGACGGGGTGCTTAAAAATTGACATACGTCAATGCTCCTAGTTGCGACCCTCGCCGATAGCGAGTCCACTTTACCACCAGATAGCCCACTCAAGGTCGATGGCCAGACACGCCACCGATTTGTGCCAGGCAATTTGAAACCTATTTCTGACCTGATTCGTCGTGCGGTGTCGTAACTGACACCCAGCACCTCGGCGGCCTGTTTTAGGCTAAGTGCTTTTTCATTCATTTACTTCCCCCACGGGCATTTGATCGGGTGCTTGCACTCAAGCATCGTGTGCCAATGGTCACCAGTTGCATAAGGGTCTGAAGTGACAAGCGACCACTGACAATCAATACACGACGGAGCCGATCCAAAACACTTGCCAGAATTGAGCCGGTGCGGAAACGGATACGCCGTGCATCGACAGGTGCTATTTTTCTGGGTCATTTGCGTTGACCTCGTTGACCATGTCAATCACTTGATCAATCGTGTAATTTCGGATTCTTTCGGCAAAGGCGATCAGGTGATCCCAGTTGGCTTCGTCGACTTTGAAGCCTGACTGCTCTGCGATTGAAAGTACTGTCGAGTTGTCCATCTATTGCTCCATCAAAATACGGTTTGTTTATTCATTTCGTGATTGGCGTGTAGCTGCTTGTGATGGGCGGGACACAGCCAAACAACACTTAAAGGCCTGCTGTAGTCTGGATGGTGCGCCTCGGCTGCCTCGCCGCATTCCTGGCATGGCAACTTAAGAATCTTTCCGGACTTGACGGCGTTTCCAAGAAGTATTTGGGCCTTTCGTCTTTCTGGATGTTGAGTTCTCCACCTAGATTGGATTGCTCTGGATTTAGAAATTCGATGCGGATGCTTAGCCCTAAGTCTGTCGTATTCAAGTACGGACTCCCTGTGCGTAACGTGTCGATGATTGTGGACATCTAATTTCGTGCAAGATTTGCATTTATTCAGAGTCCCATCTTTCATCTGGGCGTGTTTATAAAAATCCGAAAGTGGTTTTAATTTCAAACATTTGAAGCAAACCTTTTCGGTCTTTTGCGATGTTTTTTCGGTGGTTATCATGCGCCACCTAGTTAAAAGGTATATCGTCGTCCAAATCCGAAATTGGTTTTGGGTCGGTTTCGACTTTTGGCTTATGATTTGGTTCGGAGTTTTGCTTAGGTTCATCATTTCGCCCAAGCATTTTCATTTCACGCACCTTGACCTCGGTGATGGACTTCTCAACACCTTGCTTGTCTTTGTACTGTCTTGTCTGAAGCGAGCCTGAGACGTAAACAAGTTGGCCTTTGGTCAAGTACTGGCCGCAAATCTCAGCCAATTTTTGATAGGTCACGCAACGGAACCACTCGGTCTTTTCTTGTTTTTGCCCAGACTTGTCTTTGTAGGATTCGCTGGCGGCCACACTAAAAGAGCAAACGGCATCGCCACTTGCTGAGTATCGCGTATCTGGGTCTTTGCCCAGACGACCGATGACTTGAACTTGATTAAGCATTTGATCTTCCTTTAGTCATGACGTATCGCGCAAAACTCTTGCCGTTTTGCTCTACTTTCTGCGTAATGATGGTGTGTCCGTCATTTCGTAAATCTTGAACTCTTGCAGCCAGTCTGAAAATCCCACCTCGTTTCAGTGCCTGTATTGGGGTAACTGGGCCTTTGCGTAATTGCTCAAGCAACCATGTTTTTTGGCTCATTTTGATTCGCTCCACTTGATAAGACGGTGAACGGTTGACTCAACTTCAAACAAAAATGCTTTGACTTCAGACGCGATTTCACTAATGGCATCGTCGTCTCGATCAATACGGGTGACGTACATCTGCATCTCAGTACCGAGCCTTGGGTCAAAGCTCACAAAATCGCACCAAGTGCGACCCGTGCAAGCCATTTGCCATTGCATCTGGTACAGATATTTCTTATCGACTTGGCCAGACAAGATCGTGTTGATATGCGTTGCGGGATTGGGACACTTGATTTCGACTAAGCCTTGGTCACCCACCAAACCGTCAGGACTAGCGCCGGCCATCTCGATTGAAGGGTGCTGAACCATGTCGGACAAAAGAACGATCTGACCCGTTTCAGCCTCATACGCTGATCTGGCTAACGGCTCACATTCACGGCCCCAGCGCATGGCTGGCGTATCGAAACTATCAGCGACCTTGCCGGTCAAACGCTCGGCTACCAACTCAGCCAAGTAATTCGCACGACTGGCTGACGGTCCTGATTTGGTCTTGGCCATGACGTCTGAAATACGACTGGCGGTCACCTTTCCCCTACGCTGTTCGAACCAAGCATCGCTTCCTTGCTCAATCATCTGATTCCTCCACGACCTGAGATGCAATCGACTTCAATTCGCCTTGGTGCTTTTGCCAGTAGGCGACTTTGAGCGAACCTTTGGGTAATTGCTTAAACGCATCAGACAAGGACTGTTCGCCACGTTCAGCGGCATCGACCATCGCGTGATGGTGTTGCGCCTCAAAATTATGCAACCCGTCAGGTTCATGATTTTGCGCGGCTTGTTGCGGCTTTGATTGCGGTGACGTGGCGACGACTTCTGCCTCATCTGGGTCAAAGATGCCGCCAAATCCAAAAGCCAACCTTGCGGCCTGAATCATGGCCTTGTGGCGCAACATTCGCTTTGGGTGCGATTTCCACGGCTGTGTTTCGCGCTTGCATTCAGACAAGAACTCAGTCACCGTGGTCGGGTGGCTACGGTCTTTGCGGTAAACAGAGCATGTGCATGACTCATCGTCTTGCTTAAATTCCATCCCGTCAAACTGCTCATGGCTGTTGATAATGCGCGACCAGCCATCGACACCGACAACCGGAACGATGCCGTTTTGACGATCAGGAAAAGCGTAAATCTCTTTAGTCCATGGATTTAAGCCATGAGCGTTGGCCACTGTGAGTAGTGCAACCATCTGGCTATCTGATACCTGACCCTTAAACGCCGTTGCTTTCAAGGTGTCTATCAGGTCTGAACCATCGCCCATGTCGAGCTTGGTTGCGAGCTTGTTGGTGAGTGTTGCTAATTGGCTCATAAAACCTCCAAAATCAAAATGATCGCTGACGCGCAAAGACCCAATACACCAATCACCGCTATGGTCAGGTCGTATGTTGAAAAGTTGACGTCGTCTGGGTTGTGCAGCTTGGCTGAAGTGCCAAACGCCTCTTGTTGGGTGCGCGGTGTTGCGCGGTCTATTGATTTCATGGGTTCACCATTTCATAAACCCATGTCTGAGCGCCTTTCATGCACTCGTTTTGCCAGTGCAAACCAAAGTCAGCTGGTTGCATGGTTGTCTTGTTCAAGTCCTGCATCATTCTTCTAAAAACGCTGTCGTACCAATCAAGACCTTCATCTTTGACGTCAATCAAAATCTCATAAACATTTTGCGGATTGACACTCATGGCATCCAAAGACGTTGCCGATAATTCACCTAAAGCAACGCACAACTCAGATGACAGTTCGCTGGCGTGTTCAGCAAGCTCCTGCAATTGAGCTTCAGATGAATATGCTGGTGAAGAAAAAGCGATTGCAACTGATGCGATAAATAGTTTGGTTTTCATGATTTCTCCGTTCGGTTTGTTTTTTGAACTGAAACCAAAGTATAGATATGTGAAATACACAAGTCAAACCTTTGTGTGTAAAAAAATACACATTTGTTGATTAGTGATTTCCCTTAGACGAAAAAAAACGCCCCGAAGGGCGCTTGGATTATCAAGGATCATTTACAACGGATTGCCGTGCCAGACGTATATCACGCGACCAATGACCTCAATTTCAAAATCGCCATTAAGCGTGTCAACGGTGTCGTGGTTCGGATTGTCTGAGCTAACCTCAAACTCGCCAGACAAGCGCTGACGAACACGCTTCACAAACAACCGGCCATGCGTCCTCAAAACATAAACGCCATCGACGTTTACTTGGTTGATTCCGGTATCGACTAGCAAGACATCGCCGCTACCAATGGTCGGGCTCATGCTGTCACCGTAAGCGCCGATGAATCTCAGTCGCTTTGGGTCAGCGCCCAATCGAGACACAAACCCTTCAGTCAACGGCAGTCGCTTGGCGATCACGTCTGTTTCTAGTGCTTCTGCACCACCGCCCATTTCTCCTGAGTTTTCAAGCAAAGGCACAAAGACGCCCGTGTCTTTCTCGCCTATCTTTGACGCAGCAACGATCTGAGACTTGACGTCATCAGGCACTGGGCATCGGGTGGCCACTGCAATTTTCAGCACATCGGCCAGGTTCGGGCTGTGTCGGCCATGTTCCCAGCTAGAGATGTTGGCCTTGCTTGTACCAATTTGATTTGCTAACTGCTCTTGATTCATGCCCGCATCAAGACGGGCTTTTTTTACCCAATCGCTAAACATGAAAGCTCCCGTTAATAGTTTTAGTTGGTTCATCAGTGTAAACCTCAGAGCATAAAAAGTACAGATTGCACTTGCAAGCGGTTTTGTTATCTAGTATTGTTCACAAAACAAATTTTCCACAAATCTTGACCGAGGATAGAAAATGACAGACAAACAAGCGCTCAAAGTAGCCGTCGAGATTGTCGGCAGTCAGGGCGAACTAGCCAAACTCGTCGGCGTATCGAAGGCGGCAATGAGCCAAGCCGTGCGCGACGCAAAGCGCCAAATCCCAGCGCACTGGTGTCCAGCAATCGAAAAGGCAACGGCTCGCCAAGTGTGCTGTGAGCAACTAAGACCCGACGTTGATTGGGCTTATGTGCGAGCCGGCAAAGATAGATTGAGCCGGATGGATTTGCATCTGTGAATCGGCTTTTTTCCAAAGCGCAAAGGAAAAAAATTTATCTGGCAGCTGGTGGTCAGTGCGAGATGTGTGGGATTGCTTTACCGAAGTCTTGGGAGGCTCATCACATAAAGCGGTTTGCCGACGGTGGCGTAACCGAAATCAACAACGGAATGGCTCTTTGTCGTCCGTGTCATTTATCAATTCACTCAAGGAGAGTAAGCGTGAACAAGGTACAAGCCCGTGGTTGGCAGGAAGATGCATTATCAAATTTTATTGGTTCAAAGAAAAAGTCTTTTTTGGTTAATGCGACTCCAGGTGCAGGAAAGACTGTTTTTTCGGGTCTTTGTGCTCGTCACATGATTGATTCCGAATACATCGATTTTGTTGTTGTGGTTGTTCCAACAACAGCCCTAAAGGGTGATCGTCACGGCGGCTTTCTAGCCGACTGGACTAAATGCGGTGTTGATTTGGCCAAGGTTTTAAGCAATTCCGACGGCCACCCAAAAGATTTCAATGGCGGTTTGGTTACATACCAACAGTTGCCAAACATCGTTTCAACATTTAAGACGTGGAATCGAAACGGTGTTCGCCTGATGTTTGTGTTTGATGAGGTGCATCACGCAAGTGAGCACAACAAATGGGGCATGGCCGCAGATCAGTGCGGTGATATCGCTGACCGCATTCTTTGCATGAGTGGAACGCCGTTTAGGGGTGACGGCAAGCGAATTGCTTTTATTGATTATCAAGAAACGATGGTTGACGGCAACGCCGTGACAATGGCCAAAGCAGATTACTCGTACTCATATCGCGAGGCCGTTCGTGACCGTGTGTGCAGAGAGCTTGTGTTTATCCCTGACGTAGGAAAAGCGGAGTATCGGCACAAAGGGGAAATCAAGTCAATCGACATTAGCGACGCCGACCAGAACGATGAATCATTCGTTGCAAAAACGATTTTTGGCAAAGATTCGGCATGGCTAGAAAAGGTAATTGCTCGCGCTGACGCCCAGTTAGATGAATACCGATTGGACGATCCAGATGCAGCTGGCATCGTTATTTGTAGACCAGGTAATGATGGCGATGACGATCGGCATTTAATGAATGTACGCGCAGCAGTTCGCAAGGTTACTGGCGAGGCCCCAGAGATTATCACGCACGACGATCCTGATGCTGACGTAAAAATCTCTCGTTTTCGCGACGGAAACAAGTCTGGTCGATGGATTTGCTCGGTTCGCAAGATCTCCGAAGGCGTGGACATTAAACGCTTGCGTGTCATGGTGATGGCAAGCAATCCAAGCACAGAGCTTTTGTTTCGCCAAATGGTAGGTCGTGTCGTTCGCCATGAGGACAAATCGAAGCCAGAAGATGCGACCGTCTATATGGCTGGGTTTTCTCGACTGAAAGACTGGGCATCAAGAATTGAGGCAGAAGCCAAGGCCGGATTAAGCGATGATCGCGGTGAAAACGAAAACAAAATCCAAGACGGCGGCGATGGTGATGAAAAGCCTCAATCGGACTTTTTGCCATTAGGTAGCGAGCATCAGGCTGGCGGTGGAATCTCGTCGACTGGTGAGGTTTACACGGCTGAAGAAATCGAATACGCAGAGTCACTAAAGCGCGGTGATTACAAGCTGTCTTTCGTTTCTGCAACCACATTGGCACACATCAACCGAAAGCTCGGCGTTGAGCCAAAGCTAGAAGAAATAAACATACCAAAGCATGACGCAAAACTTGAGCTCAGAAAAGAGATAGGACGCACGGTCAAGCAAATTGCAATTGCTCAAAGTCCGCAAAACCCAGACTTTCCAGGCACTTGGAGTCAGGTCAACAAAAGATGCGGCGTCAACGGAATTGACGATTTGATGGACAACTATGACATCCCAAAAATGCAGCACGTTTTGGAAGTCGTTAAGTCCATGAAGGCTGGAGGGTTCCGAAATGCCGCATGATCTTATAAATCAAGCCCAGCAAGTCCTTGGTCGCGGCGAATCAAACCTGATCGATGTTTTGCCTAAGTTCATTGAGCGAATCATTGACGAGCAATTGTGGCGCGAATGCAAGACCAAAGAGGGAGAGCCGTTCCAATCTTTCCAGCACTTTTGCGAATACAAATTGTGGTGGGGTCTTGAATGTCCCATTGACCGCATGGTGGACTACTGCAAATACTCTGAGTCTTGCACCAAGTTGTTGCTGTCTGAAGTACCGGCGCTGGCGAAGAATGGTACGAAT
>Ga0209953_1000636_pt1 | contig 12215 bp, 12 predicted proteins | sample SalPonred_H2O_MG_FD_185713 | JGI IMG/M metagenome (GOLD analysis project Ga0209953, IMG submission 185713) | Salt pond water microbial communities from South San Francisco under conditions of wetland restoration - Salt Pond MetaG... | ecosystem: Environmental > Aquatic > Non-marine Saline and... | reverse complement strand
CCGGCCTGAGTGGGAGTCAGTCGGGTGTGGTGCAGGTGCAGGTTTCAGCGTATTCGGTGGGGGTCTTGTAGCCCAGGCTGGAGTGCCGTCTGACGTGGTTGTATTCGCGGTGCCAGTCGGTGAGTTCGACGCGGGCGTGCAGGATCGTGGCGAAGGTGCTGATGTTCAAGAACTCGTCCCGTTGGCGTGAATGGAACGATTCGACGTACCCGTTCTTCCACGGTTCCCCCGGTGGGATGAAGGCCAGGTCCACGACGTCTTCGGCCCAGTGAGCCAGGGCTCGGCAGGTGAGTTCGGGCCCGTTATCCATGCGTAGGACCTTCGGCATGCCATGCACGAGTGCGAGGCGTTCGAGGATGTCGACGACGTCTTCACCAGTGATCGAGGTGTCCACGGTGTCATCGAGAACCAACCGGGTGTGTTCGTCGATGATCGAAGCGATCTTGAACCCGGTGCCGTCCTCGAGGTGATCGGCCTGGAAATCAATCGCCCACACGTGATGCGCATACTCAGCTGTCACCGGCGCTTGCCCGGTGGAGGAACCGCGGCGTTTACGCTTCCGCCTTTGGGGCACGCGTAGGCCTTCTTCGCGCCATAAACGCTGGGTTTTCTTGTGATTCACCGCCCAGACGTACGCGCGGGCATCGTGGTGCGCGCGACGGTATCCCCACCGCGGGTGCTTCGCGGCATACGCGCATAGCCACGTCCGCAGGCCCGCATCAGGATCCGTTGGCTTCTGGCTTGCCAGGGGCCTGCGGAACGTCGAGCGCGGCAGCTCGACGACCTTGCAGGCTTTGCGCTCGGATAAGCCGAGTTCGGTGATCAACTGTTGAGCGGCGGCCCGCTTGGCGCGCGGGCCTAAAATTTTCCCTTGGCGATCTCCTTCAGCGCTGCTTTCTCCATCTCAGCATCAGCCAGCAACCGCTTCAACGTGGCGTTCTCGGCCTCGAGTTCCTTCAACCGTTTGGCGTCATCAACGTTCATGCCGCCGTAGCGCTCCCGCCAGCGGTGGAAACTGGATTCAGAGATACCCAGCGTCCGGCATACAGAGGCGAGGTCTTCACCGTTAGCCAGGAGCTGGTCGGCTTGGCCTAACAGGCGCACGATCTGCTCAGGGGACTTCCTTCGACGGGTGGTCATGATGCTCATCCTTCCGCCAGCCGAGCTGGCGATCAGGACTCCCATCAACACTGGACCGAAAAATCGGGGTCATGCCAGGGTGATACTCACTTTCTGAAGGTTAGCGCTCCTAACGCTGCCAGCCGCTTGTCGAATTCAATTTCGGGGTAAGACAGCTTGGCCCGTAGCCCACAAAAGACCCTCGCCAAGTAGCTCCATTTATGCCTGGGTAAGCGCCGCCGAAAGGACCCGATCATCATGGGTGTCGGGCTTTTCCCATACAGCAATGTTGAGTATGGATCGGATGGATCAGCCGATGTTGCGTAGCCGTTTCCCACTCCGCTAAACGGCACTTCCAGCCAGTCAGCCACCGCTTGCACTCCGCTGGAAGGATCTGTCACCCAGTCCTCGTAACGTACGACGTGAATCTGCCTCGGGTTGACTATGCCTGACAATAGTTCCAGTAGGCCTTCGTAGGACTCCCACACCCGCTCCAAATAGAAACGAGGTGTGTGCTCGTACCGCTGCCTATTCTGCACTTCAAGCGCTGACGCCATTACATCAAGTGGATCCCGCATACACAAGAGCAGCCGAATTCCGTTGCGTTCGACGAGTCGCAGGAGAGATGCTGGATATCTGACCAGTTCAGGATCCTTGCCGACACTCCAGGAGCCATTTGACTCCGGTGGCATAAGTTTCACCAGACTGGAATCCTCAAGATCATACGAGAGCGAGTCATCTCTCAGCCAAGCCGCGAATCGCTTCGGTTCATAGCCACTTCTCCATCGTGTGGTCACTGCAAGTAGGTCACTTAGGGGAGTTATCTCCGGCTTCGGGCGACTGTGCAGTAGCTCAGTCAAGATGTTGTCCGCGACCATTGTCGTGCCTGAGCGCATCGGACCCGTCACGATGACCCGGTTCACAATCTTCATGGTAACCTAAGGTCTCTTCGAGCCTTCTTGTGAATCCTTCTCGTCAAGAAGCTGCAATTCGGCTCCTCGATAGCCTCCTCATCCGGAGTCTTCCGTTTCCTAGCGAGGGAAGTCCTCGTCACAGCCACAACCACGAGATATCGTCTCCTTGACTGGTCCTGACCCACTCCCTTAGACGCGTTGGTTGAGAGACTTTCTGTCTCGGTGCGTTGCCGACGGGAGTCCGGAGAATGCCGAAGCCGTATCCGGCGGCGTATCACTGCCAAGCCTTAGCGCTACCGGATGAGGGCCGCACTGTTCGCGACGTTGCGGCCAGACTGCGGGTCGCAGAGTCATGTTTGCACCGCTGGCAGCGCCAGCAGCGCATCGATCAGGGCCTCATCAGTGGCGTAAGTGATGCTGAACGAAGCGAGCTGGCGGCTGCGAAGCAGCGGATCAGGGATTTGAAGGAGGAAGTCACGATCCTTCGCACGGCAGCTGGCCTGCCCCCTGTTTTCGGTCCGGTTGATCTGACCCCCTGGATTTGGCCACTTCTAATGTTGGGGAAGGCTGGTTGAACCGAAAGGGGATCGTTATGCCTCGTCAGTATCCAACTGCTTTTCGGCAGGCTCTCGTTGATCGCATGCTCGCCGGTGAAAGCGTTCTGTCCCTTGTTGCTGAGACCGATGTATCAGAACAGACGCTGCACCGATGGAAGACGTAAGGGCGGGTTCATGCCGGTCTCGCCGAGGGTGTCACCTGAACCGAGAGTCAAGCCCTACGGGACGCGCACCGACGCATCAAGGAACTCGAAGATGAGCTTGCTTTAGTCAAAGCCGCCAGCGAGATCTACGACGCCCAGGCGGCGGTGGACCCAAAAGACGGCAAGCCGTCGCGGTTGAACTGACCGCGCGCGGCTACTTAATTCGCCAGGCAAGTCGCGCTGCAGGTGTTTCCCGATCGACGTTCGCTTATCGCACCAGGGTGCGACCTCCCACCGACCGGGCGATCCGTCGGCTGCCGCTGAGTGATGCGATCGCTGCGGCGCACGCCTAGTCCCTTGGTGTTTACGGATACCGCCGGGTCCAAGCGGCGCTTCGGATCGAATCCGATCTCATGATGAACCGCAAGCTGGTGTCCTTGATCATGGCTCAGTTGGGTACTCACTGGCTTCCCCGACGCAGGTCGCGGCGCCGGAATCTCGTGAGCATCGCCACCAGCGGCGATCTGATGAACTGAGACTTCACCGCCACGGCTGCGAATCAGCTGTGGGTCACTGATATCACCGAACAGCCCACCACCAAGGCCCGCGTCTATGCGTGCGTGGTCGTGGATGCCTTCTCCCGCAAGTCTGTCGCTTGGGCGGTCAGCAGGAGAGCCGGCACCACGTTGGTGAACTCCGCCATCAACCTGGCCACTCGAAGTCGCACCATCACTGAGAACACCATCATTCACGCCGACCACGGGCCGCAATTTCACAGTGTGGGCATTCACTACGAGTCTGCATGCCTACAGACTACGACTGAGCATGGGAACCGTCGGGGATTGCTATGACGATGCCCTCATCGAGTCGTTCTGGGGACGGATGCAAACTGAACTTTTCGACACGCTCAAGTGGAGCACCGTGGAACAAGTCAGCGTGGCTATCGCCGACTACATCGAGAACTTCCACAATACCCGTCGACGCCACTCTGCCCTGGATATGCTCACCTCCTCCGAGTGCGAAACACTCACCACACCCCAGCTGCACCATGCGTGAGCCCGGACCAAAAACAGGGGGTCAGATCAGCCGGATCAACCAGCAGGGGTCAGGTCAACAGGAGTCCCTGCAAGATTAGACCGAGAAATCAGGATCATACCACCCAGACTCTCATGGGGTCCGACTTGGTACGCAATGAGTGGTGACAACAATGTGCCGGGATCAACAATTACGAGGTGGCTGTCGCTGGGAATCACGAAGTTGTTCCCAGAAAGGCGAGTACTTGATGATGGCAGCCACTGCACGTATGCCATCTTTCCATCCAATCTTCTTTCCTTCGGCATAGGTCCGGCCTGAATAGGAGATGCCCACTTCGTAGATCCGACTGCCCTGTGCTGCAACTTTGGCTGTAACTTCGGGTTCGAAACCGAACCTGTCTTCCACTAAATCAAGGCTCTGGATCAAATCAGTTCGGAAGACCTTGTAGCACGTCTCCATATCAGTCAAGTTGATATTCGTCGCCATATTTGAAAGCGTGGTCAAGACTCGATTGCCCAGACTGTGCCAGTAATACACAACTCGATGTTCCGCGCTACTCATGAAGCGTGATCCATAGACGACATCCGCGCGGCCATCACGTAGCGGCACCAGCAAGCGAGCCAGGTCAGCCGGGTTGTACTCGAGATCTGCGTCCTGGACGACGACGAAGCGACCGGTAACTTCAGCAAATCCTCGCCGCAGGGCCGCGCCTTTACCGCGATTCACTGGCTGTCGAATAAAGCGCATCCGCTCATGTCTGATCTGCTCGACGAGCTCCGCGCTGCTGTCTGTGGAGCCATCGTCAACTACAACAATCTCAAAGACGAACGGTAGGTTCAGTAGCCGCTCAATTGTAGCAACGACTGTCTCGGCCTCGTTATAGCAGGGCACGACAACCGATAAGTCTCTGACTTCATCTTGCATCCGCTTTCTCCCCGTCTCCAGGTGCGACATCTAACGAGTCACCTATAATCATGCCGTACGGTCGAAGGTAAGATGCTGTCAGGGATAAGAAGAGAGCCTCATCTCAAGACAGAGTATGACTACTCGCGGGCGCTTGAAATTCGGGCGACGAATATCCGAGAAGCCCCATTAGCCTCGTTCAAATGCCCCCGTCAGCGATCTGAACTCGCTCTCCGATAACTTTCGTGGACGTAGGAAGCGACACGCATGTTCCTAATGGCTTCAAACGCATCGCGCTTGAGGAGATGGGGGTTGAGACTTCCCAGAAAGGAGACTTAGAAAGCCTGACCTGACCCCTGTTGGTTGATCCTGATCTGGCTCACTAAGCGGGGGCAGGTCGATCCCTTGAGAATCATGCGAGTTTGAAGTCAAATCAACCTGATATTGCCGCTCAAGCCCAACACTGAATAGTCTCGGGACCAACGTACTACGGCACGCAACAGGTTACCAAACCTCTGCGCTATCGTTTCCACTCTGATCCGGAACGTTGGCGTAGCAACAACCGCCAAGCGGCAGCGAGCGGGGGAAGGCAGATGGCGGACACGAACGCCGATCAAGCCAGCGCGGCCGGCGGAAAGGGAGGCCAGCGCACGCGAAAGGTTGGTCCCAAAAAATCTTTCCTGCGTCAGCCTTGGACCATCCCGCTTTATCTTTACCTCACGGCCATCTTGATCAGAATCCCAGCACTTACGCAAGAGTTACCGCCGTATGTCTTCTGTGATGAGTCCATGTGGCTCAACTCAGTCAGCGGGATGCTGAGCTCGGGATCGCCGTTAGCGACGGAATTCAGGTCGGGCGGAGTGAACATCTATCCCGTCTATCTTGTCGCGGAGTTCGTTAACTCGATGACCGGCTCGGAAGTTTCAGACACGCAACTGCTCGTTGTAGGTCGAGTCATATTGACTGTGCTTCTTGGATCAGGCGCTGTCGTGTTCATCTATGAAACGACGCGCCTAATGTTTGGCCGCACCGCAATTGCTCTAGTGGCCGGCGTCGCCTTCCTCGTCTCCCCATTCGTCTATGCGGTCAGCCGGTATTGGTACCCGGATCACTACATCGCTGTCATGTCAGCTGGTCTTCTCTACTTCACTGTGCGAGCAACTCTTGGGCCCCCGCGCTTCAGGAATTGGGGTTTCGCTGGCCTATTTCTGGGCTTGGCTGTCTCGACTAAGTACACAGGGGCGTTCTTGTCCCTACCACTCTTAGTCGCTGCAGTTGCCAGCGTGTGGGGAGCAAAGCGGCCCGGGAACGGCCCATCATCCATTCGGAACATGATTCCGTATTGGTCTTGGTCGGTCGCTGTCGCTCTCGCTGCTGTAGTGCTAATTAATGCAAGCGCGTTCTTCGAGCTTGACCGATTCCGGGCCGACTGGCAATACAACTTGGATAACTACGCAAGAGACGGGTTCAATTTCGCGGGCATTGCCTTTTACTTAGTACTGCTTTACTTGCTCAGCATGTCTCTCCCAGGCGTGATCGCATATTTTCTGGGTTATCGCACTCTGTACAGGGAGTCACGTACATTCTTCGTCCTACTGTCTCTCTTCCCCGTCCTCATCGCTATCTATATGGGTTCCGCACCACTCGTCATCAACCGGAACATGTCCATTGCCCTTCCATTCATTTTACCGGTATTTGCACTTGGCTTGGTATCGCTCACGAAGCTCGCTCCAGGCTGGCGACGCACTGTTGGGTGGACGATGTCTGTCATCATTTTGATAGTGCCGTCTGCTCAATTGGCCATGTCGATCACCAAGGATCTGCGAAGTGACTCAAGATTTTTAGCGGAGGCGTGGCTTGCACGAAACCTTCCACAGGCGGCTCTTGTTGGCACCAACGAGTTCTGTTCGGGGCCCAGCCCCGCGGCTGCGGCAGGGCTGTTCACCGAGAACGATCACGAGATGGCACAGAACCTTCCCTACTACGTGATGAACAGTTATTGGCTCAGCCCATTGAGCGCCTCGTACAGAACCCGCGGCATGCTGCAGCAACTTGACCAGAAGTATCTCCACTATTATAACGGTTTTTGGGATCCTGCACCTTTCAGAATCTCTATGCGGTCTCCATCGGTTAAGGAACTGGCAGACGCGCGCGGATATCGCGTTCTCAAGACCTTCTCTTCCAACGGACCAGAGATAGTTGTACTTGAACGGAAGTGACCCAGCGGCGCGAGCCGGCCCCGCGCACCTATGCTTGGGGCATGGGAACTGCCGTAATGTGGTTTTGCCGGTGATGTCCAAGCCCGAGGACTTCAAGTTGCGCGCATTTTGCGCGCAAGTCGGCGCAGACCCCATGCTGACACAAGCGGCCGGCGGAAACGTCTCAGCCAAAGTCGGGGATGAACTGTGGGTAAAGGCATCGGGCACTTGGCTTGCCGACGCGCTCACGCGCGACATCTTCGTGCCCGTTGACCTACCACGATTGCGTGACCAAATCCAGCAGCAGGATTATAGTGCCGCGCCAGTCGTCCTAGGTCCGTCTAAGCTGCGGCCTTCGATTGAGACAGTGATGCACGCCTGCCTGCCTCATCGCTACGTTGTCCATCTGCATTCCATCCAGGAGCTTTCCATTTTGGTCCGCGATGATCCAGAACCTGAACTCCAGCGCAGCCTCAGAGGAGCCTCATTCAACTGGTGTCTGCTGCCATACTTTAGACCCGGAGGCTCGCTGTCCGAGGCAATTGCCGCGGTGGTCACTCCGAGGGACGACGTGGGATGTTTGCTGCTGAGGAATCACGGGGTCGTTTTTGGTGGGGAAACACTTGACCATGTTTCGGAAATGATTTGTGAAACACATGAGCGTCTACGGGGCGCTACGCGGATCGTGAATTCCATACGCGCGAGCGAGTCAAAATTTGAGCCCGGTGTGACAGGTTGGCGTTCACCACAAGATCGCTCACTGCATGACTTGGCGGTTCACCCAGTGCTACTGTCGCGACTCCAAGGTGACTGGGCGTTGTTCCCCGATCATGTTGTGTTCCTCGGCGCCGAACCTGTGGTCGTGTCCAATACGCCGTCACTGGAACACCTTCCGACCGAGGCTCAGGTCGCTTTCGTTGCAGGTGAAGGTGTGGCGATTCGGGAAGGCCATAAGGTCGGATTAGAACAACAACTGAAAGCTTACTTGCATGTGATTGAACGCCAGGAGCCTTCTCAGTCGTTGACTTCCCTCTCCGACGAGCAGGTGGCGGAATTGCTCAACTGGGACGCGGAACGTTACAGAATCTCTCTCCAAGAAAACTCGCGGGGGTCCTAGGACTACCCCTCCACTCGGGTGATCTGGAACGCAACGCCCCCGTCTCCATATTGCCCGAACTGCCTCAGCGACACATCTGGGTGGCGCGCTAAAAACCTGGCCAAGGCACCCGACTCTCCCCGAGCTGGATCCCCTCCGAATGCCAGGAACTCGTCGAAGATCAGCATGCTTCCGCTCCGCAGTTTTGGCTCGATCCACTCGAGGGCTCTAAAGGTGGGTTCACCGAGATCCATATCAAAGAGGCAGATAGCAGCGACCTCATCGGAAATGTAGTGATCCACAGGAATGAGCGGATCCCCCGAGGCATCCGTGGCCTCCATCAGATCGAGAGCGTGCAGTTTGATCCTTGATGTTTCCTTCTTGAATCGTCGCTGGACTGCCTGCTGCGACGACGTGAACTTACCTCCACTCCATGCTGGGTGGACATCGTCGCTATTTGTTGACGAGAATTCCGAAAATGTGTCAAAACCATGGAGAGTCCTATGCATCCGTCTAATCCCCAGAGATGCACTATGGCACCTACGCTCAGCGATTTCGGCGGAGCGAATCGAGTTGCCGGAGGCAACGCCGAACTCCACGTAGCAGCCGGGTACCTCGTCTACCGCAAGGTGCCAGAACACCATCTTCAATGCTCTAGACTTGGCCAGGTTGTGGACTACCGGTGGAGGCACCAAGCCGAATGCACGGAGGATGAGATCAACGCTCGTCGATAGGCGCTTAAGTTCAATTCTCATCGACACGATTCCCTTCCTCACTGGCAATTCCCAAATCGACCGGACCCAAAACAGTTAAATGCCGATCGAAGTGTAGTCAGTTTTAACCGATCGTTGACACCTGTTAACCGCACCGCTAGAAACAGAGCCACCCCTCGCACAGCAGTATTGAGACTCATGCTACTCACATACCGCGCTCAGATCTTCATGAATCTCGGGCTAGCCTTCGCAGTAGTCCACGAATCTCCGAGTAGTCAGAAAAGGTGGCGTCAGGGAGTGAATCACCCACTCCGGCACGAACCCCCCTGTGGAGCTTCTGTAAGGTCACAGCCCCGATCGACTCGCGTGCTCCTTGGATATCCGTGCGCGGGTCGTCACCGATCATCCACACGGTCTGCCCAGACGGGCGCAATTTCGACAAAGCCAAGCGAAAGGGATCCGGATGCGGCTTATCCGCGCCGGCCTCCTCGCTAGTAACAATGAAGTCAATGAAGTTATCTAGGCCGAAATAGACGACCTTCCTGAACTGAATCTGGGCAGTTAAATCCGTCACGATGGCAGTAGGAATCCCTCGAAGGCGCAGGTCATCCAGTAACTCAATCACCCCGGGAAACAAACGGGCGGTTGCCAGGAATGTTCGCCAATAAGTCTGCTCGAAATCCAATGCCAAGAGGACCTGAGACCCGAGTCCGAGCGTCTCGAGCACACGCTGCATGTATAGCAGTCGACTGTGCGAAGAGGCTGTGACACCTAGTCGATCTTTCACGTCGGTGCGAGACTGATCAAATGCCCTGTCGAAGTCCGTCTCGGAAATCGCAAGCGTTGTAACGACTTTGGTTCGCACCGCCGCCTGAGCAGCTTCGTGGCAGGGCCCGTACTCATATAGGGTGTTGTCAGTGTCAAGCAAAACGCCATCAGGAAGGGCTACAAAGGCTTTTGGAGTATTGATCTTCATGGTGCGAAGCTCCTGGTCATTGAGTGTTCTGCCTGAACGAGAGTCAATAGCTGCATAATCCCCAAGACTCCGTCTTGCCAGAGTGGTTCGGTGTCGAGGAAATCTCTGATCCGTGGGCAAGCAATTGAAGCGGCTAATGCCACGTCCTGAGCAGAGCAATCTCCCTCAATTGTAAACTCCGTTCGGAGATTCCCTTCAGAAGCCTTGAATTCAACGTAGAGGCCGCAGACGCCTACAAGGACTCTTGTGAGGAGTCTGGGACTCAAGCCTTCGTTAGCTTGCACAACCAGGAGAAGCCTCGGTGTCTGGCCCATGACTGTATTCTCTAAATCCGCAGTCCTTAAAGCTCGAACAGAAAACACAAGATCAGCTTGAGATTTCTGCGGATGCACGAACTTCCTTGCGTCAAGTTGACGACTATCGAGAGCTTCCTGCACGGCGTCTGGCGTGTGTCCGCGCTCTTGTACATCGCGTCGTGTCTTAAGGAAGCGCCTGAGGTCCTCGTCCATATCCAAATAGATTGTGACGCTGCAGAGGTCCCGAACGGCACTGAAGTAGAGGGCATGTAGGCCGCTGGCGATCACGAAATCGTTCGGCTTGATGGGCAGTAATTGGCTCAGCCGCCCAGACTCATGGTCGTAGTGGCGTGAATAGACCGTCTTTCGGTTCATCAAATCGTGGACATCTCGAACGTACCGTTCAAGGTCGTTGGCACTCGGATTCAAGTGGGTCAAGGCCTGCCAAATTGGCCGCTGCCGGTCCCACAGGTGGTAGTCATCGCCCGATATAAAGGTAACGGAGTGCCCACCAAACAACCCGCCGATGGCCTGTGAGAGGGTATCTTTACCCGACCCTGAATCACCTGCGATACCGAAAAGGAATGGGCGTCGATTCAGGCGGAGGTAATCATTACGTTGAACACCATCACGCCAGGCGCGTAGCCCAAGAACTAGTCCGACGGCCAAGAGACTCGTGTGGACAAGAGAGTCAGCCACTTCCTCCAGACCAACGCCATTGAAACTTGGGGGATCAGTCATCGCGGCAGCAACTAGACCCATCCCCTCAACGCCTACCAGACTGCTGACAACGAAAAGAGCCCCGAAGGTAGCGACTAGGAGTCGCGCAACACCGTCTGCCGATCCCTGGTAGACGACGAGAAACGGCACCAGCCATACATACCAACCCGGCGAAGCCGGCGTGAGCAGGACTAGCGCGAGGAAAGATAAACCCATAGTGGACTCAAGAAGAGGATAGTTGAGTCGCTTTACTCGCCAAGTCGCGTACAGCATCAGAACATAGACCAGGGGCACTAGGTAGACGGTCAGTCCTTGAGTTGTGGCGAGACCGACGGCAAGTAACTTTTCGGTCTCCGGATTGGCGAAGAGCATCTCCCACGCTGCAGCAGACGCCACGATCGGTCCGAACAGCAGTAGCACGCCGAACAAAGCACCGCCGACAAACCTCGACAGCGAGCCACGCACGGTGGGGTTGCGAAGGAAGTAAATAACCATGAAGGGCAGCACAATGATCATGCTCAACTTGGCGGAAACTGCGGCGACCAAACTAAAGCCTGCCGCGCCCCACCGGGCATTTCTGACCAAAAGGAGTGTGCCCATGAGGAGAGCGACGGGTAGAACGTCATTCCTTCCAAGCCAGTAGGTGGCAACAAGGATGATCGGCGAGAGCCAATAAGTTCCCAGTACTAACCGCTCGCGACCCGGAAGGCGCCTCAGGAGCAGCAGTAAGAGCACAACGTCAGCAAGGAACAGCGTTGCGAAATAGCCCAAGATTGCCGGCGTCCCTAGGGCCTCACAAAGCGCGATCAGGGGAAGGAATGCCAGATACATCACCAGGCCGTACGGAAAGGCAACTGGGTCACCCTGAAGACTCAGCCAGTTTGACCATGGGTCGAGCGATTGCCAGGTCGTGGCTTGCCGAATGAAAGGTACATACCAATCCTCGGCAGGTTGAAAGTCACCCACTACCGGCAGTGCAAAGCGAAGGCTAACGCCCAACCACAGAAGTGGGCTTCGCAGAAGCCGAGTCATCTAGTCGATCGATTCTTGCCAAAGGTGGGGCAGTTTGGAGCAGACGGCGTCTACCTCAACCCCTACTCTGACCAATTCAGCACGCATCGCAGGGATGAGTCTGTGGGCATCTCCGCCGTGCAGTTCTGGCGAAGCGAGACAAAGCAGGAATCCAGCGCCCTTGAGACGGTCTGCCTCTTCGCGAGCCAATGGAAACTTGGAAAAGCAGTCCACCCAAATCCACTTGCAGAATCCCCTTAGAGCGAAGGCCGTCTGTATTGATTCGTATTCCGACACGCGCACTCCACATCGGTGCTCGCCCGATTTAGCCCATTTGACGAGATGCGGGAAAGACTGGTCGAGGAAGAAGAAGTCCTCCAGCCCTCGCTCATCCATCAACTCCAGGAGGCGCTCTTCAAGGCCTTCCTCTTTGACATTGAGGATGAGCGTCTTGTGATTGAACGCCTCCAGCCAATCGTGGAAATCTGTTCCGGGCGTGTACGGCTCATGCTGCGTGATCAGCGTGTTTCCCTT
>Ga0209953_1000635_pt1 | contig 12225 bp, 10 predicted proteins | sample SalPonred_H2O_MG_FD_185713 | JGI IMG/M metagenome (GOLD analysis project Ga0209953, IMG submission 185713) | Salt pond water microbial communities from South San Francisco under conditions of wetland restoration - Salt Pond MetaG... | ecosystem: Environmental > Aquatic > Non-marine Saline and... | reverse complement strand
GGATCTTGGCCTCGTTCCTGCTCAATTCGTAACTGATTTGCACGCTGACAAGCACGAGTAGCACGATAGTTATGAAGAAGAGAAGGTTGCTTGGAGTCTCGACCCCGAGCCGGGCAGTCAGCCAGTAGAGCGCCGAGGGAACGAGCGCGAAGAACAACGCGGCTCCGGCGAAGAACAGCCACAAGACGGCGTACTTCTCCTTCAGCACACCGCGCCGGAGAAGATCGATGATGAAGATGACGATGATCACTGCTGTGAGCGCAGCAAGGATGTTGGGAGTCATCAGCTCACATCTCCCTTGGCAGGGTTGCTTCGCTGCAACAGTGTGACGAACAACGCCAACGAGGCGCGTCCGAGGTAGAGGGTGGACCACAGCGCGTTCTTGCTCGGCCTACCGATTGCTCGGTAATACATAGTGACCGGCGTCTCGCGAATAACCAGACCATTGCGGATCGCGATGGCCAGCGAGCCCACGGTATCCCCCAAATATTCGGCTGGATATTGCTGCGCGAACAGTGCAATGGCTCGCGGGCCGGCAGAGCGAAAGCCCGAGGTGCTATCGGTGATCGGGGTCTTCGCCATCCGGGACAGTGCCTTCGAAAGAAGGACCATGGCCCACTTGCGCGGCCCTCCCACGAAATACATCGAATCCGGGTGAAAGCGAGTTCCCACGACCACGTCGGCGTCATCCAGTCCGGCGATCAGCCGCACCAGATCGGTGGGGTCATGCTGTCCGTCGGCGTCCACCTGCACCAGGGCCTGGTAGCCGTTGCGCTCAGCGAACAAGAATGCCGTCCGCATCGCACCGCCCACGCCCACGTTGAAAGGCAGCGATGCCACCTTCGCCCCCGCGTCCCGAGCGAGTTGAGCCGTTGCGTCCGTGGAGCCATCGTTCACTACGAGAACATCGGCCTGGGGGACCAGTTCGCCCACCTGCTCGATCACCTGGACGATCGAGCCCTGCTCGTTCCAGGCCGGGATAGCCACCAGGATTCGCGAGGGCGCCACGCGGCCACGGTAGTCCACCGATGGGGCCGACTACCCTCATGCAGCAGCGGGCGCACACGATGTCGTGATGAGGGGTTGTGAGGCTGTGGTGAGGTTCACGATCGGTTCGGCGTGGCTGGGGCCCACGGATCCCACCTATTTCATCGCAGACATCGCGGCCAATCACGATGGTGATCTCGGACGAGCCTGTGAATTGATGACACTCGCCAAGGAGGCGGGGGCTAACTGCGCCAAGTTCCAGCACTTCCGCGCCCCGTTCATCGTCAGCGACTACGGCTTTCAACATCTCGGCGGACAACTCGACCACCAAGCCGCTTGGCGGAAGTCGGTGTTCGAGGTGTACCAGGACGCGTCCCTTCCGTGGGACTGGACGAAGCGCCTCGCCGAGCATGCTCAGGCGATCGGCATCGAATTCATGTCCGCCCCGTACGACCTCGAAGCGGTTGATCACATCGATCCCTTCGTGAACGCCTACAAGGTGGGCTCGGGGGATATCAACTGGCTCGAGGAACTCGAGCACATCACCACGAAAGGAAAGCCGGTCATCATCGCGACCGGTGCATCCACCATCGATGACGTTGACCGAGCCGTGGCCGTGGTTCGCGGTGCAGGGCTTCCGTTTTCGATCATGCAATGCAATACGAACTACACGGGCTCCATTGACAACTTGCGGTTCGTAAACCTTCGAGTCCTCACCGACTATGCCAACCGTTATCCCGACGCTGTCCTGGGATTGTCCGATCACACCCCGGGCCATGCCACTGTTCTCGGTGCGGTGGCGCTCGGAGCTCGGGTGGTCGAGAAGCACTTCACCGACGACACCTCACGAGAAGGACCCGACCACGGGTTCTCCATGGATCCGGTGACGTGGCGAGCGATGGTCGATGCCACTCGCGAACTCGAGGCAGCTCTGGGGGACGGGATCAAGAAGGTCGAGGACAACGAGAACACAACCGTTGTCCTGCAGCGCAGGTGCGTTCGTGCCGCGCGGGATCTGCCCGCAGGCACCCAACTGCAGCGATCTGACCTCGAGGTGCTGCGGCCCGCTCCGCGCGATGCCATTCCCGCGCATGAAATCGACCGTGCGGTCGGTCGACAGTTGCAGGTAGGTGTCTCGGCCGGCCAGCAGATCAACTGGAACGATCTGTCTGGTGTCTGAAGCGAGCACGACCATGCATGTGCTCTACGTGTCCAACACGGAGGGTGTGCATGACGACCGGTGGATATCCGCGATGCGGACCTCTGGCTGCACCGTTACACCGCTTCGTGTCGATCCTATGGACAGTGCCGTCTTGAGAACTGTGGAGCATCTCGTGAGCGACCTAGGCATCGACCTGGTCGTGGCGGGACCGCTCACCACATGCACCGGGACGTTGGCCGGCGTCCGTATTCCCCTTGTTGGACTCTCCTGGGGTTTCGACCTGCATCAGATGGCGGGAGACGAACGGGCTTTCGCCTCCTCGTGGATCACGCAGCTCGCCGGGCTGATCGTCGACTCTGAGTCAACGCGAGCAATCGCCGAGGAACTCGGGGTCCAATCACATCGGATCGAACTCATCCCGTGGGGCGTGGACCTAGAAGAGTTCTATCCGGATGGCCCACAGGCGAATTATCCTGCCCTCCCTTCGACCGCCCGCGTGGTGCTGTCGGCTCGGGCGCACGAGCCCCTATACCGGGTCGGCGAAATCGTTGCGGCGTTCGAAAGGGGAAGAGACCTTTGGGGCGATGATGTGTATCTCGTGGTGATCAACGACGGTTCGCTCACACCGGATCTTCGGAACGCCGCTGGTGTTCACACGCTTTTCGTCGGACGCGTCACCGAAGAGGACTTGGCCGCCTGGCTTCGACGCAGCGATGTGTACGTCAGTGCCTCCGAGACCGACGGTTCGTCGGTGACGCTCCTGCAAGCGATGGCGTGTGGGACCCGTGTACTTGTCTCCGATATCCCCGGCAACCGCGAGTGGATCCGGGATGGAGTGAACGGTCGCCTCTTCCCTCTTGGTGATATCGAAGCACTGCAGCAGGCCCTGGCCGAAGTGCTAGCGAGCACCGAGGAACTCGGCGATACCGCCGAGGCGCTGGACGAAGTGCGTGCACGAGCCGACTGGTCGCGCAATTCCTCGCGCCTGTGCTCTCTACTTGGACGGGTTAGTGGTTTGCCGCCCGACGAATGACGTCCTGCAGGCCGACGGCGAAGTCACGCCAGGTCGGCACCTGCAGCGGCCTCACCGAACTCGTTAGCGCTTGCACTTCAGGCAGGTATGAGTAGTGCCGGAATCCATCAGCGATAGATCCGACGTCATCACCTCCCAGGCCGATTGCGCCTGCGCCCATGAGTGCCTCGGCAGCGGGTTGGATACCACCGAAGAGAACCGGCTTGCCGCAGCGAACTGACTCCACGACGGGAATACCGAAACCTTCGATCCCGAAGGACAGAAAAATGTCCGCCTCGTCGATGAAGCGACGGACATCAGCATCCGATGCATCGGTCACCCACGTCAAAGCGTTGTCTGCCGCCACTGCAGCAGCGATGTCGTCGTTGATGCCGAGGTCCGATGTGGACGGCGCCCCAACGAATGTGAGTTCTATTTCGAAACCTTCGCGTCGTGCCGCTTGGAACGCAGCCGTGACCTCCCGCGGACGCTTTCGCGCTTCCATGGTGCCCAGCCGCAGGAAGCGCACGGGTCCGGATCTGCGTGACATATCAGGCGTTTTCGCCGGCTCTATGTGGTCGCCTCCTGGATGGGCCACGGCGATAGGCAGTTCGGGATTCCGGCGCAGGCGTTCGATGATGGAGGTGCGTGCGAAGTCGGAGATGCACAAGATTCCTCCCGCGCGAGCGAGAACGCGGAAATAGCGGCTCGCATCCGCTGCTGCTCGAGGAGGAATGCGGTAGTTCTCGGCCTGCGTCATCGGCAACGTGTCGAAGCCGATCATCACCGTCGGTAGTTGCTCAGCGAAACGCTCGAACCTGTCGAGGACGGATGGAAGGTAGGAAACCTCCGGCAGGCACCAAACATCCAGCGTCTCGATCAGTTCATCGCTGCTGTAGCGGCTGACATCCAACGAACCGAACGCATCACGAACATGGGCCGCAAGACCCCGCTCTTCCACCTCACTCCTGGTCAAAGTGAAGGGAAGAGACAAGATCGCGCTCGCCTGGTCTCGGTTCAACACCGCGTAATGGTCATCGTCCGGAACCACGAAGAGCGCACGGACATCTGCGTCTGGCCATTGCGCGGCGAGTTGTTGAAGGACTCGCTGGATACCCGAGCCGAAGGGGTCGTCGAGGAACTGCTCGAGATCCATGCCGACGGTGATCATTGCGGGCCACCCGCATCGTTTGGCTTTCGTTCATTTCCAGGATGACGCATCGCGCCGGTGTCGAGGCCATCGAGCGCAGCGTTGCGGGGGGTGTGATCGATGGTCCTGTTCGAATCTGGGTTCTGCTCCAGCCAGCGAAGGACGTCGTCGTATTCGAAACGGGGATGGGTGGGTAACAGCGCTGCGTAGACCGCGCGGACGAAAGCGAGGTCGTCTGCGTTGTCCACCGTCCACCTCAGGCCGGAATGGTCGCGGCCCAAAGGATCGGTGAAGGACTGAATTCGAAACTCATCGGGCCTGCGGTAGACACCCAGCGTCACGTGCTCCCGCTCATGCGGGTCTGTGCTGGTGTTTGCGATGCGCTTGAGTGCCTCGGTGCGAACCACCTCCACGTCCAATCCATCGGGGTAGGTCGGTTTGAGAGTGTTGGATAGGTAATCGACATCCGTGGCTTCAAAGGCCACAACAACGAGGTCCACCACCTCAGGGCTCGTGAGTGGGCAGTCGGCGGTGAGACGGGCAATCGCCGGGGACGGTCGTGCATCGAGCACCGTGATGAACCGGCCGAGAACGTCCTGCTGCGGCCCACGGAACACTTCCCAACCTGCGTCCCGCACCACCTCCGCCAGGTGATCGTCTTCCGGGTTGGTCGAGGTGGCGACCACGATGTCAGTCAAACGCGAACAACGGGCAAGGCGTTCGAGTTGCCGCACGATCATCGGTTTGCCAAGAATCGGTTCGAGCACCTTTCCCGGCAAACGCGATGAGGACATGCGCGCTTGCACCACTCCCAGGACGTCGGTCATTCCCCACCTCGCACCACATCGAGGAGTTGCTGGGCGTAGGTAGCGGGGGACATAGCGGCGAGGTACGCCTGACGCTCGTCCTCCAACTCCTCGGGCTTCATGGGATTGTCGATGCACTTCTCAAGGGCTTCGGCTATCTGCACCGGACTGGCCATCTCGGGAACCGGAGTTATGTAACCGGGGGCGCGTACATCCAGACACAGACCCTCACTCGCCACGGCCGGGGTGCCGAACGCGGCGAGGTCAGACAAGGGTCCGGACACTCCTAGCAGCGGGCTGATCCGCAACTGCACACCCGCGTCGATGCCGAGCAGGTAGTCGCGAAAGGTTTGTTCGTCGACGAAGCCGGTTACGTCCAACGCCTCGATGTCGCTCGTGCTTGCCCGATCGCGCAGTGCACGCTCGAGGTCAGGGTTCGCCGCTCCCACCATATGGAGCACCACGCTGCGTCCCCATTGCGCCAACCAGGCGGCGGCCTCAACCACGAGGTCGCTGCGCTTGGTGCGGATGTCCACGAAACCAAATGACGCGAGGTGCACAACGTCGCTCCCCCACCGGTCGAATCCCAGACGTGCACGGGCCTGCTCTCGGGTAGCCGCATCCACGTGGTCGGGGACGCGCTGGTTGGCGAAAGGCAGCACCACCGGACTCACGCCAGTTTCCCGCTCGATGCGTGGCGCCGATACCGGTGAGTGGATGACGAGACGCGTACCTCGACGCGCCACTTCCCATAAGCCTGCGTTCTGCAGAAGCCTCATATCGGCTATCTGATCATCGAAGGCCGGATCCAAGACTCGTTCCTTCCGGTCCTGGCTGCGCAGCATCACCTCTTGGACGCCATGCCTATCCCGCAAAGACAGGTAGAACTCGACCATGCGGGTGTCGTGCGCCACCACGTAGGTGTCCATCAACTCGGTGAGTTGAACGAAGGGCACATGGAAGTGCGAGTTCCCCACGACGGTGATGACAGCATCGAAATCATCAGCCCGCGCAGGATCGGCGATGAGTTCATCGACATTCCGTTGCTGCACCACAACCCCATGAGGGAGTGAGTCCGGCACGTTGGCATCGCTGGTGGTGAATACCGTGAGGTCACATACTTGGGCCAGCTCAATTCCTATGGTGGTCGAGAAATCCGCTACTCCGGATGCCTGTGGAGCCCAGGGGGTGGCGAGGGCGACCCGCAACCGATTGCCGGGGTCGCTCACTCCGGCAGCCTCCTGGCGGTGCTTGTGGTGCTCCTCGGTATGTGGATGGGCACTGACGAGCGCCTGAATCTTCCTCTCCAAGGAGCCGTGGGAATGCCCAGCTAGCGTGGGAGCCTGGCTTCGACAGATACGCGGCTGGCGCAGCACCGCACGGATGGCGCGACACATGTCGATCGGGCTAGCAGGGTCGGCCAGAAAGTCTCCGTGACCGATCAGCTCGACGTGGGCCGGGATGTCACTTGCTACGACCGGCGCCCCGGTTCGGACCGCTTCGATCACCGGGAGTGAGAGCCCTTCGTCGAACGAGGGCACTACCACGCATCGTGCGGTCGACAGGAGAGTTGACATCTCCTCGTCACTTATTCGTTCAGCGGTCAACGCTTCGCCGGGCCGCATCGCGGCACCGATGGACCAGTGGTGAACGCGTACGCCCTGTCCGGCCATGCCGAGCACCACCACATCGCGGGTGGGCTCGTTGGACGTTGCCGCTGCGACGCCCGCGAGGCCGCCGAAGGTGTTCTTGCGGGGTTCGTCGCCAGTCATCACCACGATCGGTCCGCGACGCTCACCAAGAGTGGCGCTCGTGTGGTCCACGTGATCAACAGCGTCAGGCCAGACAACAGAGACTTCAGCGGCCTGGCGGTCGGACAGTGGTAGCACGCGTGACATCTCACGGGCAACCGTGTTCGAGATCGCCGAGAAGTGCCGATACGACCGCAGCGCTTCCAACCTGGCTGCGTACTCCGCCCGGGCCGCGGGGTTGTTCAGGTAAACAGCTGGGTAGTGCAAGGGAATGAAATCAAAGACCAGCGCCCACGAGTCGCAGCCCCCCTCCAACAGCGGAATCAGCGGTCTGGGCGAATGCGTCATCGGAGAGGGCTGCAGCAGTAGGGCGAAATCGTCGGACCTGCGGACTCGCGATACCTGCTCACACGAACTCGCAAGACTGTCCGGTAGCGGATCCAGTCCGCGATCCACGATCAGCGTGACCCGATCATCCCCCGCTGCCGCTCTCGCTGCCGCGAGCACGGATGCAGCAAAACGACCGATCCCCCGCGTACCAAACGACGCAGACTGTAGAGACCGCGCATCGATGGCAATACGAGAACCGTGTCTGCCTTCGCCATCGCTAGGTCGGGGCCGCCCGCGGTGCATAGATGCGAGCCGCAAGCGAGTTCGCAGCGCCGACACGGTACGCCCGAGTTCATCGTCGTGGTTATCCAACCGGGCTTCGAGAAATTCGTCCGTATCCCAGGGACCGTCTGACAACCACTCTTGAGTGACTGCCGCCTCCCGTTCACTCCAGGCTTCGAAACCCAGGGCTTCCCACGGAACTTCAGGCCAACCGACGGGACGCTTAGCGGGCGACAGCAGCCAGTCGCAGGAATACTCCAGATCGCCGAGATAGGACGGATGGATCCAGGTGGGCATCTGTGCGGTGACATGCGTGAGATGCCGCCTGCGGACGGTCGGAGCCTTAACGGGAGCAGGGAGCCGGCTCCAGGCGACCTTGGCGTAGTGGCGCGCCACCGCCTTGAACCAGGCTGGTCGAAGTCTACGCCCGCTTTCCTGGTCGCGAGTGCCTGGCGTCACCCGCACAGACTACGGACTAGGGATCGACCACAGCGCTTTCTCATCTACGAGCAGCTGACGGTCGAACTCCACCATCCGAGAGGCGATGGAATCGAAATCCACGGTATGGCGCCACCCAAGGTTCAGGTAGGCCGACCGCGAATCGCCCACCATTTTGTTCGTATCCGAGGGTCGGTGATGCGCGCTCGACGTGACCACCCGGTCTCGCCAGTCGGTAACGCCCGCAGCGATGAAGGCCTTTTCCACGAAGAAGGAAAGGCGATGGGAGATTCCGGTGGCCAGGACGTAGTCCTGGGGAGAATCCGCCTCCAACATCAGCCGCATTGCCCGCACGTAGTCCGGAGCCCAGCCCCAGTCGCGGGCGACCTCGATATCTCCTAGTTCGAGCGTTTCCTGCAATCCGGCTGCGATTCGGGCAGCGGCTCGCGTGACCTTTCGCGTGACGAAGTGATCGCTGCGAAGTGGCGACTCGTGGTTGTAGAGGATCCCCGAGACCGCGAAGAGTCCCTGTTCCCTGGAATGGCGTACGAGTTGGAGGGCCTTGGCTTTGGATTGAGCGTAGGGGCTATTGGGGGATAGTTCGAAGGTTTCGTCCTGCGGTGAGCGATCGGTGCCCTCGAAGATATGGCTACTCGACGCCTGGAAAACACGCGCGGGCGTTGGGAGCTGACCGGCTGCGCCGAGCAACTCAGCTACGGCATCGACGTTGACTCGGCGGACTTCGTCCTGATGATCCCAGGATTCACCCGGAGCCGTGAAACCACCGAAGTTGTAGATGTGGGTAGGGAGAAACTGATTTACAACACCTCGCAAACCTTCGAGGTTCTCCAGATCGATCTCGGCAAGTTGAATCTCGGGAACGTAGCGAAGCAGACGTGTATGGGCTGTGCCAGGCTTGATCAGGCTGAGGACTTCATGGCCCTCGCGAGCGAGCTGAGTGGCCAAGATGGTGCCGTCTTGCCCCGCGGCACCGGTGATCAGGACGCGCATGCGCACGCCTAGAACTGACCCTCGGGGGCGCCTTCCAAGCGAGCGATGTCAGCGTCCACCATGATCTTCGCAAGTTCCGGGGGCAACACCTTGGCCTCCCAGCCCAATCTCTCCTTAGCTTTGGTTGGGTCGCCGATGAGTTCGTCAACTTCAGTGGGCCGCAGGAATTTCGGATCGAACTTCACGTAGTCCTGCCAGTTCAATCCCGCGTGCTGGAATGCGAAGTCGAGGAAATCGCGGATTGTGTAGGCGGTTCCGGTGGCGAGGACGAAATCCTCCGGCACATCGGCCTGCAGCATTCGCCACATGCCGTCGGTGTATTCGGGGGCGTAGCCCCAGTCGCGTATGGCGTCGAGGTTGCCCATCCACAATTCGGTTTGCCGTTCCTTGACGATGTTCGCGACAGCAAGGGTGATCTTTCTGGTCACGAAGGTCTCCCCGCGACGGGGGGACTCGTGATTGAACAACTGCCCGTTGACGGCGAACATGTCGTATGCCTCGCGGTAGTTGCGAGTTATCCAGTAGCTGTAGACCTTAGCGGCGCCGTAGGGGCTACGTGGATAGAACGGAGTGTCCTCGTTCTGCGGCGGTGGGCTCGCGCCGAACATCTCGCTCGTGCTGGCTTGATAGAACCGGATACTGGTGTCGACGCTTCGGATTGCCTCCAGGAGATTCAACGTGGAGACCCCAGTTGCTTCCGCCGTGTACAAAGGTTCGTCGAAGGAAACGCGTACGTGGGACTGCGCCGCGAGGTTGTAGACCTCGTGAGGCCGCAGTTCCGCAACGAGTTGATGCATGCGGGCGGCGTCCGTTACGTCGCCGTAGTGAAGGTGCAGGTTTTTTCCTGGCAGGTGTTCATCGTGGTGGAGGTGATCGATACGGCCCCGGTTGAAGGTGCTGGACCGGCGCACCAGACCGTGCACTTCATAAGCCTTGTCCAGCAGCTGCTGGGCCATGTAGGAGCCATCTTGACCCGTCACTCCGGTGATCAGCGCTCGTCGGGTTTGCGTCACGTGATTCCACCTCACCAGAAAAGTTGTTCGCCGCTGGTCCTCCTCGCGACGCAGAGCAGCCTAGCCCCACGGATAGGGTGCAACCGTGCCAGGCGATGTGTACTGCGTGGTGCCAACTTTCGCGCCCGAATCTGCTGTTGTGGACCTCCTCCGGGTACTCGTGGCTGCGTGTCCGGTTCTCGTGGTGGACGATGCCAGTCCTTGCACCAGCGACCCAGTTCTACGGCGCACTGAAGACATCCCGAACGTGCGCGTCATCCGCCACCTGACGAACGCGGGAATCGGTCGCGGATTGAACGACGGGCTCACCGCTGCGCGGGAGGCTGGCTGCTCGTGGTTGCTCACCGTCGATCAGGACACCGAGGTGTCCACGGACTACATCCCGACGATTACCGAGGCTGCACGACTCCTCGACCTGAGCGGCGTTCCCCTCGGCGCCCTGGGGGCCGGGGCGATAAACATTGCCGGCGCCACGATGCGCTACCCCGGGCGAACCCTGGATTACGGGGGGTTGGTCTTCTCGATCACAGAAGAAGTGATCCAGTCCGGAACTATCTGGAATGTCGAGGCGATGACCTCCATCGGTGGCTTCAACGAGGCGTTCGGGATGGACGCAGTCGATGCCCACGCGTGCCTGCGCTTGCGTGAGCACGGGCAGGTCGTGGCAGCACTGCCCGACCTGGCAATCGATCACAGGCTTGGCTCAGCGCAATCAGTGAATGTGGGGCGGGAACGACCGGTGTTCGTCACCGGGCATTCGCCTGAACGACGGGCCACGATGATTCGAAATCGACTTGCGCTATTCCCCGATGAGTTCCGTCAGTCACCGCGGCACGCGCTACGAACACTGCGCAGGGTTCTGGTCAACCAGACCGCAGGGCTGATGCTCGAGGGTGATGGCTGGGCGAAGGTGCGCGGATCCATGCGCGGATTGACCAAGCGACCCAACCGCTAGCCTGACCGCGTGAAGGGCATCATCCTGGCCGGGGGAACCGGCAGTCGGCTGTGGCCGATCACAATGGGCGTGAGCAAGCAACTGCTACCGGTCTACGACAAGCCGATGATTCACTACCCGCTTGCGACTCTGATGGCCGCCGGACTTCGAGAAGTGCTGATAATCACCACACCCGAAGATGCTGCGTCCTTCTCACGACTCCTCGGCGACGGCGGCCCCTGGGGGATGTCTGTCTCCTACGCAGTCCAACCACGACCGGAAGGTCTAGCGCAGGCGTTCCTCATCGCCGAGGACTTCCTCGCAGGTGAGGGAGCCGCTTTGATTCTCGGCGACAATCTCTTCTACGGGCCGAGATTAGGCCGACACTTACAGGAACTGACAGATATCGACGGCGGTCATGTGTTCGCCTACGAGGTGGCGAACCCCTCGGACTACGGAGTGGTGGAGTTCGATGAATCCGGTCGCGCCTTGTCGATCGAAGAGAAGCCCGCAGCTCCACGGAGCAACTTCGCAGTACCCGGCCTGTACTTCTACGACAGCACAGTGGTCGACGTCGCGAAATCAATCAAACCCAGCACACGTGGTGAATTAGAGATCACCGCGGTCAACGATCACTACTTACAGATCGGATCATTGACGGTCACCGTGTTGGAACGCGGAACCGCATGGCTGGATACGGGAACGTTTCGAACGCTTCAGGATGCCGGTGAATTCGTACGCGTCATGGAAGATCGAACCGGAACCAAGATCGGGTGTGTAGAGGAAGTGGCGTGGCGTAATCGATGGATATCCGACACCGAGCTCGAAGAACTGGCCCATCCGCTGATCAAGAGTGGCTACGGCGATTACCTGCTGCGTCTAGTTGGGCGCTAGTTCCCTCACCCATCTGCGTCACTTCCCACGAAGGCGTCGAACCGCTTTACCTAGCAGACGTCGTGAGGATCTTGATCCCCGCACTTCAGAGATCTCATTCGGTGTTGAAGCGGATATCACGGTAGGGCGAGCGAGAGTCTCACCGAAGAAGTCGACTAGCTGATCCGCGAAACGATCCCATGTCATTGTGATCTGCACTCGCTGCAGTTCAGCAACTCGACTTCTCGCGGCGTTTTCCTGCGTGAGAAGTCGGATCAGGTCCGCGGCTACCTCGTCCACCGACCAACGGGAAGGCGCGTCCTTGACGCCGGAGAGTTCGGCCAAGGGACCGAACCGAACGAATGCGGAAGGTGTGCCCAAGGCTGCCGCCTCGTAGGGAACGAAACCGAAACCTTCGGCGCTCGAGGGATACAAGACGGCGGCTGAATTGGCCATGAGCCAGGTGCGACTCGCAC
>Ga0209953_1000634_pt1 | contig 12232 bp, 19 predicted proteins | sample SalPonred_H2O_MG_FD_185713 | JGI IMG/M metagenome (GOLD analysis project Ga0209953, IMG submission 185713) | Salt pond water microbial communities from South San Francisco under conditions of wetland restoration - Salt Pond MetaG... | ecosystem: Environmental > Aquatic > Non-marine Saline and... | reverse complement strand
GAATGAGATGTAACATGAGCCAAGACACTATCGATTATCTAAAAAGTATCCAAGAAAGAATGTTAGACTATGACGACACAAGATCAGATGTATTAGGTTACATCTTAGAAAATGAAATCAAAGACGGTGAATTAGCCACTCACCTTTTTATCATGGGATTTCTACTCAAAGCTTCTTACAGAGAGGAAGAGCTGTCAGAGCAAGAACTAAACATGCTGTTGGGTTCGGACGAAGAATCTGAACATACCTTCGACCTTAATAAAACTTTTATGCTGGATGAAAGTCAAGCTGATCTCGAACTGGAAGATCTCTTAGATCTCACAGTGAAAAACTTTCCAGTTGACAAAGCGTGACTAATAGCTTATAGTAGCTGTACGATGTGAACGAAGCAAGTGAGGGCGGCTGTGAAATATCAACAACGTTATTTCAAACCAGAAGGTTGGAACTTCAAAACCAACTTTCTTGCGGGAACAGAGTGGACGGTGATGGGAAGTAGAAACACTGTTTACACAGTCGCCCTTACTGATCAAGGATTTACCTGTGAATGTCAAGGATTTCAATATCATGGAAAATGTAAGCACAGTCGCGCCGTGGCGGAAAAGTTCGATGTATAAAGTCTATCACGAATTTGTTGACACAGGCGAATGGGCCTGCACAGAAGTTGATACTCTGTGCGATGCATTAGGCTGGTTCAATTGCAAGGCTGCTGGCAGGTCGACTCTGAACAAAAAAGTTGTGCTGTATAATCGAGACAACACTGTGCTGAAACAAGTTCTAAAGAATGACTAAATGGTCTGCACCTATACCTCAGCCACCTCGGCAGCGTGATCGCAAACGCTGTTATCGTGTTTGGAAAAAAGTAGGATTTTCAAAAAGATTTCGTGCAGGAGGTAAAGTAGTTTGGCTAACTGACAAAGAACTGACACTTGCTTGTATTAAATATCCTAACAGAATCTTTGATCCTGTGTTAGAACGAGACAGTTTAGAAGAATACAAAAAATACATCAACCAAACCATAGAATAAAGGAATATATCATGGTTAAAAAAGCTCATAACGATTTTCGTGTACAAGAAGAAAAACGACGCACAGGCGAAACTGTTTGGCGAGTACGTTCTGGATTTAACTACGGACATCCGATCACCACTTGCCAAACTCAAGAAAAGGCAGAAGAGATTGCTCGACAGTTGAATATTGATCCATGGTATTTGGATCGCGGCAACACCAGAGCAGATCGTGCTGCACGAAATGGTTGACAACTGTAAAAATCTGTGCTAAATATATACTGTAACGTTGAAGCCAATCAACGACGGAGCAGACGGCGGTTCAAATCCGCCCAGGTCCACCATAGATACATCTACAACTCCGAGAGAGTAGGTCGAAAGACGAAATAGTAGGTGAAGAACGTGATGTATCTTTGATGGGCCTGACTTGGGATCGATGCACGTAAGAGAGAAAGTGGAGTTACCCCGATCTAAGCTGGGTCAACGCGAAGAAAACGACAACTGCAAACACAAACGCAGCGCCAGCAATGGCAATTGCAGCCTAATTAGGTATGCGGCGTATGAGCTCCACGTAGCAACAGAACGGGCTCACTTACAGACGGAAAAAAGATATAGCATAGCTATGTCGGCTGAGAAATCTGCTTACCTTACAAACAAGGATAAGTCAAGGGTAACTAATAGTGGGATACAAAACGCACCACTCTGAAACTGTAAGCAAACTCTAAATACTAAATATCCAAGCGATGTTTAGATTTTTAATAGCAATATTTTTGAGTTTTATACCTGTGCAATTATCAGCACAGGGCACTCTTGTATTGGTAGTAGACCTATCAATTTCCATTTCAGAAGAACACAAGCAACTGCAAATGGACAGCTATGCCAAAGCCATGGACTGGATCACTCCGCTAGAAAATGTAAACATTGAAGTGGTGATATTTGCTAGAAATTACCATCACATTTCGTCTGGATCAAGACAACACGCAGCAAACGCATTTAGAACAGAACATCGTATAGACAGAAGCAGCACTTGTTTACATAGAGCACTGGAATATGTCGAACTGATGTATGATACACTGCCACAGCCTGTGATTGTTGATATATCAGGCGACGGTGAAGAAAACTGTAATCGCAGCGAAGATACTCATAAGCTATTAGATAGACTAGAAGCAAAAGGTGCTGTAGTAAATACTCTAATGATTCCTATAGACACATCAGAAATGTTCGAGTACATGGATCCAAGCAGCATCGGAAAAAAAGAAATCGAACTGAGAAATTACTACCAATCTTTAATCAGAGGTCCGGGCAGTTTTTTTATGTATATAGAAAACTTCTATGATTTTGAAGAAGCAATAATAAAAAAAATCATAAAAGAGATTGCACTACTGAAGTAACTGCTACACTTTAGCACATTGACTATTAACTATAAATTGTTATATATTATACATACACAGAGAGGATATCACAATGACAAAAATTTTAAATTTTTTCAAGTGTCAACGTTCAGTAGAACGAAGGGAACACAGAAAATACACAATAAGGTATGAAGACCTATGCATGTAAACACAAAGCTAGAGATTCCTACAAAGAAAAACAAATTTGCAGGTTAGGGAAGCTGATGAGTTACAATAAAGAATTTGAACTAGACATAAACGACATTGAACTGATAGAAAAAGCACTTGGTCAAGAACTAAAACGACTAGGCGAAAATCGGTTAATGTTAACTGAGAGCACTGTTAAATCAGAAAATGAAATTGTCAGTGTAACTGAAATTGATGAAAAAATAAAACAGATAAATCATCTTCTCGGTCGATTGCACAATCAAAAAATCTGGTATCGCCCTAAAGGAATGTATATCGGCGGATGAACTGGATTGAAATTGATAACATTCTCTACGGCATAATACAGCGTCACGAAAGCTCAGAAGACATAATCCAAGAAGCACGGAAACAGTTCAAATGGACACAGAGCCAAGCAGAAGCAGCAGTAAAACCGTTGCTCAAACGCCACACCGAATTGAAACCTGTTGTAGAAAAGCCCAAAAAACGCTCGAAAAGAGTGACAAAAGCTAAGAAGTAGCTATAATTACACTTGTTAAACAAAAAGGAATAAATTAACATGAAGACAACTATACTCTCACTCGTGGCTGCATTTGGCATCACAGCCACAGCAGCAACAGCAGACGACTTTGACAACAACACCTATGGTATCAATATAACTTCAGGTGTAATGGATTTTGCCATCGACGGCAACGAAGACGGCATTACAGATCTAGAAACTGGCCTTACAGGATTTGGATACACTGCCGGCGCATACGAAGGCGAAGTACGAACTGCGCTTGCATACAACCTTGACGACGACACAATTGGTATACGAGGTGAGTACAATGCAGCATACGATCTTTCCACTGACTTGTCTGTATACGGAACAGCAGCAGTTGACTATACTACTTTGGAGACAGACCTCGGCAACGGAGACTTTTTCTTTGATCCGTCAGCTGGTGTAAGCTATACTGTCAACAACACTGTGTCAGTGTTCGGCGAAGTTGGTTACACATGGGATCTTACAGATGATCATGTTGGGGCAGGCTTCACAGACAGTGGTTATGTAGAAGCAGGTGTACCGCTTGCAATAAACAGCACGGTTACTGTTACACCTAGCATAGTTAGAGAGTTTGACACTGCCGACGACGAAACTAATTTCAACTTGGATGTTACTCTTAACTTCTAATCGATTTTAGATAAAAAATTACCAAGGGGCAAATTTTTGCCCCTTTATTCTTGACAACACACTGTAAACGTAGTATAACTAAGCATCAACAACAAAAGAGGACTATGAAATGGCTAAAAAAGGCGGAAAGAGCAAAGGCAACGTAAGCGCAGGAATTCATTCAACTGTGTCACGTTCTACACGAAATGCAATGCGACGTAAGTATATGGCAAGTGGCGAGCGTTTGATGAACCAACGTCGTGCATTTGATGCCGGTAAGAACGTTGTAGTTACTATTCCTAACCCTAATGAAAACGAAACCAATAAGCGATTTATTCGTGTAAATGCACGAGACGTTTGGCGATCAAACAAATGGGTTCCGAAGTAAAATTCATTATCGAAGTTATATCTCCTTTTAAGGGTCCGCAAGGGCCCTTTTTTATTGATCAAATAAATATGTTATAAGGAGTTTTTAATGTACGAATATCGATGTGTTATTAAAAGAATTGTCGACGGCGATACTGTTGATGTAGATATAGATCTAGGGTTTGGCATATGGCTAAACAATGAAAGAATAAGAATTGTAACTATTAACTCGCCAGAAACACGAACGCGAGACCTCGAAGAAAAAAGAAAAGGTCTTGCTGCTTCTCAAAGAGCCGAAGAGTTGCTACCAATAGGCAGCAATCAAATACTGCTTTCAAAGGATTTCAAAGGCAAATTTGGAAGAATTTTAGGCGATTTTAAATTAAACGATACTACTTTTTCTAAAACTATGTTAGTTGAAGGTCATGCTGTTCTATACAAAAGTTAAAGTTGACAAGTTAAAATTCTTTTGCTAGTATGTACATACGGATCTAACTTATAGGAATTTAAAATGTCTGGAATGAGCCTTGTGCGTGGCATGTCAACTACTAATACTCGTAAGCGCAAAGCAAAAAAGAAAACAGCAAGACAGCTTCAAGCAGAAGCTGACCACGAAGCATTTTTGAAAAGAATGGGAGTAGGCAAGACCAAACTGCCCACTAACAAGCAGGGCAAGCGTGTAGGCATAAACGAAATACCAGACTATTCTGTCAAAAGAGTCACAAGTGATCGTATACCTGCCAGTGGTCCTGCAAAGGAACGTATTCAGTATACCGGCGATGAGATCATGGGTGTTACTCTCAATCACAAAAGCAACTACGAACCCGTGCGGCGCGACAACAAAAAAGCCGCTGTAGACAGTGCACAGATGCGTCGCAGCTGATAAATATGTTACTATGTTTTTAGGGATATTAACTCTTATAACAGCACTGGCAATCAGTGCTGTTGCAATATACTATTCGGTTGCTGGACTGGTTGCAATTTTTGCTGCGGCAGCAGTGCCGATTATGATAATGGGCAGTGCACTGGAGATTGCCAAACTGGTCACGGCAGTCTGGTTGCACAGATACTGGCGAGAAACTTACTGGTGGTTAAAAGGTTATCTTTCCGCAGCCGTAGTAGTTCTAATGTTTATCACCAGTATGGGCATTTTTGGATTCCTCAGTAGTGCTCATATTGAACAAACTGCATCAGCTACCGAAGGACTGGCTCAGATAGAACGAATTGAAACTGAGCTAGAACGCCAAGAAACTGTTATTCTACAGGCACAGAGTAGAATAGAATCCGCAAGACAAGAACAGGGCAACAGAGATCAAGATCTACAAAATCAAATCAACATAGAACAGGATAGAATTGATTCAGCCTATTCTAGAATTCAGCCTGCAATTGACGAACAGCTAGAAATTATCTCTTCAGAAGAAGATCGTTTACAGCAGACAATAGATCCTTTAGAATCCGAAATCGAAAACATTGACACAGTTCTAAGAGATCTGCAAACAGCTATAAACACTGGAGATATAGAACGTGCACAGAGCATTGCCGGTACAAACCCAGACGGTGACTACGGCCCAGCTACAGCAAGAGCAGTGGAAGCATTTAGATCAGCACAGACACAGCGAAGAGACAGTTTATTAGTGCAAATTAATACTGTTAAATCTGCACCAAGAACACAGAGCCTTGCAGCTAGACAAGAAATTTCTAGACTACGCAACCTAGCAGAACAACAGATTTTAGATTCAAATACACTAATTTCTAGGCTGAGAAGTCAACTAGGACAGACTCAAACCGAACAGGTTGACGAAATTGTCAACCAACAAACCGACAGAATCACACAAGCAAACACTACTATCGACGAACTTACAGAACAACGCTATACATTAGAAGCAGACTATCGTAAGTTAGAAGCAGAAGTTGGTCCAGTCAAGTATATTGCAGAATTTGTCTACGGTGATGCAGCAGACAAAGATCTGTTAGAAGAAGCTGTTCGATGGGTAATTTTAATCATTATCTTTGTTTTTGATCCATTAGCAGTATTATTGTTGATAGCAAGTCAACAAACCTTTGAATTATATCGTCGAAAATCAAAGTTACAAAACAACGACACTGAGGAGTATGACAATGGCGAGTTTGATAGAGTTGATAATGTCGGGAACAATGGCATTGAAGAATCCGAAAGTGAATCAGAACCAATTGTTTCAGAACACAGAGACAGAGATATCCCAACAAGTGAATCCCACTCCATGCCAGCTGAACTTGACACTACCGATGCTGGAACCGGAGATAATGGAGGAAGCGTTTTGGTTTACTCAGAACCAGAACCAGACCCCCGAGTAATTGCAGAATCATTTGTTTCAAAAAAAAAGATATAAAATCCTCGGAAGAATTAGAAACTGAAAGAGCAGAGTTATATAAAGAACTTGATCGTCAAGAATCTTTTCAACACGGCAAAACTGCATGGAAAAATGATCATCCGAACGAAACACTAAAACATTACAAAACACTGTATATCAAAGGACACATAGATTCATTACCTTGGGAGAATTATCAATCCAAAGATAACTACACAGTAAACCAGTATTCACAAAACTCTGAACAGAACGAACAAACTCTGTTTAACAAATTACAGCGTAGGCAAAGTGACAACAATTAACTTAATTACACCACCTGATAAAATTCACAATGACAGTGCAAGCATATTAACAATATTTCCCAGTAGAGACGTGCAGAATTATCTACAGCAGGAAGTATTGCCTACTGTGCCTGACAGTTTAAATTTATATTATTTTGATCGTTCACAGTATTCAACTGAAGACGTAACTTGGTTGTTGGATGTATTTTCGCTTTGTGATTACTGTGTAATTGACGTAGATAATTCTCCTGCTTGGCTTCGAGACTTGTTTGGTTATTTCATAGGAAAATCAAAGACTTACTGGTTGACAAATGCAGAGAATTCAGTGTATAATCATATAAGCAGAAACAGAATATATGATTTAAATTTTCTTAAAAACATAGGAGATTAACGTGGCAAGAAAACACTATCAGGCTTCCGAAGAATTCATTCGTGGATCTAGAGTAGAAGTAAGAAACAATGATTTCGGCAAAGCACTGCGCCGATTCAAAAAGAAACTACAGGAAGATGGTCTCTTTCAAGAGCTGAGAGAAAAGCAATATTTTGAAAAGCCCAGTATCAAAAGAAAAAGAGCAAAGGCCGCAGCACGTTCACGCTGGCTAAAGAAATTGTCGCAATCAAAAGATCTATGAGGAATATATGCGTATCGAATCTGATGAAAAATTAGATTACAAAGACGTGCTGATTCGTCCTAAGCGCAGCACACTGAGCAGTCGTTCAGAAGTAGATCCGTCACGTAGCTTTGTGTTTAGAAACTACATTCCGGACTTTCCGGATAACTGCACAGAAGATCCTCACTATCGCGGCATTCCTATTATGGCTGCTAACATGGACGGAGTTGGTACGTTTGCTATGGCAGACACATTGGGTGCACAGGGTATTTTTACTTGTCTAGTTAAAACCTACACCGCAGAGGAATTAATTGATTTTTACTACGGTGATGGACTTAACCGCACAGACTATGTAGCAATGAGCATTGGCACCGGCGCAGCAGACTTTGAAAAACTGTGCGCTGTATACGATGCTGTAGAAGACAACCTAAAATATGTTTGTATGGATATTGCAAACGGCTATTCAGAACACTTTGTAGAACGAGTTCGCAAAGTAAGACAACGCTTTCCGCATCTTGTGATTATTGCAGGCAATGTGGTTACTGGAGAAATGACGGAGGAATTGATTCTTGCTGGCGCTGACATTGTTAAAGTTGGTATTGGTCCCGGCAGTGTATGTACTACTCGTATACAAACTGGCGTTGGCTACCCTCAACTCTCAGCTGTTATTGAGTGTGCAGATGCTGCTCATGGCCTTGGTGGTCATATTATTGCCGACGGTGGTTGTACTACTCCTGGAGATGTGGTCAAATCATTTGCTGCTGGTGCTGACTTTGTGATGCTTGGCGGACTCTTAGCCGGGCACGATGAAGGCGGTGGCGAAGTAATCGTCAAGCATTATAAAACAGGTGAAGTGATTCTTCATCAAAACGATCACAATGACGGTTACGAATTAGAAGAATTGTTCGATACTAAAAAGTTTGTGCAATTCTACGGTATGAGTTCAAAAAGTGCAAACGACAAGCATTTTGGCGGGTTGAAAGATTATCGCTCGTCAGAAGGCAGGACTGTTCTGGTACCTTACAGAGGATCTGTAGCTGATACAGTACAAGAAATACTCGGAGGTATTAGGTCAGCCTGCACCTATGCAGGAGCTCAGAAACTCAAACATCTGAGCAAATGCACAACATTTGTGCGTTGTACTCAAACACACAATTCAGTGTTTGAAAGTTCAACTATTGGCAAATGATAAATAAATTCGGATGCCAAAATGGATCCGTTATATTCTTGCTTAACTAAGGAGAAAAAAATGACAAGAGTACAAACTTTCGACCTACCTCACTTCAACAGAAACGCAGTTGGCTTTGATAGACTATTTGAAGAACTTGACAGACAGTTTGCAAATTCAAAGTCCAGCGGATATCCCCCTTACAACGTGGCCGAACTCAACGAAGACGAGTGGATGATCTCACTTGCTGTTGCTGGCTTTGGTATGGACAATCTAGAAATCACATTGGACAAAAACACATTAACTGTTGAAGGTACAGCACCCAAGGGTGATGAAGATGTAAAATATCTGCACAAAGGTATCGGCGGTCGTAACTTCCGTAGACAGTTCACACTGGCAGATCACATTGAAGTAGAAAACGCCACACTGGAATTAGGTATGCTCAATGTTCATCTGAAACGCAATGTGCCAGAAGAAATGCAACCTAAGCGAATTGCAATCAGTTCGCCTGATCCGATTGAAATCTAAATTTAACCAGGGGGAGCCAAAACTCCCCCACTTTCAAACAACAGGAGTAAAATATGAGTACCGACATAGATGTAGTAATTGACGAAAAGATTGAAAAATCAGTTAAAGAGCCATCTAAATACAATGTAATCATGCTTAACGACGATTACACACCAATTGACTGGGTAATTGATATTTTAAAAACCATATTCAAACACAGTGATGCAAGTGCTGAAGCTCTTACAATGACTATTCACACAGAAGGTGCCGCGGTAGTAGGTACATATCGATACGAAATAGCCGAACATAAATCATTGGAAACTACTAATCTTAGCCGATCAGCTGGATTTCCGTTGGCAGTTAAAATAGAAGAAGTTGATGAATAAATTAAAAGAACTTACACAGGAACATCATACCAATGCTGAAAGACAGGAATTTGCCAAAGAACTTCTAAGTGGCGATATTTCAAAGTGGAAATATGCCACTTTTCTTTTCAATCAGCATCCGCAATATAACCTACTTGAGACTTTTGCAATGTTGCATGGATTGATTGATACTCGCATTGCACCAAAGATTCATGCAGACTATTCAGAACTGTGGGCAGAATTCGAACCAAACCAACCTCCCCTACTTCCTGTGGTAAAGGAGTATATGGATCATCTACTTACTATACAGAATAATGCAGATAAACTAATGGCACATATCTACGTAAGGCACATGGGAGATATGAGCGGTGGACAAATGATTTCACGTAAAGTACCTGGCAGTGCTACTATGTATCAGTTTGACGAAGATGTAAAAATACTAAAAGATCGTGTTCGAGCACGTTGCGACGATTCAATGGCAGACGAAGCTAATGTCTGCTTTGACTTTGCTACAAAACTTTTTAAACAGATGAGTGATTTAGATGAGTGAAATTTGGGATGTACTAATAGACTGTAAAGACACTATCATAGATATATTTGACGAACACTGTGAGGAAATCGAAGAGCCAGGAATGAGTCAGTTTAACAAACCTGACAGTGGTTGGATAAACCGCGTATGGAAGAGCACCAGTGTTCGTCGTGCTCACATTGATGTAGTAGATGCTAGAGACACACGAGGCCTATGGATGATGCATGTATGTGTGTTTCCACAGCTTGATAATGATGCACCTGTTTACGGTTTTGATGTAATTGCCGGTAAGAACAAAATGACAGGTGCTTTTCTAGACTATTCTCCTATGCTGTCTAAGGATCATCCCATGTGCGAAGGTTATCTAGAATCGGTACAAGACTTTGTTCCGAAAAAGCAACGCACATTACCAGAGTGGGCAACTAATATTTTTTCAGAAGGCATGGTTGCAGCAGGCAATGTCAATACCACAGGCGAAGCTAAAGATATTGTAAACCTAGCTCTTATGAATCTAGAAGCTTATTTTGCTGAAATAGATCTATATGCCGGAGTAGGTGATCCTGTAGAAATAGCAGCAGCACAGAACTACTATTGCGAAAATCAGCAGCAGAATCCTCATACTCCTAGAACTATGAAAAGTCTGGGATTAGACGAAGCAGAAGTTGATCTATTTTGCAAAGATATGCTGTTTCCTAAAATAATTTAATACATCTGCTAAATAGAATTAACAGATTGTGAGATTACTAAATAATAACATGTTTAACTTCTTTAAAAATAATTTCTCAAAAGAAGAACAAAATGAAAATCATTTAAAAGTAGTTTATATTCATGGAGCAAATCAAAGCAGTAGTTGTTGGAACTATATCAGAGAAAAATGCGGGTTTAAAAATGAAGTATTAATAGACTATAGCAGTCTCGACAGCTTCTACGTAAATCTCGAAAAGATGAAATCAAAAATAGGCACTAACAACCCAGTTTTTTTAGTAGGACACAGTCTTGGCGGGATATATGCACTGCACCTTTTGAATCACTGCGAAGTAGTAGGTGTTGTTTCAGTGTCAACACCGTTTCGTGGATCGAGTGCAGCAGATTGGGCAAAGTACATAGTTCCGCAATATCAATTATTTAGAGATGTTGGTCGCAAAAGTAGACCGATCGTAGAAGGACATAAAACTGATATCACAGTTCCTTGGACACAGATTGTTTCAACAAGTGGTTCTGTGCCTTATTTGAATGGTGCCAACGACGGAGTATGCACAGTTGCGTCAATGAAACATAGAGAAAAAGACATGAACTGTATTTCTGTTATGTCAACACACTATGAAGTAATGGTATCAGATAATGTAGTTGATATAATAAAAACAAACTATCAAAGTTCGAAACAATTAACTTAGTATTTTTGTATAATAAATTTATAAGAAATTTCGTTTATGCGCCCTCACGCACTGCTATATATATTTATTCAATATTTGATAAAATACCGAAACTGCCCTAGTAAAAATAATCATTGACTTTTGTAAGAAAACATGTTTAAATTAGCCAAGGAGACTGTGCATGGCAACAACCGACGAAAAACAAGAACTAGTAGAAGATATCAAACGTCCGATTCGTTATTATAGAATACGCCTTTACGGCTACGGTGGCGAATTAGTATATGGCCGCAGCTCAAAAGAAGAGCAAGAGTTTTGGAATTCAGACGAAGCAAAACAGCTGGTTGGTTACAATCCAGATGAAGACCTAAGCGATCCAATACAGATCTATATGTGGGAAAAGGACGAAGACCCTGAACGATTTGAAAATATACCCAATGAATTTAAACGCGAAGGCGAATGGTACGATCAAGACGACATTGAACATTTGTCAGGAGTTGCACCCGAAGCCTGTTATGTCGAAATCACAGAAGTAGTATCAGAGGAATACAACGTAGAAGAAGTAGAAACTGTAATAGACAGTGAAAGTTGGTACGACGAATTTTACGACAAGCATGATATCGATATGATTATAGAAGAAAGTGCTGCATTTGATGAGAGTTATCTATTCTATGGGTATAGTTCAGAAAAAGGTCAGTTCTTTGATGGTGTGTTTGAAACCAAAGGGCGTATTGATTTTTCTGCATTAAAATTTTACATGATGGAATTTCCCAGCGGCGAAGAAATGATCTACATGGTAGAATACAACGGCAAAGAAATTGAAAACGATGGCGGAGATACTAACGGAAAGGCCCTTTATATCGAACTTCAGGATTTGTCGTAATTTCTATAAACTCTGCTACAAAATCAAATTTCATTGACAGTAGACCAAACAGTTCAGGATTGATATACTGACTCACAATGTCGTAGCTGCTGGCAC
>Ga0209953_1000632_pt1 | contig 12242 bp, 19 predicted proteins | sample SalPonred_H2O_MG_FD_185713 | JGI IMG/M metagenome (GOLD analysis project Ga0209953, IMG submission 185713) | Salt pond water microbial communities from South San Francisco under conditions of wetland restoration - Salt Pond MetaG... | ecosystem: Environmental > Aquatic > Non-marine Saline and... | reverse complement strand
GCTCCTGTTACATTAGTTAACTCTAGTCTAATAGGTAGAAAAGGTGTGTTCATATAGATCGTGTCGCTAATATTTGCGTGATCAAATCTATGTATAGGATAAGAGTTATTGTTAACCACATACTTGAACTCCACAATGCCCGCACCATACCATTCATACTCTATCACAAACATCTGTATTTTTGTCGCATCGGCTGTTATGCCACTCGGCCCGGTTCCATCCAGTTTGTCTACATTCCAGTCATCCCTGCCGATCCTGTTTTCTACAACTCCACCAGCGGTGTTTCTGCGGACAACCACGGAGTATGAGCCACCGTTGTCTTCAAAGAAAAATCCGTTGTTTTCATTGAAAAGTCCTATCCTTCTTCTTACACCTTCTACAGGATTTTCATATTTGATGGCAAACACTAACTCGTTCTGTCTGCCTGGATAGTAGGGCATTACATTGCGGGTCTGTCTGACAATCTCGTCTCCTGTGGAACCGCCCACTTCCATTATCACACAACCATCAAACTGGCTGAAGGTGGAACTTGCTGTGCCTGTGGTGTCTTCATCCCATATTTGCGGGTCACTGGTGTATTGAAATGTATTGAAAAACTGGATCTGTTGATCGGATGTTTTCACTCGGTTCGTTGAAGTGTGCTGTTTGGTTGTATCATCTATGCGTAGAACAGGACGTCCATAGGGATCGTAGTCCATTGCCTGCACAAGGTCATTGGTGTTTGGTTCGTGGCTGTGAACGTAGTTGGTTGAGTTAGGATTAATGTTTGGCATTAGGGAGTATTCCAGGGCCTTGTGTTAACCAAGCCGCCCGTGTTTGGGTTATCCGTTATGTCATTGCCCGAATACTGTGTGGGCAACTGTGTGATATCATATGTGTCGCTTCTCTTAGCCGCGGCTATGTCTAACTTCTGCTTTTGTTTGTATTCTTTTGTGCCATCCTGTTTAGGAGTGCAGAGAAATTCATCACCTGCGACAACACCTAAACTTAGTAGAGTGTTTGAACTGTCGCCTTGAACGACATCATTAACGTCATAATCTCTGTTCAATGAAATGCGATAATAATCTGTTTGTGTTATGCCTTCTGCTGTGGCAATGTCTGATATAAGACTGTCAAGGCTTTCGCCATTGTCTATGGTGATCGAACCTTGTTTACCTGTGAGCCCTTTATACTTTACAACTATATCAACCATTAGTTGCCTCCAAACACTCTGCCGTGCTCGCCTCGTATATCAGCAGGATGTTTGGGCTCTTGCATACCGCCCCCCGCCCGGGTGGTGACAATTGAAATGTCGCCAACTCTTTCATCTGGCTCATTTGCGTATGTAGCATCAGTGTCACAGCCCTGTAGATCATTTATCTGATCCATTCGACGCTGTTCATCATCTTGATGCTGTTCTGTGGGTGACTGGTCTTCAACCTTGTCTAAAAGGTCAAGCAAGTCTCTGATTATTTCCGTGGCTCTCATCTCAATTGTCTCCTAACTGTATTTATTTGTTAAATAGAGTTATATGCTAGACAAGAAACCAATCAACGAACTGTTAAACAGTTTAAAAGAAACAGGCAAGTATCGTGTGTTCAACGATATTCTAAGAGAACGCGGCCAGTTTCCCAAAGCACTGTGGTATGGTCCTTACAACATCAAAGAAATTGTAAACTGGTGCAGTAATGATTATCTCGGTATGGGCCAACACAAAGTTGTGATAGATGCTATGCACACCGCACTAGATCAAACAGGATCAGGAAGTGGTGGTACAAGAAACATAGGTGGCACAAGCCATTATCACGTTGCGCTGGAACACGAATTGGCGACTCTGCATAACAAACAAAGTGCTCTACTGTTTACTTCTGCATATGTGGCCAACGAGTGGAGCCTTGTGGCCTTGGCCCGTATTTACAAAAACATAGAATTTATCAGTGATAGCAAAAACCATAACTCAATGATTATGGGGATGAAACATTCAGGTGCACGGAAACAGATATTCCGTCACAACGATCTAGATCATCTAGAAGATTTAGTTGCCGCGAGCAGACTTGCCGGCAACACACCTTGCATTGTTTTTGAATCAGTATACTCAATGGATGGCGATATTTCTCCTATGCGAGAGATATGCGATATCGCTGACAAATACGATGCAATTACCTATATCGATGAGGTCCACGCTGTAGGACTTTACGGCGACCACGGAGGTGGCTGGACTGAGAAACTAGGGCTACAATCCCGAGTTGATATAATCAACGGAACCCTGGGTAAAGCATACGGAGTCCAAGGTGGATACATTGCGGCGGATTCGGACCTCATCGATGCCATTCGCAGCCTTAGCGCAGGGTTTATATTTACAACTTCAATGAGTCCTGTTACCTGTGCAGGTGCAATGGCATCTGTGAAATATTTAAAACAGCATAACGAATTAAGAGAACAGCATCAAGAACGTGCAAATACTTTAAAATTTAGATTGCGCGAAGCACAACTGCCTGTAATGAATTGTAGCACCACACATATTGTACCTGTGCTTGTAGGCGATGCAAAACAATGCAAGGCAATGAGCGATACCCTATTGACCGAATACGGCATATTCATACAACCGATAAATTATCCAACGGTTGCAGAAGGAACAGAACGCCTTAGAATTGCACCTACACCTTTTCACGACGACAGTCTTATGTGGAGTTTGGTTGACAGTTTAAAAGATGTATTCAATAAAAACTATTAGTGTTTAAATAGTTCCAATATTCCGCAATACCAGTTTCAACATCTCTCATTGTCCTAATATCAAATCCGCTATTCGCAAGTGCTGTGGTATCTGCCTGTGTAAAAGATTGATATTGTTTTGTTAGGTCAGCGGGCATATCTATATCGACCTGTTTGCCTTGGTGATGTGTTAACACACAATCGGCGACGGTCTGAAAACTTACAGCATTGCCAGTTCCTATATCATACACGCCTGGCTGGTAGTTATTCAAGAAATGATGTACGATGCGAGCCACATCTTCTACAAATATAAAGTCTCTGTGATATTGATCGCTGTTTCTAAACACTCTTATTTCGTTGCTTGAGTGTAATTGTTCATACCAATTTTTAATTACACTGGCCATACGACCTTTGTGATATTCGTTGGGGCCGTAAACATTAAACAATCTCAAGACCACGCCTGTCTTTATCTCCATTTCACTTTGCAGTTTAGAAAACGCATACAGGTTTTCAGGTCCTTGTCCGTTGCCGTACAACGCCGCGGTGCTGAAGAATACGAATGGAATTGATTTATAGGAACAGAGTTGATGCCATTCTCTGGTTGACTTTACATTGGTTTCGTAAATTGAATTCCAATCTGTTTCCAGTGTGTTGCTGTTAGCACCGCAATGCAACACGGCACGAACTTCGCTTAGATCTATTTCATCAATGCCCATAACTAATCTACGATATCGTTTTCCTACAAGATTACGAAACTTGTCGCCTGATCCTAGATTATCGACGGCAATAATATCCTCAACGCCTTGACGGTTTAGATATCCTATGATAACACTGCCAATGAACCCAGCGGCTCCTGTGACCACTATCATTGTAATTCCTCCAGTGTGGGAGCATATACTCCTAGGTGCTGAACAGTTATGCTTGATGCTCGATTAGCAAACTCTATGGCACTTTCAATAGACCCTGTTTCCAAATACAGATATGTTAATGCGGCAAGGAAAGTATCACCTGCTCCTGTGACGTCTGTGACTTCAACAGGTTCTGCTGTAAAATATGTTTCCGTATCCGGAGTTTTATACATTGCACCACGCTCGCCCAGTGTAACTACGAGCGTGTCGTTGGTGCTGTCTCGTTTATTAAATTCTAGTTCGTTGATCTTAACATAGACATCCTGGAACTTCACGAGGTTTGTTTTCTTTGTGTCTAAAAACATAGGCCCATTAAACTGTTCTCTAATCTGTTCTATTAGTTCGTAGCTCACAAAGCCTTTGTGGTAATCTGATATCACAACAGCGGCGTAATTGTTTAAATCTTGTTTGTCTAGCTGATATTCATCTAAGTTTGCATCCTTGTCTACTCGTAATAGTTGAGTATTACTACGACGATCAATGTATCTTGTTTTTGTAATCTGTTCAGGACAGTTTGTAATAAAGTCAACAGCGCAGCCTAGTGCTGAGAAGTTGGCCTTTACGTTTGCAGCCATGCCTTGCTTTTCAATTTGTTTAATATTAGATAACACAGGTACAGGGGCTTCGGGTGATAGCCTTTCAACATCACCTTTGACATACACATCAGTACAACTGTCACCTATTAATAAAATCTTGTACTTTTTGTGTTGTGGAGTTTGCATCTCGTTCAACGAAGATAACTTCTCCACAGTATTCTTGTCCAACAATGTATTCACCTTTGTAATCACTGCCTTTTACCATATAGTCTGGTTTGTAGTTTTTTATAATGTTAACAAGTTCTTCCGCAGAATTAAAAACCACAACCTCATCCACGGCTTTTAGATTTGCAAGTAAAGTACAACGTTCGTGCTCTGTGTTGTAGGGACGATCGTTGCCTTTAAGTTGGCGGACGCGATTGTCTGTGTCTATTGCAACCAGAACATGGTCTGCAAGTTCTCGTGCTCGATTTAATAGCCGAAGATGTCCTAGATGTAATACATCAAAGCTACCGTTAACTATCGCTTTCTTGTTCACTGAGTTGAGAATCTCCCGGGAAAATTCGATAGTTGTCTTCTACCGAATCCGCCGTGCTTACTTCAAATATCATACTGTTCGGTTCTAGGGCTTCTAGTTGATGAGGACACATTGGAGAATTATGCCATGTGTCACCCTCGCCTAGTTCAATTTCTTTTATATCACCATTTTCTAGATTCATCAGTCGAAGTTTAAACTTGCCGGCATTAACAAACCAAGTCTCATCTTTTTCCTTGTGAAAATGCATTGAGAATTTAGCACCAATACGTTCAAAAACTAAAATTTTGCCACAATATTGATCATTTGTGGCCCAGATTATTTCATATCCCCAGCCTTTATCAACTTTTCCGTTGTGTCTTTCAGTCATAGTTTTCCTTTGATATTGTTATAGCTAACATTTCTACAGTCGCCAATGTCGCCGAAGCCGTTTAGAGGTAGTGTGTTAAATGCCAAACTGGTTCTGACAGGTCCTGTGTTCTTACCTACTCCATGTAGGAGCCAACTAGGGAACAGGACTAATCCATAACGCAATGGCTGTATCGAAAATTGGTTGTTCGGTGCGTTTTGTCTTTTTTCTACATGAATACGGTCTGTTCTTTCGTCTGTAAAAGTCATTGCCGCTTCATGATCCTCGAAATAAAACACTCCGCTTATCAAACTGTTTGGGTGTTTGTGAGGTATATGTGTTTGACCCGATGCTTTCTGTGTTATCCAGCTTTGAGTAATTCCCATTCCATTAACATCATATCCTAATATCTCTATTGCATACCGATCCAGTTGATCAATAATCCAGTTCCGTAGCCTGTATACTTGCGGATCATCTAGCACACTGGTGTTTTCACTGCGATAGCCGTATGACAAAATAACCTCTTCCGAAGGTTCTACCATTTCTAAATTCCTAAGATATTGTATTTCCGACTCTATATCAATATCGCAAACCGACAACCCTACCTGAGTAGGAAAAATTTCCTGAACGTTCATTCTCTGCTTTCTTTTATCTCATCTGCAAACCCGTTTTCAACAGCTTCTTCTGCTGTGAGGAATGTGTCAAACTTCATTGTTTCAAAAAGTTCTTCGTAGGTTTTACCTTTTGTGTTGTGTTTTACATACAACTCTGTAAGGCGTTTATTTACTTTTTGTGACTCCTCGTAATGACGTTTTGCATCTTCAAACTGTAATTCTTGCACATGTACACTACCACTTGTGCCAGGAGTACCTGAGCTTACTCTGTGGATCATTGTGCGACTTTCTGGTAACACAAATCGCTTGCCTGGTGCACCTGCTTGGGCTAAAAAACTGCCCATACTGCATGCCTGTCCCATAACGTATGTAACAACATCGGGTTTAATAAACTGCATGGTGTCGTAGATTGCAAGTCCTGCGGTAACTGCGCCACCTGGCGAATTAATAATTAAACTGATGTCTTTGCTAGGGTTTTCACTTTCTAAAAACAACAGCTGGGCAACAATTAGATTGGCCATTGTGTCTTCTACTGGACCATTCAACATTACGATCCGTTCTTTGAGCAGGCGTGAATAGATATCATAACTGCGTTCACCTTTGCTTGTGTTTTCTACTACCATTGGAATTAGTGGCATTCAGTTCCCCTTTGTTTTTTTAAAATTGTAATCTTATCTTGTGTAAATATGTTTGTATGTCCACGCTTATACTTAACGCAGATGCGCAGCCAACAAATTTTTTACCACTGTCGGTTATACCCTGGCAAGAAGCCATTCGTTATATAGTACTTGAAAAAGTCAGTCCTGTCTACTATTATGATGAGTGGAAAGTGAGATCTCAACTTTGGGAAACCAACGTGCCGGCCGTGATTATGCTTACAGAATATCAAAAACCCAAACGTACTGTAAGATTAACCAAAAGGAATGTGTATCTTAGAGACAATTACATCTGTCAATATTGCGGTGAGCCTCTTCATGATAAAAATTGCAGTATTGATCATGTGATTCCTGTAAGCAAAGGTGGAAAAAACAGATGGGACAACCTAACTACCTCATGCCGTTTATGCAACAGCTATAAAAGCGACAAGTTTATTAAACCAAAAATCATGCCCTACAAACCGGACTACTGGGAATTGGTTCAAAAAAGAAAAACAAGAGGTTATGATATCAAACACTCTAGTTGGTTAGAATTTATCGGTTGACTTTTTGTTCTTTGTTCGTTACACTTATATAAAATAGTAAGATGAGCGAACAATGGAATTAGATATTAAAACTATGCAGGTTGCGACAAGTGAACGCATAGACATGGAACAAAAAATGAGTAACGGAGAATTTGATCATCATCCTTGGGATGAATGTCCTACACTTGCTCGTTTTATTGCAAATTCTAATATTACCAGTAGATGGTGGGAACGCAGAATAGCCAATCTATTAGGATGGAAGACGCAACCAGCGAGTGATGATCCAGATGATGAACAAGACTATGGAGACTTGTTTGCTCCTCCATTTGTGTTAGGCGAAGACAACTGTGAACTAAAAACCAATGAGAAACTTGGTAGACCACACATTGTGGGCCAGCAATTTCGATTCTATGAAAACATTCCATTCTACATGATGTACAAACTAGATCCGCATGATGATATCGGTCGGTGTTTCATGTTCTCCAAAGATGATCTTTACCGTGAAATATTTGAACATGAAAGCAGTTATCCGTGGAGCTCACAAGGGAGTGGAAAAACTACAGGATTAGAGAAGCATGAACGGCTTAGATTAATAGAAGATTCATTTGAAGGAAAGAATCAAATTTTATGGGGGTTTGGGATCAATCCTAAAAGCAAACCAGATGTATATGAAAGATGGTGCGAAAGCTATCTTGTAGATATATACGCACTTAAAGATTGGAATAATTTTAAGGCAAGTAAAGCATGAGAACGCAACCACAATATATTATTAGCCAATTAGAAATACACAACAGCCGATTAGATAAAGAAGCAATTCTTGAATCAGCGATGGTGGAAGACCTAGACGAATTCTTCGATGGTCTTCGATTATGTCTTGATAAGTTGGTAACGTTTGGTGTTAAAGAAGTTCCAGTAAAAGATGTAGATGAAGGACAAGGTCTTGCTTGGGAAGCATTTTGCGAGTTGACAGCAGGGCTAATCAAGCGCAGTATAACTGGGCATGCCGCCCGTGATGCTATTAAACTTTCAATGGACATTGCCACACAAGAACAGTGGAACGGATGGTATCGCAGAATCTTACAGAAAGATTTGAAGTGCGGTGTATCAGAAAAGACAGTGAACAAGGTTGCAAAGAAGATGAAGCGTCCTGAGTATCATGTTCCTGTATTTGAATGCATGCTGGCACATGATTCTGCCAATCACGAAAAGAAAGTTACTGGTGTTAAACTGTTAGAACCTAAGTTGGACGGTGTTCGATGCATTACCGTTATTGATTATGAAGCCCGCGAAGTTAAACAGTTCACACGCAACGGCAAACCACTAGAGAATTTCAAACACATCACAGACGCACTTGAAAAATGCATCGACGACTTTGGACGTTCTTATGTTCTAGATGGAGAAGTTGTAAGCAATGACTTCCAAAGTCTAATGAAACAGGTCCATCGCAAGAAGGATGTGCAAGCAGATGATGCAAAACTATGCCTGTTTGATGCTCTGCCGCTCGTGGAATTTAAAACAGGTGTTAGTATTATGGGACAGCGTAGACGTTCAAACATGCTAAAGTCTTTTGGTAAGATGCTCGAAGATACAGGCTGTGTTGAGATTGTGCCATATACCGAAGTGGATCTAGATACAATGGTGGGTGAGGTTGAATATAAAGATTATAACGCCTGGGCTATCGAACAAGGCTATGAAGGCATTATGATTAAAGATCCTGATGCTGTCTATGAATGTAAACGTTCTGCAAGTTGGTTGAAGCAAAAGCCCTTTATAGAAGTTTCTCTGCAAGTAATCGCTATTGAAGAAGGCACAGGACGCAATCAAGGTAGACTCGGCGCATTAATTTGCGAAGGTACCGATGACGGGAAAGAAATCCGTGTAAATGTCGGAAGTGGGTTCACAGACGAAGATCGAGATAGTTTCTGGGCTGATCAGGACAGTGTGGTAAATCAGATAGTAGAAGTACGTGCAGATGCGATTACCCGAAATCAAGATGGTTCGTATAGTTTGAGATTCCCTCGCTTTTTGCGATTTAGAGGTTTCAAGGCTTACGAAAAGATTTAGGGTGTAAAATGAGCAAGGCAAACTCAGACCAGTGGCACTGGGACAATGATAGACGGCGATGGGTTTATATGGGTTCGAATCCCAGTTTAAATCCTACTTATCGTTGGGAGTTACGTAAAGGCATGACTGTTTATGAAAATCAACTAATGATGGATGCCATTGACGTTGCCTGTTCTAATATGCAGGAATATCCAGATGCCGCAGAACTTTTAAAACAATTCGAAAGGAAAAACAATGAAGATTAAAATTGAAATGGATCTCACTCCAGAAGAAGCACATGAGCTTTTTGTACCAGGGGATAAGCAACACGAGTTCATGGTAAAAACTTACGATGCCTATTGCCAGGCTTTACGAGATATGGTTTGGGATCAAATTGATCCGAATGATATGTTCAACAGAAAAAGAAATAATTAGATCCACTCATTAATAGTTTTTTCAGTTGCTAATCTAGTACAGGTATCCCATATGTGATCATCGGCTTGTGAAAACAGCCATTCAGGTCCTTGATCTGGTGCAATCAGCCATGATGATCCTGGAGTCCATGGATGTTTGCCTTCCAGTTCTCCTTTGAGTTGCCCAGGAGCCCAACTTGCAAAACCGTGCATGATTCTAAACTCTCTGGGCGTGTCTCCTGCGGCTAGAAACTCAAACATTGTTCTTGTGGAGGTCATAGCCCATTGTTCGTTAATCAATATCGATTTTTGACTCATCCAATCTGTTGTGTGCAACATCCAAATGCTGCCGCTCGCAACTGGGCCTCCCCAGTAAACAGGAAAAGGTAAGTTAGCTTCTATACCTATTTCATCAACGAGATCATTCACAGAAAAACTGGTTTCGTGATTGACACAGAGAGCAACTGTGCCTTCTGTTTTATTATGGGTAGCCACTATCATCACAGACCCTGCAAAGCGTATGTCTGTCATATGGGGCGGAGCTACTAATAGAGATCCAGGATAAATATCTTCATACTTCATGACCAGTCGGGCAGTTCCCCTCCGTACTTCTTGCCTTTGATTTTCTTACCTTGAACCCTAACACGTTTGGTGCCGAGTTTATGACTTTTATTGCCTTCCCTGGATCTGTACCCTTGGCTCTTGCAGCTTGCTAGAGCACTTGCACCAATGGCGGAGTTTGGTTTTCCGCTCGTGCATAATTCTTTGCTGGCTTTCCATTCTGCTAGAGCTTGCTGAATGTCCTCGCTTTCTACGGTGTAGTGCTTGCCTTCAATGTCAACGTTCTTGCCTACTGTTTGATTTAAAATCCTGGCCAGGACATCGATGTCATTCTGATCTTCAAGATATTCCACGATAGCATCTATGATGTATCGGCGTAAACTGCTCTTGGTAAAGAAATGAACTTCTGATTCAAAAAGATTACGTAATTGCATTAGATTAAATCCGCTGATCCTAACACCGCTGTGATTAACAACGCTTTGGTTTCTAGATCGTCCGCTTCTCTGTCAAGCGCCTCATCATTCACAATGCGACTCATTATGTCTTGAAACTCCATGTCTTCAAGCCCGCCGCCTTCATATTGTTCGAGAATACTGAGAGCTAACTGCGCACGAGAACTTACCCATGTTTCTTTTGCTTCTGATAACTGTTCAAGTAAATCTTTTTCTCTCATTGGATAATCCTCTACTCGTGTATTTATTATGAACCGTCTTCAAGGGTGCCTTTATCTAACGCACTGCGAATAATGCCATTCATTTCGTCAGCGGTTAGCACGCATTCCCATGCGGAGTTTTCATCACCTCTCTGATAGAAGTACAGTTTCTGTTCATCCGATACACCGTCTTCTTTTAAGATTTCATACGTAAGTACAACTTCTCTTTTGTTCATAAATGCTCCTATACTATTGTGTGTTCTATGACCTGTTCGCCTTTGGAATCAGCCTGGGCGACCCATTCGCCCAGCGGATTAATTACCCCCGTGGGCACCTGCACCCGTTCACAGGGATGGCCTTTCATGGTGGTGCTGGGATTGACTATTACCACCGTCATCCCCATTTCTCTTGCGGTCATTCTCAAATGTATCACGTGCCAATCAAATGCCAATTGATCAAACTGATCTACGTTACAGTTTGCAATCACGAACAGGACCTGGCACCCCCTGTCTCTTAGGTCATGTGCATAGTAAGGATTTCCCTTGTAGCTCACCGCAGGGTTATGCCAAAGATCGTTGCAGATCAACGTGCTGAACGGAGGAGTATCATCAACCATCCACACCTCCTGATGATGCCCTGGCAGAAAGTCCATTTCTTCTGCACCACCCGTGGGGCCCATGCAGAGGCTCTGTTTGGCATAGTATCCTCCGTAGCCCAGGGTGGGGTGATACACCCTCGCTTGATTGCGATATAGATCTTCTGGTTCTGCCCATGAAGAACCCAGTATGAGGCCAAGCTCTCGCTCTTGCCGCAGCTGTTCAATCTTTTCGCATTCCTGCTGAAGCAACCTTTCCAGCACGGGATCAGGGTCTCTTAGGCAGGGCGAACAGAGATATCCACTGAGGGCACACTCCGGAGTCACTATCCATGTGCCGGGCTCTGTGTTCTGCATGTGTTGGCGTATGTATAGGCTGTTTTTCAAAATGTCCGGCACCACCGGCATTTGAAGCAGTTTAAGTTTCATGTACAGTAGTTATCCGGCCTGTTGGAACCGTGAAATTTTCTCTCGTACCAGCGCGAGTTCTTGTGAGGCTAGGTGTTGCATATGTTTTTGATTGTGTTGTGCATCTCTTCTCAATCTAGTTCTGTCTTTGCACGCCAACAATCGCTGTAGGGCCGCCGTGACTGATTTGGGATCGTCTTCTTGATAACTGCCAGTTGCCCAATCGTATGTGGCGTAGCCTCTGTTCTTGAGTATGCCCAAATGTCCCAGTCCCGCATATAGCACAAACGGATGGCCCATCACCATGGTTCTATACAGTTTCTCCGTGAAGAAGTAATTGTGTTGGCTCTGCCACGTTTCTATCACACAGCTGGCTCGGGTGCGCTCATATAGGCTAACATCCACGGGCCACCCCGCGAACTCTCCCCAACGAACTCCGTCGGAGTACACAGGAACGGTGGGTTGATCCAGAGGGGCCAACACCCGCAGCGCACTGTCAAATCTTCTTGGAGTCTGTCGAGGCAGTTCACACCCTGCCACATGCAGTGCTGAGATAACGCCGGTGCGCCACATGCCCGCTTGCCACAGCGACTTCAGCATGCGGATCCTAGTGGGCTTGTGTGCGAGCTTGCCCGTCATACAGAGATAACGCATTCCATCCAGTTTGGGATTTGCAACCGGGTGACCCCCCTGTATCTGATAGAGTGTGTGATGTAGAAAGTAATCCGCGCGAAGGTATTGTACGTCTGCCACAGGG
>Ga0209953_1000631_pt1 | contig 12244 bp, 13 predicted proteins | sample SalPonred_H2O_MG_FD_185713 | JGI IMG/M metagenome (GOLD analysis project Ga0209953, IMG submission 185713) | Salt pond water microbial communities from South San Francisco under conditions of wetland restoration - Salt Pond MetaG... | ecosystem: Environmental > Aquatic > Non-marine Saline and... | reverse complement strand
TTTCTACTACTATGTCATGAAATAGGGAGCGAGCTTTTTCTTGTTCGTCGTTGATTACATATTCAATCAACTGTTCAAAATTGCTCATAGGAATCCTCCGCTTTGTAGCTCAGTAATATTTACGTAACAGAAGGATATCTAGGGCGTTTAGCCTAGTTTTTTGATAGAAAACGGCAAATATTATTATAATTCTGGTGTGCTATCCGCACTACTGCCGTATTGTTTTTGAATCTTATCTAGTTTTTTGTTGTATTCGTACTTTCTAAGATCATTCATTCTACGCAGTTTATTCAACTGGCGCAGAGTTAATTTGCTCTTGCGCAGGTCGCCTTTTTGTAGCTGTGTGTTATCAGCTTCTAAATCCTGATATGCTTCAGGTTGCTTTTCTACAAATTCTCTTAACTGCATAGCGTTATTTATTCTTCTGGTGGCGCTTCGGCTTGGTCGGCAGCAATATCAGCTCCTAACTCATCGCCAGCTTCCAGGTCACCTTCAAGATCTGCGGCAGTGTCAAGGTCAGTTTGAATATCTCCTGCACTTACGCCAATACTGCGCATGTCTTGCCCTTGCGTTTTTTCAAGTTCAGCTTCAGCATTTTCTTCTGCCCAAAGCTTTTCGTTGTCTACAACCTCTTCTTCAGTGAGTCCCAGATAGCGTTTCATTAAAAATCTCTTGCTCATGTAAGGCACGGGTTCCAGCTGTGTAAAAGCACTGATTCTTGTGCTGTCTAGTTCACTTTGTCGATAGCTGGCAAAATTCTGTGGAGGATTGAACTTGAGATCAAAAATACTGCTGTCAATGTTAAAGCCGCGCCAGGCTAAAAACATTTTGAATTCGTCGTCAAGTTGCTGTACTATTTGACGTTGCATGCGTTCACAGTACTGATTGAATCTATATTCCTGGATCAGTGCAGTGCCAACTCTGCCATCCTGCACAGCTCGTTCGCTGTCCTCTGGTCCAGTGGGCAAATAGCTGCTGGGCACTCGCAAGCCGCGCATCATTTTATTGTTAAAATAGCGCAGGTCATCGATTTCGCCTAGGTTCTGTCCCCCAGGTAGCACTTCAACACTGCTGCCTCTGCCGTCGGCTGTTTGCGGAAAGAAGTAGTCTTCGTTGATGCTCAGTGGATTGTAACTGCTGTCCATTACATTAGCACTGCCGCCAGTTTTACTAGGTATTCTGCGTTGATGGATTTCGTTTTTTACACGTTCAACAAATTGCATTGCTAGATGACTGGGCATGTTACCGGTGTCAATCTTGAACACTCTGCGTTCCGGAGCTCGTTGAACACGATAGATCAGGATTGCATCTTCTAACAATTCTTTTTGTTTAAACACTTTAAAAATGTTTTCTAGAACACTTTGCCCAAATGGCCAATAATTATCTAGTCCTTCGCTTAGACTGAGATGCACCACATGCTGTGCTTCGATCACAGTTTCATTTTGTGCATGAGTAAATCTACTCATACCACCAGATTGATTTTGATCTGGTACTGTATAATTGTAAGGTGCTGTGTAGCTGGCACTGGGAGGATTAACAGCATAATCTGTACTGGTCTTAGCAGCTACTGTGAGATTTTGAAAGTTAGGATTGATGTCTCTGATCACATACTGCTCAGGACGTTTTCCATCACTTTCGTTTACAATTACCTTGGTAACCTTGGTCATGTCTACCCAGTACATTTTGAAATTTTCTGGATCTCGCACAAACACTTGATCACCATATTTGATGGTGTTTCTAAAAATTTTAAAAATACGTTTGTCTAGTTCATTAAGCTTACACCACTGCTGTAACTGTGTTTTTAAAATTTCAACTTCATGGTCTGTGGGCTGATCATTGTATTCTATTTCAAAAGGCGTGCTGTTTTGATCGTTTGATTGAGTGCTGAACTCTGCTAGAATATCCAAGCAAGCATTGATTTCACTGTCAGCATCCATGTTTTCATATTGATTGTATCGCTCTACACGATTTGGATGTCCAGTGTATACCTCTGGCAACATGCTTTGGTAATTTCTAAAACCAAATTGCCCGCCGGGTTCAACACCATATCCTGTGCCGTAGCTGGGTCCACGATAGTTTGTGCCTGATATTGGACTGATTTGTCCAGAGGCTACTTTGAAATACTTTTTCCATGACATAGAAGTATTTACCGTTAATTACGGCTCACTTGCAACAACTTGTTTGTGACACTGTTTTGATCTTTCATCAATGTTACCAGTTGTTGCAAATTAGTTACACTTGCATCTAGTCTAGCAAGCTGTTGTTTGTTTTCAGCTGTGGCTTCTTGTGAGAATGTATTAAGCATTTGCTGAGTGGTTTTTTCAAATCTATCCATCATCGCGCCGGTATTATTGCTGAATTCTGTGCTCAAAGAGGCTGTATAGTCAGGCATCTGTATCGGAATGCTTCTACCGTCAGGCAGTGGCACCACTGCTTCTGGCCCTGCTTCACCTGCTATCGAAGGTCCTGCTGTGATTCCGCCTGATGCAAAAGTAGGTACTGTGCCCGAGCCGATCATGAGTTTGAGATTTTCAGGAGACATAGCCATGCCCGAGGCTGGAATTTGTGATCTAGCCGCTCGAATGTTTCTCATTATGATATCTGCATCGAACACTGATTCGCCAGGTCTGCTGGCGGTGTAATCAGCTAAACTAGCAGTCATGTCTTGCTGAGCTTGTGCTAATTGTGCTTGGTTGATGGTGCTTTGTCCCATAACATTTACTAGATTATTAAGACTGGTATTAAGTGTATCAGCTGTGATCTCTTGAACCACCGGCGATACAGTGGGCGTTTGCGTTGTAGCTACGTCAGTGGAAGTCGGCGCTGGCACATTGTTTGCAGCAGTAGTGTTTGGTGCACTGGTAGTCAACTGAGATTGCACAGTTCTTTGATAGTCTTGCAGTAAATCCAATTGTCTATAACTGGTATCAACAAAGTTGCCTACTACATTTCTCAATCCTGTTGCTGCATCAGCTGTAACACTAGCAAAACTTTGCAGTGCTGGCAACGTAGGATCGATTAGGTCATTGCCTAGTCTTTTTACTTCGTTGCTGGCATTAGCAATATCTATCTGAAAGGTATTAAGCCTATCAGTGACAGTGCCGGTACTTCCCGTCAGTTTTTGTTGCTCACTTTGTGCAGCTTTAGTAATGTCAATGTCATCTCTATAAAACTGACTCAGTGTTTGCAAATCAGTTGTAACTGATCCAAAAGCATCAGAACCAACAAACTGCAACAGTGGATTGAACCTTGATTCGAATCCATCTGCGGCTCTAGTAATACGCTGGAATCCTTGTTCAGCAGTGAGTGTTCCTGCTTGTATCTGTTGTCCAACTTCTGTAAAAGCACCTTGAAGTCCAACAAATGCTCCTTGGGCTGCTTCACTGAGTGGGATTCCTGTAACACTAGCTCTAAATGCTGCTGCTGCTTCCGGAGTTGCTGCCAAACCTTCGTTCAGTGCTTGAAGATTTCTTGCAGCTTGAATCTGTTGCTCATCACCACTGCGCAACATAGAGTTTATTCTAGCACGGAAACGTGCATCTGCAAGCGCCGCTCGCCGTACTTCTTCTTGTTGCTGTCTACTAGCACCTGTTACCCTGGCTAATCTATCCAACTGTTCTAGATAATCTGCACTGGCGCCTGCTAAATCTCTTTCAGATCGAGCTTGTCTAGCACTGAACAATGTTTGTGTAGTAATAAATTCAGCTGTGCGTTCACCGATTTCATCAACACTGAAACCTAAACTGAGTAATCTCCTGCCTAATTCAGTGTTTCTGTTAGATAGCTCCCCAAACGTCTCAGCAAGTCGACTGGCTCCTCTGGCTGTTGTTCCTTCAAGAGCTGCTAACCCTACACTGCTAGCAAGTACAGATCTCTGAAATGCTGGGAAACTTACACCGCCTGTTCTGTCTAGTTGCGCAAGTAATCCGTCGAAACCTTCAGCTGTGGTTGCACCTACAGATCCAAGACTTTGATAAATTGGCACAGTTTCGTCAAGTCTGCTGGCTGCAAATTCTGCTGATGCACCTAAACCTTTAATGCTTAAACCAATAGCACCCCCAATGAGCCCTCCTAGAGGTCCTGCAGCCAATGTACCCAATGCAGTACTCGTAGCAGCTGCCGCTGTGGTAATATCACCGATTGTACTGCCGAATGTGCTAAAAGTGGCATTGCCTTGTGCTAGAGTTCGTGCTAGCCCAGCAAAACTGTTTACAACGCTTTGTCCAGCTTGTTTTATTTCTTGACCGGCTTGTTTTTCTGAATCAGCTCGTTGATCAGTTTCGTTGGTGAGTTTTTTCAAACTTACACCACTGTCCTCTATGCGATCGCGAAGATTTTCAATTTGATTTCGTGTAGCTTCGCTGGTACGACCGAGAACTCGTTTTTGGGCTGCTTCTTCTTCTACAGCTCGTTGCAGTTCTTCAAACAGTCGTTGTATTTCTTGTTCATCCATGTTTTAGGTGCCTTAAATATACTATTATTTACGACAGGTAAAACCCATGAACAATAACCCTTTAACTCAGTATTTTCGACAACCTGCTATTCACATTCGTTTGCCCAGCAACGGTGTGGGATATGCCAGTGGCACACTTGATCTTACAGAAACCGGCGAACTGCCTGTGTTTCCAATGACCGCGGTTGACGAAATTACCTACAGAACACCAGATGCACTGTTCAACGGCAGTGCTGTGGTTGATGTGATCAAAAGCTGTATTCCTGCCATTCGCGATCCATGGACAATGCCTGTGGCTGATCTAGACACTGTGCTGATTGCAATACGCATTGCCAGCTACGGATCAGAAATGGAATTTGAAACACAGTGCCCTGGTTGCAATGAAATGAACAACTATGCACTGGACCTACGCACTGTGTTAGATGACATGCAAGCACCGGACTACAATCAGACCTTTCGACTGGGCGATTTAGAAATAAAATTTCAAAGCTTGACCTATAGTGATATCAACAGAAACAATGTGTCACAGTTTGAACAACAAAAAATGCTCAGTGTGCTAGAGTCTAGCAACGTAGAAGAAGCTGAAAAATTAACCCAGCTGGGCATTGCCTTGAAAAAAATCACAGCAAACACCATGGTTACAATTGCACAGAGCATAGAAGCAATTCGCACCACAGAATTCACGGTCAGTGATACAAATCAAATTCTAGAATGGTTACAGAATACAGACAGAAAAACCTACACTAATATCAATCAACTGTTGGTAAAAATCAGAGAAAACAGCCAACTCAAACCGTTAACAATCACCTGTGCTGACTGTAATAACACATACGAACAACCATTTACAATGGACATGGCAAATTTTTTCGCGGACGCCTCTTGACCCTTGACTCTGACGGCATCGAACACCTGGTAGAGAAATTGGATAAAGAGGCAGCTGACATTCGGAAAAATGCACTGCAAATAACCTGGCACATGCGTGGCGGATTAACATACGATCAGGCAATGGCATTAGGTGATGCTGAACGCAAGCTTATCAATGCCATTGTAAAAGAGCACATGGAAACAACTAAAAAATCAGGATTACCATACTTCTAATGAAACTGGAAACTGTAAGCAAAGACATATTAAACTGGATCAAAAACACTGTCGAAGTGCCAAGAGATCAATTGAATGGACGCAGTGTGTGCCCGTTTGCACAGCAAAGCAGACTGAACAACACTTTTGAAATACGCATAGGTACAGATGTACGCAGTGATCTCGAGCGCATCATGGACAAAGGACTAGAACACAAAGAAGTTGTTATCTTGGTATACGCACCAGATCAATACAGTGCTCAGGATTTTGACTTCGAAGTAACGTCAGCAAATGCAGACATTCTTGGACCGCATGATCTTATTGCGCTCAGTGATCATCCTGATGATCTAGAAGAAATACAAGGCATTGTAGTAAATCAAGGACAGTATGCATTGATTTTTGTACAACAGCTCAGCAAGCTGAATCAAGCCAGCCATGTGCTAGCAAAACAAGGATTCTATCGTGGTTGGAGTTCAGAGTACTTGCGAGATCTTTTTAGATTTAGAAAAGCTCCAGAGCAACTAGAAATTGATCTATGAAATATGCCAGAATAAATCTAGCAAAAACCAACTATGCATTGATGAGTCCTTTTGAATACAGTATTGTTAAAGATCCTGATCTTGACCAGTTTGAAGAAATCTACCACCGCTACTGTGTGTACAAAAAATTCAAAAGTGTAATGCCTATATTTCCTGAAGAATACACAGATCCTAACAATGATCTTATAGCCTACTACGACAACAGTCAAGTGGTTGCGTTCAGTTTAATCAGAAGATACAATCAACACAATGCAGAAGCTGTGCAGTTTGCATGGGACTATGAAAATCCAGACTTGGAAATAGGTTTTAGAAGCCTGCGCAATGAGTGTGCGCTATACAAAGCAAGAGGATTTCACTATTTGTACCTAGGCGGTGCAGACGAGTATAAACGACAATTTGATGGGTTCGAAACACTAGGCCCACGCACATAAACCATAAAGAGAGAAACCAATGGACATTTACCACGTATATGCCGACCACAACGAAGACGTTGACCCACATGATTTTGCACACAAAATGAGAAAATTTCTAGATCACATGGTAACCATGGGTCGCATGGAAAGCTACAGACTTACCAGAATGAAACTGGGTTTTCGCAGCATGGACATGCCCGAATGGCATATCATGATGGATTTTCGAAATATGCAACAACTGGACGATGCTATGACAGCAATCATTCAGAATGAGGAGAATATCGAAGAGGATCATGTTGCATTTAATCAATTGGTTGATGTCGAGACAATTCAACACTTCTTATACAGAGACTTTCCAGACCGTGTTTGAGAACTACTTCGTAGTTCTATTGATTCACTTCGTTCATCAATTTTTTATAGTAAGCTCGAAGCGAAGCGAGAGTTTAGTTATCATCTAGATATTTTGGCCATACTTGCCCTGTTACGGGCAAGTAACGGTCTGTCATCATCTGAGTGATTCCAGCCATCTTGTATCAAGAGATTGATGTAAACTACACTTTACACTGATGTGCAACGTGCAAAAAATGTAAACTATTGCTTACACCTCAAGGGCGGTTGTGCTGTACCCTTTACTCTAGCCTTGACTCACAGCGGAACTTGATCTACACCCCTACAAGCAAAGTGTAGTCAAGCACAGGTTGTATCTGTTTCACAGAGCCTGTATCATTTAAGCCTTAAGTTAGCTTTGTCCTTCCAAAACGCAATATCCAACGGCATCAGCACTACGCTGGCAGTTTCATTGCGAGTCGAGGTGCCCCGACCAAACAAGATTGGTTATAGCCTATTTGCAGAGAGTTTTGACTGTGTCTGCGTGTTGTTGCCAAAAGTGATCATATTCAAAAATATGCCACGAGCCTAATTCATGGGAAGTGTACAATGAGAAATTGTCAGAAGAGAAATTGTGCTTGCTTTCTACAGCAATGTATTTGCCTTTGCGAGTGATTTTTATAATGAGAACGTTAAAATCGCCTGGATCTGCTACATCGAGAAGTTGACCGAGCCATTCGTCTAGTTGTCTACAATAGCCGCTCCACAGTTGATGAAACGGAAATTCTTGGTAGCTTTTGCATTCAGCATTGAAACGAGGAAAACTTTCTCCGGGTACGATATCGCCTTTAAAAGCTCTTATCTGACCTTCGTGAAGCACTTCTTTTCTTATGCTGTTGGTACCACCAACATAGGCACCCGAACCGGGTGCCCTGATGAAAGTTTCGCCAAAGAGTTCACTGAGATGATTTGCAACATCTCTTTCCCATGACGATCCTTTTGCTTTTTGTGGATTGCCCAATTACTTGCCGTCTAGTTCGTTACGACGTTCTTGGATTTCTGCTCTGCGGTTTTTTGCTAGCTTGCCAATTTCTCCTAGTGCTTTTCTAGCTCTAGTGGCAGCAGCTTTTACGTTTTTCTCATCAAAGCTGGCCGCTTCTTTGAGATATGCTTCGTATTGTTCAACGATTTGTTCATGTAATGTCATATATATTTTTCCTTAGTATGCAATGTCTACATCTGTATTATAGGATGTAAAACCATTTTCTTTAATGACGTGCAAAATATTATGCACTCTAGCACTTAGTTCGTCTTTGTGACTGACCAACCAAACACTCTTGTGTCTTTCACGACACATGCGTTTTAACAACGCAATACTGCTTTCAACCCCGGCACTGTCCATGCCAGAGTCAACCAGTTCGTCAATGAACAAAACATTAATACTGTGATACAGGCTCTCCCATACGTCTCGGAATGCCCAACTCATGCTCAGTATAAGTCTGTTTCGTTCACCTCTTGATAGGTTATCAAAATCTAAATCTCTGCCCAATTCAGTGATTTCCACTGACAGATCGTTTTGAAATACCACACTGTGTGGCAGTCCTACACGATCCAAATAGTGTGTTAATCTACCATTTAAATAGCTGAGATTCTGATCAATGATTTTTTTACGTATAAAACTGTCTTTACCAGTTAACAGTTTCAACAAGAATTCTTGATGTTCTTGGAGTTTATTTAACTCGTTAATAGTATTGTAATCTATATCTTTTAGTCCTGCACTCTCAAAATCAACAATTTGTTCGCCGTATGGGTCAACTTCTTTGATCTTTGCATCCAAGCTGTTTGCCAATGCTTCCAATGAACTCTTGTGGTTTAGCGCATCTTCATAGGTAGCATAGTATGTAACCGGAATATCACCCAGCTGGCCAATTTCTTGTACCACAGCACTGTGTTCTGTAAATTGTGTTTGATTTGACAACAATTGCAAACTAGCTTCTTTTAGCATGTCCTCTTTGCCTTTTAGAATCTCATCCTGTTTGCTGTCGTGCAGTTCTTGACCACATGCATAGCACTTGTGATCTTTGATGTCCTGTATTTCTGCTCGTAACTTGTCAATTAGTTGTTGCTGTTTGTTATTGTCACGTTCGATGCTGGACAACCACTTTTTTGCTTCTGCTAGTGCACTCTGTTTTTGCTTGTATTCTTGCAGTATTTTGTGTTGGTGTAATTCTGACTCGATATCAACATGTGCCAGTTCTTCGATAGCAGACTCAAGTTCAGCAGCATCTTCGGCGTGTTTTTTCTGCCACATCTTTTGACGTTTTTTCAAACTGTCAATTTGGTCTTGAATGTGCTTGTTGCTTTCCTGTTGTGCCTGTATACGAAACTGTTCCTGCTTCACAGCATCCTTGGTTTGTTTTATTTCTTCTTTTATGCGATCCGCTTTTTCACTGAGTACAGTAATACCTAACAATTGTTCGATAATTGACCGTTGATCATTGGCTCGCATGCTTAAAAAAGGTTCAGTGTAGGTGTTCAACGCAAGAATATGCTTGAACATGTCGTGCTTTAATCCCAGCAGAGATTCAATATAGTTTTGTGTTTCTCTGCTGTCGCCTTGACTTTCGTCTAGTTCTTGCTCTTGATCATTTACATACAGTTTCAGTACATTAGGCTTACGACCACGTTCAATGCGATAGTTAATGTCGTTGATACTAAAGTCAAGACTGCACAGCATGTTTTTGCCGTTGGTTTTGTTAACCAAGTTATCGCGGCGAATGTTGGTCAACGCTTGCCCATACAGTGCATAGCTTAATGCGTTGATAATGGTGGTTTTACCTGTGCCGTTTCTAGATCCATCACCGCCTAGGTCAAGATTCTGTCCTAGAACCAGTGTTAGGTCGTCACGATCGAAATCAACAGCCTGAGTGACATTGCCCACACTCATGAAGTTGCGGGCAGTCAAAGTCTTTAATTTTATCATAGAGCTAGTATAGCGCCTTGAAAATGATCAATCAACGGAAATGGAAAACTTTTCAAACAGTTCTACGTAGTTTGCGTAATCTTGTGCCTGTGTTTCTGCAACACCCGTGGGTCCTACATTCCAAGGCTTGGCATATATTGATTCGAGAGTAGCCGCAACATCAGGTTGTGCAACAGCCCAGGCAACATCTGTTTGCAGATCTTCGAGATTGGTTACTGTTCCAGATTTGCTGTAAAAAGCCAACCAGCCTCGACGATTAAAGAAATTTACCACTCCAAATTCATCACCAATGGTGGGGATATCGCTGAAGTAAGGATTGGTTTCTGTGCCGGTTACAGCTACCCAACGCAGTTTGCCTGTTTGTACCAGTCCTTTTGTACTGCCAAAGCTGATCACGCTGAATGCAAGATCGTCATTGGCAATGTCTGTGAACCACTGTCCAAAGTTTTTATAGGGCACATGCACAGGATCAACTCCGAAATGATCAACCACTTCTAATCCAGCAAGGTGTCCTGCACTGCCAACGCCCCAGCTGCCGAAACTGCCGCGATTCTTGATGTCTTGCACTAATTGTGCATTGGTTTTGTCAGCGGCTGTTACAATTACCCAACTGAAATTGTCGTATACACTGGCAACTGGATCGAGATTGTCCACTATTTCTTGTTTGTTAAACAGCAGAGGCATACTGGTAAAGTTGCTCATATCTCCGTAGTAGAGTGTGTTTTCGTCTGCTGTGGCGTAAAAATGTTCAGCAGCAATCAAACCGTTTGCACCTGGTTTGTTTACAACCACAATGTCTGTGTTCCAGCGATCCTCTAAATGTTGTGTGATTTTTCTAAGCACCACATCTGGTCCAGTGCCGGCAGGCATACTGGTTACCACAGTGTAGGTCTCTGCTTGCACAGAAAAAGATAACAGCAAAAGTATACTGGTAAAAAATTTCTTCATTTCGGATCCTTAAGAAAGATTGAATGTTTGGCGAAAATGTATTTTTGCCAATAGATAACTGAATTTACTAAAGTCATAGAATTCAATAATGGGTTTGTAAGATATATACCTTATGTGCATATACGGGTCGATTTTTGTCAATTCTTGGTTGATGTGCTCTATTTTTTTCACTGTGCTTGGGTCGTGCTCAAGTGAAATGTCAATAAGCAAATACAACTCTCTGTATTCACTGTCTGGAATAATATAAGCTTGATCATAGTCGAACATGTTGTTTGTGATATCTATCAGTGTATTCCAGTCAACTATTTGGTCTCTAATACGAACGCCATGCATTCGTCCGTGAAAAATATAATTGCCATCAGTGTCCTGAGTGAGTAGATCCTTGGCAACATAGGTTCCTCTATAGTGGTTGTACACTTCTAACCCTTGCTCTATCAATTTTAACTCATAAAAATCGTCGACTGGTTGTCCAAAGTTGAATGTGTCAAAGTCTTTGGTGCTGTCTTGTGTTAATGTGTTTAGAAGAATTGGCCCTTCCTGTTCGCTAAACCCCCAGTGAGCATGTACGTACTTGATGTTTGATTTTTGCATGTGTTCAATCCAGCGCAGTCTGTTAGAGCCTAGGACATGCGCAGTTAAAGCAGTGGGGAGAATAGGCGCAGTACTGACAAACTCGTCTAGCACGTACTGATTAGGAAACATAGCTTGATTGATCTGCTGATCCACTATTAGATCAATGATTTCTTTTAGTCTGTGTGTGTTAATGCCATAATCAAAATAGTGATTTTTAACATGTTTCAGCGTAGGCCAGAAAAAATTAGCACTGGCACCACCGTGATGAAAATTGCTGAGATGTAAAACACGATCATCTTCTTGCCATTCAAATACTTGTTGGTTTCGTTCACAGAGATCATAGAAAAAATCATGCTGATAGGTAATTGGTTTAGGCACACCAGTGGTGCCACTGCTTGTACACACAATTACTTCATGCTTATCGGTGGCTCGAAAAATGTCTTTGTGACTGGTGTCTTTTGCACGATAATTGTCGCCAAACCACAAATCAGCACTTATAACCTGTTTGGCATATGTATCTGCTACAGCCTGTAGATTGTCTGCTACATCGTCTGGATTAACAATCATTAGGTCAAAAGGTGCATGAATTCTGCAACGCACTGTGTCCACACTAGCCGGCGTTCCTGGTTTGTCTACAATTACCAGTTTACCGCCAAGTTCCAAGCATGCTATAATTGCTGTAACATAACGTATATCACAGAGATTCAACCCAACAGCCAGTACACCGTGCTTAGCGAATCCATGTTCTGTTAAAATGTTCTTCCAGTGATCAATGCCATCCCAGAAGTCTTTTCTATGTAGAACAGTAAATGTGCCATCAGGGTTTTTTTGATGCCAGTTTATATCTGGATGTATCCAGTGTCTGTCTATCACGCTCATAGAGTTTGATATATCTGTAATAAAAGTTTATTGTCGTAGAAATCACTTTCAA
>Ga0209953_1000630_pt1 | contig 12244 bp, 10 predicted proteins | sample SalPonred_H2O_MG_FD_185713 | JGI IMG/M metagenome (GOLD analysis project Ga0209953, IMG submission 185713) | Salt pond water microbial communities from South San Francisco under conditions of wetland restoration - Salt Pond MetaG... | ecosystem: Environmental > Aquatic > Non-marine Saline and... | reverse complement strand
CCAGAACTGCACCATTGAGAAGGCGATAACCAACACCCTCCCATGGTCCGTTCCCAAGGACTGCAGCTAATGGAAACTGCGCGTTGGCATATCCAAAGGGGAAGTACAGATTCGCAAGTCCAGGAATGACCGAGTAGTCAAAGGAGTACTGAATCAATCCCAAGTGGTACAGCCCGCTGTCGTAGTTTGTAACTGGGCCGAGAGCCTTAGCGGCCAGATAGACCACAGCACCTGCAATGGCTGCCATCCAAACTGCGACATTCCATGAAGGACGAGACCAGCTCGGGAAATGTGGAGGCCGAAGAATCCATGACACCCCGGCACCGGACAGGGCCACCCCGATAAGGACCACTGCAACCAGGGAACTATTCAGCGGAAGTACCAGGCTGAGTGCAACGATGAGCCCCGTTAATACTGCTGTTCCCCACCAGAGGCTCATTCGCCAGAGGTTGTCTGAAGGGGCTGTCCCACTTCCCACCCACATCGTGATTGGACGTCCGATGCTAGTCAGGAGGAAGACGAGTGCAGACCAAGAGAGTAGGACGAGAATAGTTCCGGAAACGATGCTGACAATCATGATTACGCGGCCACTTGCTGGTAAGCCTCTGCATTACTTTGTGTGTAGGCCTCCCAGGTAAAATCCTTAGCCCGTTGAATTCCGAGAAGGGACATTTGGCGCTGTTGCGATTCGTCGGAAAGCACTTGGACAAGTGCGGCGGCTAGCGAGGAGACATCTCCGGGAGTGAAATACTCGGCGGCATCGTCACCGACTTCCGGTAACGACGAGGTATGCGCCAGGATCAGGGGGCTTCCGCTCGCCATAGCTTCGACAGCGGGCAACCCAAACCCCTCGTAGCGTGATGGAAAGACGGTGGCAGCCGCGTGCGCGTATGCACGGGCGATGAGTCTTTCTGGTAGAGAAAGTTGACTCACGCGGTCTACATCCACGCCTGATTCCGCAATCAACTTGCTTTCCTGACGGGTTAGGGGTTCACCACCTACAAGAAGCAGCCGGAGATCAGGAAACTTGGAGGCGATTGATATGAACGCATGTAGCAGCGTGATCCCATCCTTGTAGTGACCGCGGTTTCCAACATGAAGCAGGTAAGGTTCGTTCTGACCCTCTAGGGGGAGTTGATCGGGATGGAAAGTAGCCGTCACGCCGGGGTAGGCGATAGTTATCGGAGTGCGCAGGTTCGGATAAACCCGTAAGAGATCGCCCTTGGTCGATTCGGAGACACACACAATGTGATGTGCGTTGTGTATGTAATGCGCCTTACGAGTCAGGAAATCGAGTTTGCGGCGTGACTGCGGTAGAAGCTCGGGGATCATGTCATGAATGGTGGCCACCCTGCGGGCGTTGGGGTAATCGGATAATCCGCGCGGCAAGTAAAAAGTGTTGTGGACGACGTCTACGGGTTCTTTCCTGCGGCTACGCGAGAGGAACTTGGCTAAGGCTGAGTATGGGCCACGAGCCCTCCAGACTCTTAGAACCTCTGCGAGTGCAGAGTCCTGTAGCAAGAATTCATTGACGATAGGTGCCTCGAGCGGCTCGAGTTGAACATCGAAGGAGGAGTCTTGGGTTAGCACCCGGGCCTGCTCGAAAAAGTCTCGACTGATTCCTCCGTAATTCTGCACGGCGAAGATCTGCTCATCGAAGGCCAGTCGCACCCGCGAATCCTATTCGCTCATTGATGGCAGACGACGTGCGTAGTCAAGGGTGAAGAGCAGATTCACAACCATCGCCGACAGCAGCACGTGAACAAATGTGTGGTTGGTGTGGCCAGCCCACAGGATAAGCCAGCCCACGCCCAGGAGGATCGGCGTGAGTGACAGCGCCACTTGTCGATTCAGAAGGCCTCCTAATGCCCCCTTGGCCACAAACCAACCCATGACCCCGAAAGTCATCATCAGACCCACCTGCATCCACCCAACGCCCAGCCAGGTTTTCATGACCAGACCAACCAGTTGATGGAAGGGCTGGATCGCTGATGTGGTCATGTAAATGCCCTGGGCGGACCCAGTCAACTCCCCTCGGATTTGCTCAAGTCCGGGTCCCATAGTGGCCACCCATAGGTAGCGGGACGCAAGGCCTGCTCCATAACCAATGATCCACAGCACACCCACACCGAGTCCACGAGCAGCACTCCACGCTGATGCTGAATTCAGTAGAAGTGGAAGCATTGCGAAGACTGCACTCAAGATCGCGAAAGCTATCGGGGTGAGCATCTGGGCGGTGCTCGCGTATATGAAGCCTGCGAGAGCTGCGATTCCCCAGCGTGCCGCCCAATTTTTCTTGAAGGCGAAGAGGACCATAAGCACACCCAGGAGTCCGACGCTCGAACTGACACCGTGAACGAGAGACAGTCCTTGCCATGCCAGATCGGACGTTCCGATCAGGACGAAGGCAACCCCCACTCCTAGCGGCGCTGATACTCGATAGACGCTTGCGATGACCGCGATGAGGAGCACGGCGAGAACCACAGTGAGGACTACTTGAAAGGCTTGAACGGACATGACGGTCAGCACCACTTTGGATATGGCCGATGCGCCATGCCAATAGCGGTACCAGGATGTTTGTTGAGTGGTACCGCCTGTGACGGCTTCCTCTAGTGATGCGCAGTCGACACCGCCTGTGACCCCCCATTCTCCTTCCGCAAAGACTGTTGCGGATGGGGCCAGCATTTGGCTCAGCATGACGCAGGTGCTGAAGTTGTCACTCTCCATGACGATGAAACCTGGGATGAGCTCGATTTCACGGTAGGCGCCCGGCACCAGAGTGCTGTCGGCAAAAGCCTCAGCAACGTGTTGGCGTGCTCGATCTGAATCCATAGAGGCGGAGACAAATATGAATCCAAGAAGGGCGCCGCTTCCCAAGACAAACACGATGAGGCTGATGAGAATAGATTTGACTCTCACGCGCTCAATCCATTTCTTGCCCTTCACTGGACAATCCGCGATTGATATATCTGGTTGAGATCGCGAAGGATTTGTCGATACTGCCCCGCGTTCATCTTGGACCCTGCGACGTCACGCCATCCGCTAACCGGTTCCTCCCAGATACGCATAGGACGACCGTTGATGTGCCGCCAACGTTGCAGCAACTCAACGTCGGGGAACCAACGGGTACGGAAGGGCTCCTGCAAACATGCGGTGAGTGACTCATTCGTAGAAAAGAGCTTGTATCCCGATTGGGTGTCGTAGATCGGATAGCCATGCCAGGGAGCAATGACCGTAGTGATGATCCGGCCCAAGTAGTGGCGCTGGGATCTTCGTTCGATCTCTCGTCCAGCCATTAGAATCCGTGCCGACCAGACGGCTTCGTAGTCCGCGGTACCCCCCAACAGCAGGTCAGTTGCAAAGTCGGCGAGTCTACGTACTTCAGTTGATTGAAATGCTCCGTCTGCATCTAGATAGCCAACGATGTCACGGTCCTGAGCCGTCACGTGTAGCAGTCCTTGCCGAATGGCTTCAGCCTTGCCTAGATTTCTTTCCAATTCCAAAATTCGTGCACCTGTTGACTTCACAGTCGAACGAAGCACCGAACCTGTCTCATCCGAGGAGCCATCGTTCACAAAGAGGACATCCAAGGTTCCCGGAGAGACGAGGGCCTTCCAGTAGTCGAAGTCCCAGCGTTCGTATTCGTTGAAGCACGGCACAACGAGCAGGACGCTCATGGCTTAGCCGAATCTGTTTTCCATGCTGTGGGGTAGTCACACTTGAGTATCTGGCCGATAACGATCGTCTGCTGGAACAGTGGACGCGTGATTTCATCGTGCACCTCGCATCCAGGTCCTGGGTTGGTGATCCCTTGGTTCTCTCGAATCAGCCAGATCTGTCCTGGCGCCAGCGAGCCGGGCTTCGCGGCGAGTCCTCTGCGGTCAAGGTAGGGCTGGAACATCCCCTCATCTTCGCAGCGTTTGAGACTGTCGTATCGGAAGGACTCGTAAGCACACGCGGATGGGCCGTCAATCGGCAAGCGTTCCCAGAGCTCGCGACTACTTGCGCGCCAGTAGTCGGTAGGCCAGTTGCCATCTATGGGTCGAATGGAAGCGGCGGCGTTGTAGTAAGTGTAGTTGTACGGGAAAAGGAAAGCCTGTGCGATGAAAGGGACGAGTAGCCCTAGGAGTACCACGGTCCAGTAGGCAGGTGCTAGGAATCGCGAGTGGAGAGACTTCTGCTGGACGAAGCTCCACGCCATCCATACACCCAGGCCAGCGAGCACTGCTATTGCTGGAACAACGAAAAGGAACTGACGCTGTCCGTTATACATCGTTGAGCGACCGGCGGCCGCTAACGAAGGAAGTAAGAAAACCTGCAGAATAACGGGCGAAATGGCTGCGAGGCGGGCAGGATCCAGAGGTGACGTGGCGGATCTGAATGTGACTCGGCTCACTTGCACCACCCAGTAGACCGTGAAACCGATCCCAGCAATGAGTATCAGCAAAGGTAACTGTGCGCCGAACCACAATGGCAGGTAAGAGAGAGGTGGAGGCTGATCCATCCAGATACCAGCCGTGAGGACCTGTTCATCAAAAGGAAATCGGGCGGAGACCACTATGGCTTGCCACGCGAGTTCGAAAGGATTCGCGAAAACGTTCGGATAGATCAGAACCATGGCCAGATACGCCGTGCTGAGACCACCGAGCATCCACCCAAGTCGAATCAGACCTGGCCGCCATGACCGGTTCTGTCTATCACTACGGAGTAGAAGAAAACTCCACAGCCCAGCGCCGAACAGTGACCCGACAAGGATCGGCACCCCGGATGCCGCGCGCGTGCCGGCTGCAAGAACGGTTCCGAGCACGAGGAAGACGACACCCCAGATCAGCGGTCGGCGTGTTACCCAAGTCCGATCACGAAGAATCAAGGCAGTGCCAAACGTCGCAACGGCGTAACCCGCGGCAACAGGTGTGTCCTTGATGTTGAACATCCCATGGCCCAGCCAGAGGGGCGTCGAGGCAAGTAGTGAAGCACCGAATATCCCCCAGCGCCATGACCGCGTGATTACTCCTACAGTTGCTCCTGCCGCGGCGATTCCTATCAGGGCAGATAGGGCTGTTCCGACGTGTCGGGTTGAAGTGCTGAGCGCGTCGAAGGTGGGACGCCCCCATTCCTCGGCGCCTAATAGAACTGAAGTGCCGTGACTTATCAGTTCCGCTACCGGTCCGTAAACGTAGATTCCCCAGATGTAACTCGGGTCTGGACGTCCTTCTTGGATAGCAATTGGATCCGTATTCCAACCGATGTCGAAGAAGGTTTGGAGAAACACCACGTGGGTCTTCTCGTCCCAGGTGGCACCTACAACCCAGGCACCGGCGAAGAGCATCACTATTCCGCCGAGGAGCACGATGAATGCTGCAATGAGCGCGACGCGAGGTAATCTCGCATCAGGTCTAAGCACTAAGGAAGCCTAATCTATGGAAATTTTCGAGTGATGAAGGAACGCGGGGTAGTCATGAGGGGCGTTGCCTCACACGCGGGTGAGATGCCTAGGAGCGCGGAATATCGCTGGCAGATGTCACCGGCCGTATATCCCAGCGTTCTCGTTGTCTCGATGGTTCTGGGGCGTTGGCTGCAGTATGTGACCGGTGGCGATGCTTGGGTCCGTGGCCAACCAGCCGCGGTCGTCGTGCAGGCCCTGGCTTTCGTCCTCGCCGTGGGCGCGTGGATCCTGGCTGGCTCTAAACTTCGCTCAAACCGATCATCGACCCTTCTCGTGACGCTTTTCGGACTGGCGTGGGTAATTCATATCGTGCTTGCTGTCCTGCGAGGCGACGCTTACATGCACCTTGTTTGGCTCATGATTCCCATACTCGCCATGCTGTGGTGGAAGCCCTTGACCGCTCTCCAATGGCAAACGGTGGTGTGGGTGGCCGGAGTGGCTTTGGCGGCCGCACTAGCAATCACCATTGGATTGGAACTCGTGGGTGTCTTGGAGCGGCCGTATCTTGCCCCGGGCCTGATTGATTTCGAAGTGAGGAATTACTGGCTTCCTTTGTCGGAACCCTTGGGTATTGAGGGCAGGTGGCAGGGGCCTTTTGGCCATTCAGGTGATACGGGAGCTGTAGCAGCACTTGTGTTGGTTATGGGTGTTGCCGTGTGGCGCAAGACGAGCCCCGTGGTCGTGGTTGTAGCTGTAACGGTGCTGTTGATGACCAGTGTTCGTTCCGCGTATATCGCGGCGGCGGCCGGTCTGGCCGTGCTCTTCGTATTCGGTAAGTCCCGATGGGTCGCGAAATTCGCAATGAGCACCCGCCTTGTAGTTAGCGGAGCGGTTGTGGCTTTGGTTACTCTCGTGCTCGTCAGTCAGTCGATAAACCTCACTGGTCGCTCGTCGACTATTTGGCCTGGTTTCTGGGAGTTGTGGTTGACATCACCGGTCCTGGGGGTTGGCCCCGGGGGCATCGCGGAGAACGGCGGCGTCACGGCTCTCTCGGTGCATGCGCATAACCTCCTTCTGGATGAACTCACCCGAAATGGCCTTCTTGGATTCGTGCTGCAAGTGACCGCCGTTGGATTCGCTGTCGTGCTTGCGTTCCGAGCGATGCTCCTGCGGGCCCCTGGGCCGCTTGCGATTCTCGTTGCCTACGGGGCGATTGGCGTTACTCAAGTGATGAACGACTGGATACACCCTTCTCTGCCTGTCATGCTCGTTATTGCTTCCGGGTTGTGGGCGGATTCAATACTTGCTCAACGCAGACTCGACCGTGAGACGGCAGCATCACTCCGGTAACGGTTTACCGGGCTTGAGATGATTGCTCTGTTTAGTCTGGGAGATGAGACTGTGATTCTCCAACTCGCGCACCATTGTTTCGATGAGGGCGGCGTCGGTCCCACAAAGTTCGGCGATATCGGCTAGATCGTGCTGACCGTCCGCGTAGGCCAGGATATTTGTGCGCAGCATTACCTCATCTGACGTGTGCTTGTTCAACATAGTGTGATAGAGACCGCGAGGTCCTAACTGTGGCTCTCCATAGTTTGCGGTGAGAAGAACAGGGCTCTCCTCAAGTACACGAATACATTCCCGTACCGCATCGAGACCGCCTTGTAGTCCGGAAGGAGTCACGACAGCGTCAAGATCATCCAAGCTCGTGTGGTACTCGGGATAGTCGCCGTAGCGGGATCGCATTATTGAGACAACCGGCAAGTCGACGCCGGCGGAGGAGTAAGTCCGCTCATCGCTACCGCGCTGCAGGTAGGAGTAATGGCGCAGATTAGGACGGTCCCTCAAGACTCGTTTGGCAATCCGGTCGATACGGGTATTCCCATTTCGGGAAGCAAGGTAAGTGAAGGCGCGATCGTCCCCTATGCATGTCAATTGAAATCCAGCGACGACATTTCGCTTAAGTTCAGCCAAGTTCTGACTGGTGTAAGTGATGGCACCAATTGACTCCGGAAGGAAGGCAATCCGGTAGGTGTAGTGACGATTCGTCAACGCATTAAGCCAACGAGCCAACGCAATGGCTACAACAGGACCAGATAGCTCGTTGTTGGCCAGGCTTGGATGACACACGTATGTGCTCAGGAAAATTTCGTCTTCCACTCGACCGGGAAGGATCACTTCACCGTATGTGAGAGAGCCCTGGATGTGCTCGGAATCGATGACTGCTTTGTATGTTCCAGGTTTGAGTGATTCCCGCTGGCGGTGGCTCAGGCAAAAGCCCCAGTTCCGGTGGTAGTAACTGGTCACGAACGGAATTGCGTCTGGCTGCTCAGGTATGGAGTGCAGATGCTCTTGGAGTACATCTAACGAGAACTCGTCATTGACCGCGGTCGAATAACCAACCACATGAAGGTTGTTGTCAGCGATGTCGACCACGGTATTGCCATCGGGGTCAACGAGCTTGGCACTTCGAATCACCCACTCCTGAGGGATCGTCCAGTCAAAGACCTGACGTCCGGTTGGAACTTCGTGGATGACTAGCTCACGAACGTACTCCTTGAGTGCGGCGAGTGTTGTGCGAACACCGTCGCCGGTGATACTCCGATGTATCGGCCACAGTCGCCGGGCGAGGGAATGCATGAATGCTCCCTCACCGGACTCGTGGGTGGCGGACTCCTCAGTGATCACGAGGAGCGTCCGACCAAGGCGCTATGACTCATGGATGACACCTGCTCCCTGGTTACTGACCTCGAAAAACAACCGACTTGGGAAAACCTCGGCAAACTCCTCGTGGGCGCTGCTGGGAACGTAGAAGGCGAAGTATCCGCTGCCTCCGGCGCCCAAGAGTTTGCCACCTGTTGCGCCTGCCGCGCGACCTTGGGTGTAGAGAACATCGACCGCATCATTGCTGATTCCAGAGTTCACTCGGCGCTTAAGTGACCAGGCTTCATCCAAAAGCGGCCCTAGATCATCCAATGAGCTTTGCAGGATCCGCTTCCCTTGGTCAACAAGACCCGCAAGCGCCCTGGTTATGTCGTCTGCTTCCCCACTGCCTGACAGTGCTTGCGTTTGGTTCGCAAGGAGTGAACCCGCGCTTCGCGGCTTTCCAATCGGGATGAGGTGCAGATTCTTTTCCAAGGCGCGAACACTCTCGGCAGTTAGGCCCACTGATTCGGCTTTCACATCTGTGTGGGAAAAGCGTATGACGTTCACCCCGCCCAGCGCACTGGCCCACTGATCCTGGTATCCGATTGGTTCGCCGAGAACACCGATTTCGATCTCGCATGCTTCGGTTGCGAGGTCGACGGGTGTTGAAGCCTCGCCTACCAAGTGGCGAACGAACGCTAGAAGCGCCACTGTGAATGATGAGGAGGATCCCAACCCTGTGCCCGCGGGAACGTCCGCCATAACAGCGAGATCAATATCGTTGATGTGGTACCTGGAGAGTACTTCACGTGCGATCGGATGGCGAATCTCTGAAGGTGCAGAGACATCCTCGGTTTGAGAGTACTTGAGCAAGATCCCTGGTCGGTGTGTGAAGGGATGACCAATAATGAACACACGACGATTGATAGCGAAGGAAAGTACTGCTCCATCGTTGCGCTCGAGGAATGAAGGCAGGTCCGAGCCCCCGCCCACGAGACTGATTCGAAGGGGTCCTTGAGCTATGAGCATGCGACGATCTCCAATGCACGCTTGATGGCCTCTGCCGACGAGGCGAAGGAATCATGAGCACAATGACCGGAATCGTCAGAATTGACGCGAATGAAGCCCATGCCGCAGGCGAGCGCCAAATCTCGATCGCGATCTGTATCGCCGACCATGACACTTGCGGAAATATCGAGAATGTGTAACTCCCGCGCTTGTCGGACGAGCAGAGGGGCCGGTTTTCTGCAGTCACAGGGACCTTTGAGTGCCGCTACCTCACCGACAAACCCGGAATCAGGATGATGAGGGCAGAAAAAGTAGTCATCAACGAAAGCACCTTCATTCGCCAACAGCATATCCATGCGCGCTCGAATCGCTGTGTGCTGCCCGAAGGTTAAGTGGCCTTTCGCTATGTGTGGTTGGTTGGTAATCACAATCACGGGAACACCGCGCGAATTGAGCTCACCGATGGCTGCTGCTACTCCCGGGAGAAGTGTGTAGTCATCTGGTGCTAGGAAGACAGGTTGGCTCGGATTGATGACGCCGTCGCGGTCCAGGAAGACAGCAGGTCGGGGCTCTACTGTGCCACGGGTCTTGAATAGCCCTGACTCAAAATCGTCCACCGCAGCCCTCAAGCGTTCGGGAGTGCCAGTGTCCTTGAGGTAATGGCTGCTCACGAGTGCCAGGAGATCGTGGTCCGTAGCCGCCGCGAGCAAGACGTCTGAACCGATGTCGGTCAGTTCGGAGTATCGCTGGAGCGCCGCACGATCGAGCCCGAATAGGCCGGCAGATGCCATGTTGGGGATGTCAACTCGTTGTTCGTGTTTCGGTATCACCCGGACTGTGTCACGTGATTCGGCGAAGACTGCATCGCTATCGTGTGGATGGCTGCTTGGGTGAACGACTGCCAAGACCCCTCGACCACTCTGGGTCCACTGGTTCAAGACGTGATCGAGCGGCACGGACATAAGCACATCTCCAAGGATCACGATGAATCGTGAGGCAGAAGTGTGTTTCGCAGCCAACTTGACAGCAGCGAGGGTGCCTCGTTGCTCCGGTTCGTGAATCACCTGAACTGGAAAATCACCTGAGGTGACTTGATCACTCAATTCCTGAACCTGGTGCCCCAAGTGTCCTGCGACGACAAAGCATTCATCGATGGATGACAGCGCGATGAGCTGGTAGTGCCATTCGAGTAAGGATGTGCCACCTAGTGCCTGCGTGACTTTCGCTCTGCTTGGATCGGCTGAACGAGTTCCTCGTCCCCCTGCCAAGATGACAGCAGCAGTCGTCACGGTTGCACCGGTTCCAAAGCAAGTGCCTGAGCAGCGCGACGAACAGCTTCCCGGGACGTCGTGTCGATAGTAAAGCCAGCTTCTTGCATGGCTGAAGAGTCGAATTCGTATCGTGGGACGTCCCCGATCCAGCCGACCGGTGAGTCCTGGTAAGTGACCCGAGGTTCGACCCCAAGGACGTTGCATACTTCGGCAACAATGCCCCTAACGTCGATTAAGTCTGGTGGCCCGATATTGACTCGAGTCACCCCTGGTTGGAGTCTGTCGCGGAAAAACTCGATGCCCTGCAGCAACTCGCTCACGTACAGGTAGGGCTTTGTTTGATGCCCGTTGCCCAGGACTTCAAGCAATGAAGGGTTGGCACGCAATTTTCGAACAAAGTCGAATACCACTCCGTGCGTAGCGAGAGGCCCGACGACGTTGGGAAATCGAACGAAGAGAATCCCACAATATGGTTGGAGCAGAGATAGAGACTCCAAAACGTACTCACTTGCCAATTTTGCCTTCCCGTACCAACTAACGGGAGCGGGGACGTGAGGAGGCTCTTCTTGGAGCGGTGAATCGGAAATACCGAAAATCGCCGAAGACGAGGCAAACACCACCTGCTGGACAGGCCTCCTTTGTAAAGCTGCGCGGAGCGCACACGTCGTCATCAACGTGTCGCCGAAGTCAAGACTTGCATCCTCGACGCCAGCTGCGATATCGCTATTTGCCGCTAGGTGATAGATCACATCAGGCTTGTGTTTGGTGAGTACTTCGACGAGGAAGGAAGCATCCTGGGCCTCACCGACAACCGTCCGAGACTGGAGTGCGGGGTGCTGCTCGGTGTTCCGATCGACAATGCTGACCGAGTGGCCTTCTTCGATGAGGGAAAATGCCAGATTTCGCCCGACGAAGCCATTTCCACCGATAACCGTGCACTTCACGGTTCAAGAGTAGTGGGGTTAGATCGCGGCCATGCGTCAAGATAAGGGGATGCCGCTTCCAGTCTCCGTGCAAATCTGCACGTTGAATGAGGAATCCAATATCCGTGATTGTTTGATTGCCGTTGATGCCAACAATCCCGAAGAGATCATCGTCATTGATGGTGGATCCACGGATCGAACGGTCGAAATTGCGTCCGACATGGGAGCTAGAGTCCTGCAACCGGGCAAGCTTGGTCTCGGACCATCGCGCCAAATGGGTTGGTCTTCAACGAAGTGTCCTTACGTTGCCTTCGTCGATGCTGATGACTACCTGCCGTCAACCTGGCTGGAGGACATGTTGAAGCAGTTGGTGGACGGTGAGTACGAAGCCCTCCAGAGTATGGTGAGAGCACAACTAGACGGATCGTGGATCGCAAGCGGCTGGGATCAGTATTTTCGCACTTCGATCCGTCCAGCAACAGCCACAAACATGGTGGGACGTCCAGCCCTGTTTGTCGTCAAGAGCCTGCGCGCTGTAGATATTTCTCTACCCTCGCTAGATGAGGATACCCACTTGTCGCGCTTCTTTGAGCAACTTGGCTTTAGGCAGGGGGTGGGAAGCGCAATTGCCTTCCGGAAAGTCGAAAGGTCTCTTGGAGCAAATCTGCGGAAATGGCGCTCCTACGGTCGTGGCTACCGGGGATTCGTGGTGCGGCATCCCGAGCGGAGGGCTGCTGTGATTAAACACATGATCTGGACGATCCCAGTGCAGAGAAGTTGGCCACCGGTTCTCCAAGGGTACCTTCGCCAACCGCTGTTTGGGTTTCTGATGGCTTTCTGGATTGGAGTTGGCTGGCTGGAAGCAAGGAGAAGGAAGCCATGTCGTTAGCTGCCAGTGCTCAAGAGCGCACCAGTCAAACTCCAATGTCGAGGGTGCCAGACCTACCGGTTTGGGTACTGATTCCCGCGGCTTTGGTGTTGGCCCTCAACGTTCTGCAGTTGGTGATCGG
>Ga0209953_1000629_pt1 | contig 12248 bp, 14 predicted proteins | sample SalPonred_H2O_MG_FD_185713 | JGI IMG/M metagenome (GOLD analysis project Ga0209953, IMG submission 185713) | Salt pond water microbial communities from South San Francisco under conditions of wetland restoration - Salt Pond MetaG... | ecosystem: Environmental > Aquatic > Non-marine Saline and... | reverse complement strand
TAAGAACCTTTTACGCCGAATTCTGTGTATTCTAAACCACTAGGAGTCCCACCTGATAGTCTATTTGCTTTCGAGCCATTTGCATATTCATTTCTAGTGTCCTCCGTCCAAAATTCTATAACGGATGTCTGATTACCCCCAAACACTGTGGTAATTTTATGCCAATCAGCTGAATTATTACCGTAGTTATTTACGTTTGTGGTAAATTCAGCACCTATTGCCATCAAGTGTTGGAAACTGCCGTTGGTTGGTAGTGAAGAATTATCCCAAGCGACACCTGGGGCACTACCGCCTGAAGTTGTATCTGAATCACCGTTTGCTCCCCACATCGGTGTGTGCGGTGACAGTCTGTTTATCTGTGCATAAAGGGCAAATTGTTGTGCAGCCGTGAAATTCTGAGCTTCTCCAAAATTATAATATGCGACGCCGCCTATGTCACCGCTACTACCGCCAGAAGTTCCAGTAGCAAATCCACCATTGCTGCTTACGCCTAACATAGTTTCTAATCTTGTTGAACTGGCACTGTTTCTGTCAGGAATTGAAGTAAAGTCATATGTGGTGCCGCCACTTTGATCTTTAAATACATTGTCACTGTTGTTAGCGGCGAATCCAACCGAGCAGATTGAATTTTCAGTTCCGTTCAAGGCATACGCCGAAGGTATCACCAGCCTATTTTGCAACCAAGGTCCGTTTGCGGTTTCAAAATCAATATTCACACGAAATGCAGGAACCCTGCCGCCCAGTGTTGTCCATAGGGTCTGAACACCTGTGTATCTACCCGCGATTTCTGACATCGTTGCGAATGGGTTGCTTGCAGTTAATCCCGGAGCTCCGAATATGCTAAGCCATTCTGCTCCGTCGTAAATTTCTATTTCATTTTCTTCCGTATTGTAACGAACCATTCCGCTCTGCGGAGAGCCTGGTCTTTCTGCGGTTGTGCCACTAGGCAGTTTCAAATGAGATGTTCCATTAATATTTGTGTTTTTGAGATTTGCCATTACAGTATATTTTTCCCTCCAAACAAAATAAAATTCTCAAGACTGTCGTTGTTCCTACTGTCTGTGTATGTGAGATACCCCCATGCATTACCGCCGCCTGTATGAATCATTAAGGACACAGCATCTGGTAAAATAAAATCCAAAGGAAGTGTTTCGGATTGATTAAAATCTAAGTTTACATTTTGCCCTCGGGCTGATCCTTCCTTGCCAAATAAATTCTGTTCGGTGGTGTTATAACGTGTGGCTAAAACTGCATTTGAACTCCATCTAGATCTGGTCATCAAGAAGAAACCATTTGTGTTATTGTTGGCGGCGCTCATTCCGCCTAGATTTGTGCTTCCGTCGTCACCATTAATTGCTCCATTTGATCCCTGTTTGTGTATACCCACAGGGTGTCCTGCGGCTGGGCTTTGGCTTGCAGATTGGGAGTTGCTAGAACTACTACTGCCGTATGCAATGCCGCTAGAAAAATCGGAGAAGCCATCGTTATCGTCGTCAGTTTCTACGGCAATTTGATATGAATACGGGCTGAGAATGTTACTCCACTCATTCATGGCTTCTACCTCAGCATTACTGAAATTGGAATTGGTTGCAAAATTAAAATATTCAATTTTTTGAAATCTTCGGTTATTGTCACCGGTTACATACGTAGTTGATCTATTTACAGCACTGCCGCCAGTGCCGTTGTATGCAACGTCTACGTTACCTAACCCAAAAAACTGTCCTATATACGCATTGCTACCGTTAGGACCTTCGGATCTCACTTTGTCAACACAATTGGTTGTGGTTTGACTGTTTGAAATAATACCGTTTGTAAAGGCGGTGCGTGTTTTTACAAAAAAATTGTTATCCTGATCGGCTTCTAGTGTGACCAAAAATGGATTATCACCAGTCCCTAGTGCAAGTGCAGGATTAATGTATGCACGGCCTCCACCGTAGCCGGGTGGTAATAGATCTAGATCTAGGATTGCCTGTGCTGGTGTTTGTCCAATGTGATTGCACACCCATTTAGTGCCAGTATACCATTCTATCCAGTTATAGTCAGTGTTGAATCTTATCATTCCCTGCTCTGGACTGGCAGGACGCTGGGCGGTTGTGCCTTTAGGCAAATTCAGAGAACCAGTATCATCTATTGTTGTATCTTTGAGGAACGCCAATGTTATTTCTCCTTTTGCAAGGATTCTACTTTTGCATTCAATTCTTTAATTGCTTCTAAGAGATACACTGACAGTTTAGTATAAGCTATGCTGTGAGGTTCTCCATTTTTGTTTTTCACCAATTCGGGCAAAATATCAGCAACCTGTTCAGCTATTAGTCCGGGCTCGTTGGTTGAGGATCCATCTTTTCTGTCGTAAGTATAACTTTCTAGCCTGTCAATTAGAGAAAGAACAGGACCTATCGGAGTTAAATTTTCCTTTAATGTAATGCTAGATGTTTCTGTAATAGATCCAGCACTGAGTGCAGTCACAAATAAAGTTCCTGTAGATGGAGTGTATTCTAATGCATCGTTGGTGGTATTTACATTTACTCCTGTTATGGTTCCTGAAGTATTGCTAGTAAACAGAAGATAGTTTGGATCAGAATCGGTAGTTTCGTCTGTAACACTGACCGCCACTGTTGCAAATGATAAATTACCGTTGCCGTCCGTTTGTAAAAGCTGTCCGGCTGTGCCGTCCTGTCCCGGCAAGTTAAATCTTACATTTGACGCCACAGTTTCTGGCGATCTCAGGGCAACAAAATGTGAATTATCAGTGTCCGCAAGACGTAATTCGCTGCGATTTACTAATTGTAGATCTCCATTAATTAAAACCCTACCTGTGCCGGTGGGATCTAATATGATATCTGCATCATCGTCAGTGGTAATAGTTGTGTTATCTGCGGCTAACAACCCACCAAATGTAGGTGCGCCAATTCTGCCTGAGGAGGTTCTTCTTCCCATTTTTAAAAGTTCCTGTGGTTTATTACTAAGTATTTATACTTAAACAAACTAGTAATGACCTTTTGAGAACAAGTCCTTAGCAACCAGCATGAGAATTTTATACTCGCTATTTCTATCTATTAAATACTCTGCGATCGCAGGAGATAATATGAAAAATATAATGTTTCAAACACAGGTATATCAATATGCTGTGAGTAATTGGGAAGAAAAGAAGCAAAGGTTGTTGGCACTAATAGATCATACTAGATTTGAATACAATGAGTGTTTTACTACAGATAAAAAAGATAGCGCAAATAGATATCTTAGTGATTTTGTTGATATAATTAAGGATCAAATATCGATTTTTAAACAAGAATTAGAAGTTTCGACACTTAATATTACAGATGTCTGGACGGTGAGATATAAGACTGGGGATTTTCATCCTGTGCATACTCATTCATCTAGTGGATACTCTGGTATACTCTACTTAGAATACGATGAACAAGAGCACACCGGAACTTGTTTTGTAAATCCAATAACTGATCCTATTACCGATTTAACTAACTATTCATTACCTAACGTGCATGAAGGTGCAATTGTTATTGCTCCTAGCAACGTGTTACATTTTACATATCCGAATATGTCTGAGAAAACAAGACTTATTATGGGGTTTGATTTAAAGTTTTAGTATGTTACCTAAAAATTTTTTGTTGGAATTATAATAAAATGTTTTTGATTTTGGATAATATTATTTTTAATAAAACTTTACATTTTTATCATTCGATGATAGTTGATCACTACAATAAAAAATGTGATGAAGGGTTTGATCCTAGCTCATTTTATGATACGAGGACGTTGAATATTACAAATTTTCCTATTGTTTCCTTTGTTAAAAAAATTCTAGAAACAAAACTTAAGGTTGAATTATTTTGTGATCAGGCACAACTTCAAGTTTGGCCGGTAGGGACATTTTCTGCACTTCATAAACATGAAGAATTTGGCAGAGAAACAACAGACTACAATAGTTTATTGTATTTAAACTCAAATTTTAATGGTGGGACTTTTTATACAGACTGTGGAATAAGGGTAAATCCTATGCCTGGAAGATTAACGTTTTTTAACGGAAGAGAAGTTATGCATGGAGTTACTCCAGTAGAAAATAATCACAGATACACAATCATTTTTTGGTGGAAAAAAACAAAATTTGAATAAAATTATTCTGATGTTTACAGTTGCGATCTTTCGAATCAAATGCATAACTTTTCAAAAAACCGCGGTAAAACAGAATTTATGTTTTAAAAACTTTTATGAATAGTTTAATAATACCCATAATTCAAAAAAATAAAATTGCTACATTTTTTATAAAATCCTCACGATATTTGTTTAACAAATATGACGATTTTTTTAAAGACAACGAAAATTATGATTTAAAACTTAAATTACTTGCTGATTTTTATTGTAAAGAGTTTAACGCTGATTTAATAATTATTGATCAAACTCCGAGAGCTATTAAGTTTTCCAACACTTCAAGTATGACTTTATTTTTCATAAGATTTGGGGATTAAAATAAATCTAGACTTATTCCTAACTCAATTGCCCTATCGTAACAATTTTGTGTTGCGTAAGGACCCATAAATTCTTCAAATTTGTAATCACTATTTAAGAATAAATTGTATGTTATAATATAAAAATCTACATATGGATTATATGCTGCATAAATGCCTACGTTTCCCGCTTCATAATAAAGTTGTTCCCATAATACTATATCATTCACTTGAGGAAGCCTGTCCTTAGTCCATTTTTTATAAGAAGGCAACATAGCTGCAGAAGAGTTACTGGTAGAAAAACTCTTATTCCATGGATTTGTAATTATATCAAGCGTGTTTTTAAAGGCCGTCATAAAATTATTTATTAAAAATTTTTTGCCGAAATTACAGTCTAATAAATATCTATATAAAGTATATGCCTGAGTGTGAATCTTTAAAATGTGCAGTAAAACATATATGCAGTCAAATTCGAGAAAGACTAGAGGATTGATATGAGTATTTTTTGTAACGGATTTTTTCCTGGAGAACTTAAACCCAGCACAACAATTGGAGGATGTATAGACATATTTGAAAATGCCTGGCCTAATCCCGAAAACACTATTCAAATGTTAGAAGCAGAATGTGCAGAGCCTGATAATGGAATTGGCTGGACAAAAGCAAGCACGTTCGGTGATGGAAATAAACAAAATTACAGAACTAATATGACTATTGGTGTCAGTGAATGTGCAAAAGTTTATGGTAATACCGTTTGTCAAAATATTCACAATCAATTTTACATGATGTTATTAGCATCTAGTATACCGTATGCCGAACGCTACGGTATTAACGAAGTGCTATATCATGAGGGGTATAGTGCTTTAAAATATAGTAAAAATCAAGAATATAAATCACACTACGACGGATCTACCAGCAATGGTAGAGTTATTTCTGCTATTTGTTATCTTAATGATGATTATGAGAGTGGAGAAATTGAGTTTGTAAATTTTAAGGTAAAAATAAAACCAGAACGGGGGATGTTGATTTTGTTTCCTTCTAACTATACATATAGACACATTGCGCATCCGATACTGTCTGGAACAAAATATGCTCTAGTAACTTGGATTCAAGACAAACCATGCTAAAATTGAATTTAAAAATATTTTTGTGTTTGGAGACTGTATATGGCAAATAAAGAAAATTTTGAGAGAAATGGATATGTAATTATTCGAAATGCAATATCAGATGAATTAAGAGACTTTGTTACTCAATACGCTTTATTTGATGAAATGCAAAATTTTATGCCAGAATCTATTGAAGCGCAAGTTCCTGGAACACATAGCAAATATGCTGATCCGGCAATGGAAGTTGTCTTACTACATCTGCATAAGACAATGGAAGAAAATACTGGATTAAAACTTCATCCGACATATTCATATTACAGGATTTATCAAAAAGATGATGAATTAAAAATACATACAGATAGACCTTCATGTGAAATTTCTTGCACACTTAATTTTAATGCAAGCGAGGAAGACCTGTCGTGGCCAATTTTCATTGAAGGAAATTCAGTGAATTTGAATCCCGGTGATATGGTAATTTACAGAGGTTGTGATTTACAACATTGGAGAGAGCCTTTTCAATGTAAAGAAACAGATTGGCAGATTCAAGGTTTTTTTCATTATGTTAATGCCGATGGGCCGCACACCGATTGGAAATACGACAGAAGAAACACAATAGGTGAATCTGACAACAGATTTAAAAAAGTTTTACTTCCACAAAAACCCTATATTACCTATGGCAATTAATGTATATTGGGCTTGTTTAGAAGATGAATGGTTGAGATTTGCATCTCCAGAACCACTTTCGAATGTTGTAAAAAATAGTCCAACATTTTACAAACCTGTGAATTTTTGCCCAGCATTTAAGGATTCTCTAAAAAATGTTTTTGCTTTAAGATCAATTTATAATTACGAATTTGAGATTGTAGAATCTAAAGTGACATCATCTTACTATGATCAACCATTTTTTGATCGTCATGTTTATATTCGGTCAGCACAAGAAAAATGTTTTTCTTTCAATCAATATACTATATTTTTTACAGATTCTTCGTCGTTAGAGATGGTAGTGCTCCCACCATATCTCGAAGATAACAATATTTCAGAAAGATGCAAAGTTTTTAGCGGGAAATATGATATTGGTAAATGGTGTAGGAATTTAGAATTTTCTTTTCAGTTGAAATCTCAATATAATTCATTTAAAATTAATGAAGGGGAAATTTATTCTTATGTGCAGTTTAACACAAAAGAAAAAATTAATCTTGTTCAATTCATGCCAAATCAAAATATTACTCCGTTTTTATCTGCTTGCATACATGCAAAAGAAAATAAAACAACATTTAAAAAATTGCAATATTACTATAACAATTTTAAATTTAAAAAACTGCTTTTACAAGAAATAAGGAAGAATATCATATGAAACAAGTTAAAAAACTTTTAGTAGTTGGCGGTGGGTCTGCTGGGCTTATTACCGCACTCATTTTAAAAAAAAAACTTGACATACAAATTGATATTGTTCATTCAAAAAACATTGGTATCATCGGAGTAGGCGAAGGATCTACAGAACACTTTAAAGAATTTATGGATTTTATAGGTATTGACCAATATCAATTAATCAAAGAGTGTGATGCCACTTACAAATGCGGAATAATGTTTGAAAATTGGGGAGCAAAAGACTATCTTCATTCGGTAACTTATCCATTTAATATTAAAAATGGACAATATGCACACACATATGGAAAATTAATTTCAGAAAATTCCTCATCTATGGAATATAACTTTTTTTGGAAAAATCAAATTAATTCTTGGTTTTTAAATCGACGAGATGAATTCCCTACAAATCAATTTCATTTCAACACACACAAACTAAATGAGTTCTTAATTAAGTTGTCGAGATTAAATGGCATCAATGTGATTGAAGATGAAATTAATGATATTGTTTTAGATAACAATGGATATATCGAAAACTTAAAAGGTTTTAAAAAATCATATTACTATGATTTTTACATTGACTCTACAGGATTTAAACGAATTTTGATGAACAAATTAGGTGCAAAATGGAATTCATATGGAAAATATTTAAAGATGAAATCCGCAATTGTTTTTCCTTCAGAAGATGAAGAAAATTATAATTTTTGGACCTTGGCTAGGGCAATGGATTATGGATGGATGTTTAGAATTCCTGTTTGGGGTAGATATGGAAACGGATACATTTTTGATGACGACTACACTGATGCAATCTCTGCTAAAAAAGAAGTTGAAAAATATTTTGATAGAGAAATAGATGTCAAAAAAGAATTTAAATTTGATCCAGGAGCATTAGAGGACGTCTGGATAAAAAATTGTTGTGCTGTAGGACTCAGCGGAAGTTTTGTTGAACCATTAGAAGCATCATCAATTGGCACGTCTATCCAGCAGGCATTTTTATTAATGCATAAATTGCCAGTATACGATAACAATGTTATCAAGAGTTACAACAAATCTATGAATGATATTATGGAAAATATTCGTGATTTCATAGCATTGCATTACATTACAGATAAAACAAATACTCAATTTTGGAAAGATGTAAAAAATATTTCACTTCCGGATACATTGTCTAACAAATTAGAATTATGGAAGACTAAATTGCCAATCAGAGAAGATTTTTGTAATCTATCAAATTACATCCTTTTCACAGAAGATAATTTTACATTGGTATTACATGGATTGAACTTTTTTGACAGAGAATTTATTCGTAAAGAATATTTTTCAACACATATGGATATTAGACATGAGGCAGATAAAACCCTCCATGATGTAATCCAATTTGAAAAAAATATTATTACAATGCCTCACAAACAATTTATTTCATTGGTGCGTAATTTAAGTTAAAATTAATTTGTTCTCTGGTTAAGAATATAACCACATGTCTTCATTTTCAACCCAAACACTTGTAAACCCTATATGCATACCTAAATTCAATGCAAGATGTGTTGCTTTTTGTTGTGCTCCGGGGCCATAAAATGTTTCTAAAAGTCGACCATAATACGGTATGCCATTTATTATTCTAGTTTCATTTCTTAGATCTAAACCTTTAGTGACAAGAAAAAATTCTGCATATGGATCCCATGATGCATAAAGTCCGAGGCCATTTGATCCCTCACAAATTACTTCCCAAATATTTACATCTTCAATTTGAAGTTCTCTGGCATAATCCCATTTTTTTGATGGTGGTAGACAAACTTTATCCGATTCAAACCACTCTTTTCTAAACACTTCATCTTCATCTTGTTTTACTAGAATATTGTATGTTGATTTAAATTGATGCATGTTTTACAATTCCAAATTAGGTTAAATATCGAACTATTACAATTCCTGGTGATCCTGCACCGCCTGACGAAGTTTGCGGAGACCCGCCGGGATTATATCCTCCGCCGCCACCGCCGGACCCTGTGTTATCCCCTCCTACATTTGGTGCTGGTTGGCCAGAAAGTGCTGGTGTTCCTCCCCAAGGCGACGGATCGAGTCCGCCCGCGCCACCACCGCCGGGACCACCCGAACCGGCGGCGCCGCCTGGAGCATATGACGGACCGCCAAGTCTTCCGCCGCCTCCGCCGCCGGCTCTAGTAACTGCGGTGCCTGTGATTGAAGATGAAATTCCCGGGCCTCCCGGGCCTGCATTTCCTGGATACACCGGTGCTGCGGAAATTTGTGCTGTCCCTCCTCCAAATCCCTGACCTGGTGTGCCTGCGCCTGCACCCTGAGATCCAGCTGGCCCTGTGGCATTAGTGCCAGGTCCTCCGGCGCCGCCACCGCCGCCGCCTACATGATGGCCTCCACCGCCGCCTGATCCACCTGGTCCGCCGTTTTGATAACAACCGCCTCCGAATCCTCCACCTGTAACAGCTATGCTTGGACCAAATGCAGATGGTCCTCCTTGATTGCCGGGAGTAGTTTGTGGCCATGTATTAAGGGCAGGTGATGCGCCGCCAGCGCCTACTGTTAGGGGAGTTGAACCTCTGCCTAGCGAAATATTTCCTGCTAGATATCCGCCAGCGCCGCCGCCACCTGCAATTAGCGGGCCGCCTGATCCGCCGCCTGCAACTACTACATATTCCGCTTGCAAATTCCCTGCTGTTAACGCTAAAACTTCAGGATTGTCCGAAAATTCTGGTTTTAATCTAACATCTAGACTGCTTTCGCCGGCGGAAGTAAACATGTGTATTTTCCAACCGCCGGCGGTATATACAATGTCGCCACCTGTTATGTCTAAAAAGTCTGTGACTTTAGGACCTTTCTCAGGTTTATCAAATTGTTTTCTTATACTCTTTATGAATGGCATATTATTTTCTCTCTTAATGATGTCTATGAAACGTCAAAACTGCTTACTCCGGTGCTGGTAAATGAGTGTATAGTGTAACCGGCTGCACTGCTTACAGCGCCACCGGTTGCTGTAAGTGTTTGTGGACTATCGACTACAATCCAACTATCTGTGTCCCTCTTTCTACAGTATATTTCTTCGTTCTGTGCAAAATTTCCGGTTTTTGTAAGAGTTACGCCTGCACCTGCAGCCAAAGTAAGGCCGCCGGAACCAATTTTAGCTATATATACCACAGAACCTATAGGAAAGGCCACGCTACTATTCGGAGGCACGGTAATTGTTTGGTCTGTCGATCCAGTATATGCAACAACTTTATCTCTATCTGCTAATTCTAAGACATGGCTAGCTGTTTTTACATTTTCTGTCCTAAGACTGTTTACAACACCATTTACATCTAAAACACCAGGTGCGCTGGTTGTGCCTCCATTTACACTTAGCTTCCCTGTGCTAGGTTGGAAGGCTAACTTTGTAGAACTAATACGGGCTGTTGTTAGAGCACCGCTTTGTAAGGTGGTTAAAACAACGTTATGAGGTGTTCCGTCACTTGCGTTATCATCTATTGTAGCGCCAGTTGTTTGAAAACTTAGATTACCGTTGCCGTCTGTCACTAAAGCTTGAAGATTAGAACCGTCAGTAGCGGGCAGTGTCCAGGTTAGATTGCTGTTTACTGTCGTCGGTGCTTGAAAGGCAACATAGTTGCTGTCATCTGCATCACCGAACCTCAAACTACTTTGATTCTGTATTTGAAAGTGACCTTCTGACTTAACAATACCTGTGCCGGTGGGGTCAAAGATGATATCTTTGTTGTCATCACTCTTGATCGTTTGCGCATCCGCAAGCAAACCGCCGAATGTCGGTGCTCCGATTCTACCCGAGGAGGTTCTTCTGCCCATTTACGTCACCTTATACAGTTTGTGTTTCTATACCGTATGCAACCGCAGTGACGTCATTTGTGCTTGATCTTACCACCAACAATTTTCCAGCATCCATTACAAGTCCTGTTCTTTCAATAACACCGCTTGCTAGCAATTCTGAATCGAATTCTAAAAATTCATCGTTGGTCGGTGTTCCTGCATCACATATTGCAATTCGAATATCCGCCGGATTTGCTGAACTTCTGTTACACAAGTTGATTGACACTACCGCAAATGTATCAGCAGGCACAGTATACAAAGTTGTATCCGTTGCTGCTGTCAAAGTTGCTGTTCCTAGTCTTCCTGTTGCCATTTATAGTTTCTCCATATGAGTTATTTATTAAGTTAAGAAGTAGTTGACTGCCAAAGGTATGCCAGTTACACCGCCTCTGAATTCAGTTGTGGATCTCATCACAATGTTTCCATTTGTGATGTGTCCGATTTCGTTTGTGGAAATCACAACGTTACCTGCTGTCACCGAGTTCACAACAAGGCTTGCACCACCGCCACCGATCTGTGAGGCAATAAATGCTCTAATTGCTCGCTGTGTTGGCACAACATTATCCGAGTCTGCTGTAAAGAATGGATCTGTTGAGAATTCAGTTACTGTCGCCGATCCACCGCCTAGTGTAACATTACCTAGGTTTAGTTCTTGCAGTCCTGAAATGTTAAATGCATCTGCGTTCAGTGTTGCAATACCTGTGCTCTGTTCAATGCTAAACAAATCACCAACTCGGAAGTTACCGTCTTGGTCAGTTGACGTATAGAACACTCGTCCGCCGCCCGATTCTACGGTTTCTTGTGCTGGAACCGGATCCTGTAGAGGCTCACCTGGATAGTTGGTTTCGGTAAAGTTACCTGTTCCAATATCAAGGAAGTCATGACCTGTCAGTCTAACCTGCGAATATCTCAATCTAGTTGTGATACCATCTAGATGTTCTGGTGCTTGTGCAATTGTAATATCAGGTGATACTTGATAGAATGCAGTGTATGCACCGTCGTTCGATCCAAGGAATGTTAACACATTAACAAGCTTGAACACCGTGCCAGGTATGCTGTCAAATACCACGTTTGATCCAGCTACAGGACGTTCTGAAATGCGCCTTACCGCAATGAACGATCCAGGCTGGAAGTTGTCTGCAACGCCGTCGCCTGCACTTATTTCTGCACCGGCACTGTCGAAGTCTGCACCCCTGTTTATGTAACTTGGGTTTGCAAGTGCTCCGCGTGACAATCTCACTTCATGTGGTGCATCAAACAGATTGTTCGGATCTGTGATGGTCATTGTGGGTGCCGTTGCATATCCAGAACCTGGTTCAATTATGGCAATAGTTTGTATTGCTCCGTCGGATATGCCTGTTACCCTTGCATGTGTTGTGCAACCTGTTTCAATGTATACCGCATGATCGCCACTATCATTCATAATAGTTACAAATCTACCTGTTCTTTGTGGATTACCAAATGCAATAGCATT
>Ga0209953_1000628_pt1 | contig 12276 bp, 10 predicted proteins | sample SalPonred_H2O_MG_FD_185713 | JGI IMG/M metagenome (GOLD analysis project Ga0209953, IMG submission 185713) | Salt pond water microbial communities from South San Francisco under conditions of wetland restoration - Salt Pond MetaG... | ecosystem: Environmental > Aquatic > Non-marine Saline and... | reverse complement strand
CGATGACCTACTGCAGGCTGCGAATGAGCGTGAGGGTGCCCTGGAGAATCGTCTCGATCGTGAATCGATCTACGCGGATCCAGGGGACGCGCTGCGCGGGCCGAGGAAGCGCGCCATTGAGGGGGTATCGGCCGAAGAGGTTCTGCTCCAGATCGGCAGGAATCGACTGCCGGTGCTTGCCGATACGGTGCAGCGGAACGGAATCCGGAATATCAAGCCTTCGGTGCTGCCACTAAGGGATGACGGTCTGGGCGATGTTGAAGTATCGACATCCCGCTTCCGTTCCGAAGACGAGGATTTGGAATCGTGGGACGACTTCTTGGCACGCGCGCTAACTCCTGCCGCTCCCTTTAGCCTTATTACGTTCAACCCTATGAAGTTGGCGGACAGACCGACTCGGATACATCGATCGCATGTGCTGGCACCTCAGGAATTGCTGGATGACGTGTCAGGTAGTGACTTCGACGTAATCGCCGAGGACGACGATGCCGGTGCGCCACTGGATTGGGTAATTCGAGTTGATCGGAGCGATTGGCTCGATCCTGATGTAATCAGGCTCTTCAGCGGTACGGACTCTGCCCCGTGGGGCGATGTCAGTACGGAGGCTGGCGAAGACAGGCGAGAATCACTGCCCGAGGGGTAGGAAAGAGGCCAAAGCGTGGAATTTCGGGGGATGCTATGAGTGGCACCGGTAGTCGTGGTCCCAATGATTGGTTGCCGGACGGCTTCACCGAATCGGGTAGTGCAACACCGAACTATCACGATTGGGATGTTGCGGAATCCTTTCCGCAGAGATCTGGAAGGCAGCGCAGACTCATTATCGGTGGATCGGTAGTCGGGGGTGTCCTTCTACTCGTGGTCTTGATTGCCCTGGTTCCTTTCACGCGAACGGGGAGCCAGGAAGCCGGAGATACGGCAACGGTGTCGACCGGCGACGGGGAGCAGCAACCCACCGTGCCACCCGAGGCATCTTCGGATTCGATGGCTGTTGGCGAGGAAAGCGAGAGCCCGCTGGGTGCGCCGGAGAGCAGCCCTGACGCGAATGATCTCTTCTCTCAGCCTACTGATCTGGAGCAGGTGATCGCTGCGGTTCAGGAAAGCACGGTCACCGTCAACTGTGCCCAAGGTGGTGGCTCGGGGTGGGTGCTGGATCTCGCTTCTCCAGACGCTGACGCGCCTGAAGAGGCACTTGCGCTCGACGAGCAGTATCCCTACGAGGTTGTGACGAACCATCATGTGATCGCTGACTGCGTGAGTAGGCCGAACTCGGTTGAAGTGCTGGCAGGACAAACTTCCTATAGCGCCTATCTCTATAGCTGGGATGTCGAGACCGATTTGGCGTTGATTGGCATCAGCGAGTCACTCCCGGCATTGCCCGTCAGCACGAAACCGGAGCCTGGGTGGTGGGCCATGGCGGTAGGTAGCCCCTACGGACTGGAGGGATCGGTGACGATCGGCAACATCGTCAACCTTGCTGGCGATGAAGTCATCTCCACTGCTGCGTTGAACAATGGGAACAGCGGTGGGCCTTTGGTGAACTCGAGGGGTGAGGTCATCGGGACCAACAGCGCGGTTTTGGTCGGCGAGGACTATCCGCAGGATTGGAATATTGCTATCCGATTCCCGGCGATATGCGATGTGCTCGCGAATTGCCCCGCCGGTGAGTCGTGGTGAGTCCCATCTAGGTGATCTCGACGGTACTACTCGGTCTCCAGCTGTTGGAAGGCCTCAGTCAAGAGTTGGACGCTGTCCAGAGCTTCCTGAAGTGCGTGCTGGAATGACTCCACGACGTCGGGGTCTGCCTTCAAAAGCCCATCCTTGTGTCCGCTTAGCCCCTCGCATGCACTGAGCAGCCGCTCCCAAGACCTACTCCACTGCGATTGGGGTGGTCGATATGTAACGCGCAGGACCTGAGCCATCAAGGCCGCTTGATCCGCCGATAGTGTGATGCCCGGTAAATCCTGGATCTCGAGGCGCTGAACTAAGTTGATCAGTGTTTCCGTGAGCTCGTCGATAGCACCATTGATGTGCGGCTCGTGACGCAGGTAGTGTGTGATGCTCGTCATGTCCACGGTTGCCGCCGATCTACCTGCTCGGACAAAGCCAGCAAATGCAGAAACTCCTCATGGGACAGGGAGAGCAGGTCGTGGCTTAATGCCACGATGTCAGGATCCCCGTCTATGACTCCGGCGACGCAATTTTGCAGGAAACCAAGACCGACCAGCCAGTTCTGCCAGGAGAGCGCGACGGTTCGGTCGCTGGGAGTGAACTGACTACGGGCAACTTGGGCGGTAACGGACAAAGTCTGAATACTCAGGCCTGCCGTCATCGCATCTTGTTGACTTATTGCGGCGGATAAGGCCTCTAGTTTCGTGCTGATCTGTTCAATGTGGAAGCTTGCGCTGCCGAGAACTCCCACAGGGATTACCTCCTCAGCGCCGAAAAATCGCATTTAGGAAACGAAAAAATGATGGACCTCAGTCTATCTGGCTCGCGTGCAACGGAGTAACGGTTCCGATAACATTAAGCGAGTACTGGGAGCGAATTGGCTCTCTTAATATCGACGAAACGGGGATACAATGGCGACCTGGGCAGAAGTTCAGCAATTTATCGGCAGCAACTATGTTGTCTCGAATACAACCGACCGCATGCTCACTCTTGAGTTTCCAACACAGCCCGATAGGTCACAGCTGGTGTTCGTCATGGGCATCGAAGATGCCGAGGCGATGAACGGTGTGCGGTTCTTCTCCGCATTCGCCGAGGTGGGTCAAATCTCGCCGGCGCAATTCGCACAGTTGGCGAAGAACACTCTATTCGGGCTCGCGGAGCAGGCCGGATACTACGGGCTCGTACATACGTCTTTCCTGGCAGATCTTGATGCCTCAGAGATTCATGTGCCCATGCTTGCGGTCGCGGCGCAAGCTGACAAGATCGAGCGCCAGCTCGGACTCGGAGATGGTTTCTAGTTCGGTGCTTTGGCGCTTTCAAAGCTTGTGGAAGTAACTTGTGCGGGGAACAGGCGGTTCTTGATCTGGCAGTGGAAGGCCACCATCACGGGAGTTTGTATTCCTCATTCGCACAGGCGAGGGCGATGGCGGACTGGAGAGTAGAGCTGTGAACTTCTGTCCCGATTGCGGATCCCGCTTGATGGCTAACGCTCGATTCTGCTCAGCCTGTGGATTCAACTTGGCGGCAACCAGTGCGCTGTCGGGTGCTCGGCCTGATGCGTTGAGCGAGAACGAAGAGCTGCGAGCCCGGGCAGATGCCGGGGATCCGGAAGCCATCAAAGATGTCGGCTTGAGGTACGAACGGGCCGGAGACGATGAAACGGCCCGTCAATGGTTCAACCGAGCCGCGGAGCTAGGGCACGTCGGCGCGATGCGGAACCTTGGCGTACTGCGGGTGAAGGCCGGTGATCCACAGGGTGCTCTGGCCTGGTTTACGAAGGCATCTGACGCAGATGATGGGTCGGTGATGTCCAGGAACTCCATAACCGACAAGAGCATGGTCGCCGTTGCTGCACGCGCTGCATCCCAGGCTGCCCTGGAACTATTCAAACTGGGCCGTGTGGGTGAGTGTGAGGAGTGGATTGCTCGCTCGCAACAGATGGGTGACGACCAGGCGACAGTCTTGATTGCCGTCCACCTGTACGAAGAAGGTGATTTGACTCGGGCACTGGAATGGGCAATCCGCGCCTCTGACGAGGGTGAATTGCGTGGCACCGCTCTTGTCGTCTCCATTCTTGCGCAGCAGTATCGCATGATGGAGATGGCGCCGTACTTGGCCAAGATCCTTCAACTCGATGCCGGCTTCGAGGCTTTGTCGAAAGACTCCTTGGCCGTTCTTGCGCAATTGCTTGGAGATCAGTTAGCAGCCGAGGGAGATTCAATCGCTTCCGAACAATGGCTTGAGCGGGCGAGGGCTCTGCAAGATCCTCAAACTGGTGGCTCGCCGTACGGCGAACCTTCGCCTAATCCCGGTTTAAGCAAGAAGAGCGACGGTGGATCCCTGGGTTCGGTATTCGGTAAGGGGCTGTAGCGAAAGCAATGAAAGCCTGGAAGGACGTGTGTGCAAGACCGTCTGTCGGCCGTATCAGATCTACAAGGTTTCGCCTCAATTTGACCTAGGGCGTTGCCCTCGCATCGCTAGCAGGCGAGTACGCCGGGCAACGTCGAGTGGCGCTTGTGATTCCAGGAAGCCGGGTGGCAGGAGCGATCGGGCAGGCTCGTGTCCGTAGAGCGCTGCCTGCAAGATCCACGATTCGGCTCGGTCTGTTTCTCCTCGGTCGCTGTCTTCGCGGGCGTTGTACATGCATGCATCCGCCCATCGGGGTGCTGCATGCGCGAGCACTTGATCGAAAGCTCGACTTTGGCTGGACATAGCTATGCGCGATTCGACGCGTCGATCCGGGGGTGAGACAGATTCCAATGCTCGAATCATTTCCGGAGAGTAGAGGCCGAACGCGATCTGGCGTACGTAGGGCTGTAGGCCCTGCTCCCGCAAAATATCCATCTCCGCCTGCCAGGCGATCGCTTCGTATGTCCCAGGTGGTAACTCAATGTCTACGAGCGCATAGTCTGCGTTCCACCCGGCCCCGGCTTCGCTGGCGTAGACCAAACCATCCACGACCACCGACCCCGCGTAGACCGGCAGCGCCGTAGTCGCCAGGTCGGCTGGGTTGCGCGAGGAATTTTCAGTACCGACGGCCCAACCTTGTTCCAACATCGCTACGACGCCCGTCACATCACTGAATTCGTCTCTGAGTCTGAAAACGGGATACACGCCATCCCCTGATCCGGACGTCACTGCAACATAGTTGCCGGCCATCCGGCCGCAGTCGCACGGTTCATCCGATGTGTTCTCGCAATCGCATGCCTCGAAGATGCGATTACCGAAAGATGCCGAACCACCCTCGACGTTGAAGTTTCCTCGTATTTCCCATTCAGACTGGAGAGAATTCCAGTCGAGTGCCGGTGGTGGCGAAGTCGCAGATCCAGCAATTTGAGTGCCGCATTGCCCACAGAAGCGGTGTGAGGGGTCGAGGGGACTTCCGCATGCCGTGCAGAATTTCTGCGGAGCAGCGGACGGAACCCCTTTGGCTGCCGCCTGTGTAGCGGAGGTCTCCGGCGCAGGTCGAGTGGCTCCAAGGAGGGATGCTTGCGCCCGCACGGCTTCCGGCGCGGCAGGGTTGCCGAGTACGTTCTCGCGGACATGTTCCTCGCTGTCCAGGCTCAGTTGAGCAAGTGCATTCTCGGGAGTGGACGGATTGGACGCGACTTCACTTCGAACCCAGCTATTCGAGTCTTGGGCAAGGGCTTCCAGAACCGGTCCGTAGCAGCGTGGATTGGATGCGAGCGCTGTTCGTGCCGAGCGGGTGTCGGTGCTGAGTTGTTCCGCTAGCTGATCTGTGAGGTCGGAGCGACCGGCGAGGGTCGTCCGGGCACCACGGGACATGTGTGGAACGAGGTCATGGATAAGCCCGATTGGTGTGTTCGGGTTCGATGCCAGCGAGCCAGTAGGAGGTGGCTGTCGATGCGCCAATCGCGACAGCATCTCGATTGTTGCGTTGGGATGCGACGCGAGTGCGCTCGCGACGCTTGGCTCGGGATCATCGATGAGAGTCATGAGAACTTCAACAGGAGAAGTTGGGTTGGCAGCAACATTGCGGCGCGTGCGTGCATCCTCGTCCTGCGCCAAGGAGAGCAATTCGTCTGGCGAGATGTCCGTACGCTTTCCGCTAGAGCGCCGAACCCACACGGACTGAGAGCGCAGATCATTTGGAAGTCGGCCGGAATCTTGACGCGCAGCAACGACTGAAGACCAGATATCTGACCTGTCCGTAGCCATGGTGTTCACCCACCATGGCAAGTTGGGCTCGACGAAGCCCCTTTCGTCGAGGAGTTCAAGTGTTTCTTGCGATCCGACTCGACCGGATTCACGAACTGCGTCGCGTGCGTCGGCCCCGTCATCGGACCGTTCCGCGAACTGAAGGAGGAAGGAATCCGAGTGCTCATCCTGCGTTTGCTGGATCATCGCCGTTAGGACTTCAGGCCGGATGTCTGCCATGAGCGCATGCACCGCAAGGTCCTCATCGCCCCAAGTAGCGTCAATGAGCTCGCGACGTTGGGCGGGCTCATCCGGTCCGACTGCGTCAAGGACATGTTCCGCGAGCGGACCGCGTACGGCGGCGAGCGCAATGCTCTTCAGTGTGCTGCCTCCGGAACCGAGAACACCCGAGAAGGGGTCGGACTGGGGCCGCAGCCAGCACACGACCACATACTCGTCGGGGGGCACTTCAACGCTTACGGCGACGTCTTCGTCGTCCGTGCATTTTGCGGCGTCGTAAATGAACAGTCGGCCTTTGCTCTTCAACGTCCCGAGAATGAAGGGGGCACCGGATGCGACTATGCGGAGAAACTGATGTCCGGTTCCCGCGAACATCAGGCCGCCTCGTTCCTCCTGCATGAAGGGAATGAAGACCCCGAGCTTGTCGATCTCCTCCGAAACAAGTGGCCCGATCAGATTGAATGCGGTGTAGCCTCCATCGCCTTCGCCTGAGGCCGCGTGGAGGAACGTAGTGGAAGATCGGCCGCAATCTCCGCATTCGAAGGGTGCGGGTTCGAAGTAGCACTCAGCCGGACACGCATCGAAATATTCGGATGCAATCGCTGCCTGTGCGACATCCACATTGAAATCACCGGCCCATAGGGAGAAAGCCACGTGCTCAGCCCAACTCTGGATCGAAACGGCCCCTTGGTTGGCGCGGAACCAGGCTGCCGAGTCTTCGGGGAGTCCGCGTGCGGAAATTCGCGCTAGGTGTGCCCTGGAGATCGCACTATTTTGATCGCCCAGGGGCAGTTCCTGGACGGCTCTCTCGAAGAGCTCTACAGCGTCGGACTCTTCGCCGGAGTCTAAGAGTTGCTCTGCTGTGGTTCGCATGGCAGTTCCGTCGCCGAGTGCAACAGCCACGGAACGAAATGCTTGCGCGTCCTCAGGACTCGCCGCTGTCATTACGCCTAGGTTCCAGCAAGCTGTCGCCACGACATCGCGGAATGGCGCCTGGAGGCATTGAACCAAGAGCCCGACGCCCTCATCCGCGTTTGAGGCAGGCCGCAGTCCAGGATCGGAAAGCAGAGTTCCGAGTTCCATGCGCGCTACCCACGCAGTTTCGTCATCTTCAGCCGCCATGTGACGGAGCATTTGCTCAGCGTCGGATTCTCCGTCGACTGCGCCAGCAACCGCATCCCACAGCCCCTCCCGCATCTCGCTTTCGGATGCTAGAGGGAAGGTGGAGACTTCGCCGACGTCGATGTCGGCAGGACTTGGAATGGTGTTGGGTGGCTGAGCCCGCTCGAGGACGACTAGTGCCTCCCGGCACCATTCCGCGAACCAGCCGCCCTCTTCGGATCCCCTTCGGAGAATGTCGCGCACCTCGAACCAGACACCGAGGGGAAGTCCGCGCACGATTTCGATCGCAGACTCTCTATCGCCACGGCGTTCGGCCATGACCGCTGGATAGAACATCGATTCAGGGTTACCGGAGTCTCGGTCAGCCGCCCAAATCGCCTCGGCCTGATCCTGGGGATTCCCCGAAGCCAGGAGCAGGAGAGCGGCGTTGCTGCGCGCATTTGCCAACTGCTGTGCAGCTACGACTGCGAAGGCAGGCTCGGATTGTAGGCGCCCAACGACGGTCTCACACGCAGCGATGGACTCTTCGAACTCGCGAACGCCACGATCGAATTCTCCGGACAGGAGGCACTGCCAAGTGAAGGTGCTCAGTGCCCACGGCAACCCGAATCGGGCGCTCTGCGACAGCAACTCCATGCCCTGCAGTCTCTGCCCAGTCCTGACGAGCTCGTAGCCTGTGTCGTTCCATTCGCCGGCTTGGATGAAGTCAGCCGTCCGACTAAGGGCCGACAGGCTGCTGGGAGTGCTTGATAGCCCAGACGGTCCTGACTTGCTCAGACCCGAATGGGACGATCCCAGGCCGCTATCTGATGACTTCGACAGACCCACGTTTCCCCCGGAAATACATAGTGCCAACACACTTTTACTCAGCCTACAAGACTTAAGAGGGGGTTTCAGTGGCATACGAAGACGACCCCGAAGCGGAGTCGGCCAAGCAAGCAGAAACGAGGCGACAACCTATTTGTCGACCGCTACTGTGACCCGTGTCAGATTGAAATTCGATTGAACGGGGAAGGTACGTCGTGGCCACATGGGGCGAAATTCGAAACTACATCAATTCCAACTACCAGGTCAGTGACGACGATGGCGACGTACTAACCCTCGTATTCAATTCGCAAACGGGAAATCGCACGCAAATGGTTGTGGTGACCTATCTCGATCTCGAGGATCCGCTCGTAATCTTCCAATCACCATTTGCGGCCGTCTCGCAAGTGAGTGCAGGCAAGGTTCTCGACTTGGCAGCCGGCCTTCCTTTCGGCATAGCCAGCACCGGCGAGTTTTACGTGGTGAAGCATGTGCAGTACGCAGCAACCGCTGATGGTCCGGAGATCGATCTTCCTCTTGCGTTCGTTTCCGGATCTGCCGATGAGCTCGAACAGGCTCTCGGTCTGCCTGATCAGTTCTAGGCACATCGCAGGTGGGCTGTTTGGCGCCCGGGTAAGCGACCACGTGAGTCGGTGATGATGATTTGGCGTCCGCCGATCTCTGATCAGCAGAGTTGAAATGGGGGTATCGGGTGTGGAGGGTACTCGGGCTGAGGAGCTGGCCGACGAGTCGATAGCGGGTACTAGCCCGCGCCCGGAATCATCCCTAAACCCCAGTTGCACTCTCCGATCGCATCGAACGCCTTCGTCTGGGCTTGCCTCGGTCCTCGAGCTAGATCGCAACTGCCGTGGGTACACTCGCCCCGTTGTAAGCAGCCCCGACGGTTGTCCAGCCTTGGGTAACCGTCGGAGACCACTGACTGCGATGAAAGTCGCCGCGGAAGTGCTCCACTCCGATGCGTTGGACGATAAAGTCCGGAGTAGCAGGGGAATCCGCTGTTACGTGCTAATGGATGCTCTTGAAGGCAGTGCTTGGGGGTGGTCGGTGTGCGCCAGCCAAGTTTTACCGCCAAGTGCAGAATTCTCGGGGATTATTGGTCTCAGAACAGACAAACGCTTGCTGAAAACGATGTTTGTTCGCACTTCTTCGCGGAGAATCGGCGCGCACTTGCGGTTGCCTATGCACTGTCCCGGCAGCTCGGGCAGGACCCGGGTATTGCGGTGTTCGCCGCGAAAAGGGCAATATCTTCTGCACGGCCTGTGGTACTGAATACGACTAGTACCTGCCATGGAGGCCTGACTTCTTGCCTCCATGTCCGCACGCGCATGGCTCCAGGAAGTGACCCGAAGTCCCCGGGTTGATCGCTAACTAACCTCTGACGAGCGATGAGCAAGAGTCACGGGGCCTATCGATGATTAGTGTAAGGAAAGTTGGTAGAGGGCAGCTGGTCGTCCGACGCCTCCCGTCGCACGTCGGCCTGTCTCCCGTAGTAAGGGAATCATGTGCCGCCGGAAGGTGTCGATCTGCCAGTCGGTATCCAGTACGGCCGTGTGGATCTCGTGCAGGTGCGCCAAAGTGAAATCGCTGTCAGCGATGATACCTTCGGGATCCGGCGTTTGCGCATACACGCGGCGCATTTCCTTCAGTGCGAACTCGACGATCTCGTCTTGTCCGTAGGGCAACTCCCGTTGCTTCGGAATGGAGATCCTGCCTTGAATGATCGGTGCGAGGCTGACATCGGGTGAGCCTTCGATGCCGGGGGCCAGGTGTTCGTATGGCAGCGCTAGTAGGTGGGCCATCGACATGACCCATCCACGATCGTCGCGATTCGGATCATCGAAGAGATGTAGTTGGCGGGGAGTTCGACCCTGCAGGAGGGTGGGGGAGAGGCCGCACTTCTCCTCCAATGTGACGGCCACTGCCTCGCTCAGCCGTTGCCGCTCTCGGACGAATCGGCCAGGCAGGGCCCAGGTTCCCTCGCGGTCTCCGTGTCGACGGACGAGCAATACGCATAGCCGCCCCGCAGGATCGACCGTCATGACGGCAACATCGACGGCGAGGTGAGGAGCGGGGTACTTAGCGATTTCGGGCTTAGCCACGGACTAATTATCGCACACTTGAGAAAACATGTGCTACAGTTATCGCAGGATTGCGAAAACAGGGGAGGCGCTATGAAGCATTCATTCACGTCAGACAAGGTCAGCGGGGTCCTGGTGGGGGCGGCCTGCGGGGACGCACTCGGGGCTGGCTACGAGTTCGGTCCCTCGCTCGAACCAGGTTCTCCGGTCAGCATGCGTGGTCAAGGCGCCTTCAGCCCAGGGGAGTGGACCGATGATTCCGCCCAGATGGTCGCGCTGGCCATGGCGACGGCTAAGGGCCTGGACCTGCGTACCGACGAAGGTCAGGAAGAGGTGGCGGCCAATCTCCTGGATTGGTACTACTCGCCGGCTCGCTTGAAGGACATCGGCATTCACACCGCGACCGTCATGCGTCAGGTGGCGACCATCACCGGACCTGGCCTGGCCAAGCGCTTCCGCGAGACCGCGGCCTCCAAGGAAGCCAACGCCCCGCGCAGTAGCGGCGGCAACGGTGCGTTGATGCGAACCGCTCCTATCGCGCTGGCCTACCTCGATGATCCAGCAGGACTCGTCCAGGCAGCCAAGGACATCGCGCTTCTGACCCATTCGGACGAGATCAGTGCCAGCGCTTGCGCCGTGTGGTGCCTGGCTATCCGCGAGGCGGTCATCACCGAGCGCATCGAATCACTGGAGCATTTCGCGAAATCCGTCGTGGCATCCGTAGTTGCCCACATGCCTGAGGAGGCTGACTTCTGGGCAGAGGTCCTCACCGATGCCTACGGCCGGGATCCGCGTGAGTTCACCGCGGGCAACGGCTACTCGCTGACCACGCTCAAAGCAGCCTGGGCGGCCATCACCTCCACACCTATCCCATCCACCTCAGCGAAGCACTTCGCCGATGCATTGGAGGAGTCGGTGCGGGGCGGAGGCGACGCTGACACCGTTGCCTGCGTTGCCGGCGGGCTGCTCGGAGCCATGTGGGGCTTGAGCGCCATTCCGACCAGCTGGCGCCGCCGGATCTTCGGGTGGCCGGAGATGACCGACCGGGACCTTGTGCGGCTCGCGCTCGACTCCTACGCGGGAACCCGCAATCCGGATGCGTGGCCGAACGTCGCAACCATGGACTACCGCGGCTGGAGCGGGGTCGACGCGATCGCGGTCCATCCGCATGACGATGGCGTACTGCTCGGTGGTTTCGACCTAGCCAGCGGTCGGCTGGCCGCACCGATGCGCATCGATGCGGTCGTCTCGCTGTGTCGGACCGGGCATCAGGACCTCGAGCACCTTGGCCTGCCTGCTTCATCGAAGGTTGAAGTACGGATCATCGATGTGCCGGACGCCAACGCGCACACCGAGCACACGCTGCTCGATGCTGCGGCCAGCGTTGCTGCACTGCGTGCAGAGGGGAAGAACGTCCTTCTGCACTGCGTCGCAAGCCAGTCCCGCACCCCAACCGTCGCTGCGCTCTACGCCCGCGAGCACCTGGGGATCGACGCAGCCACAGCGCTAGCGGCCGTCTGTCAAGCGCTGCCCGCAGCGAACCCGAATCCCGAATTCCGATCCATCGTCCTTGACTCCTAGGAGGAAGCCATGAAGATCACGTCTCAACTCGATATGGATGTCGTCGCGCTCGAGGCCGAGGACACCGTCACCTGCCTGCTGTCCCTCGAAGCGCCCATGCCCGAGACCGCCTCCGCCAGGCCTGCGGAAACCTTGATCGTGGTCCTGGACAGGTCCGGGTCGATGGCTGGACCTGAGCTCGAAGCCGCGAAGGTCGCCTTGCACGCACTGGTGGATGTCCTGATGCCCCAGGACATCTTCGGCCTGGTTACTTTCGATTCCCAAGCTCGGATCGCCGTGCCGACTCGAGCAGTGGCCGACCACGATCTGACGACTGTCCACGCTCTCATCGAAGGAATCGACGCTGGCAATACAACCGATTTGAGCGCCGGTTACCTGCTCGGACTTCGTGAAGCCAAGCGCCACCGCACGGACTCCGGTGCCAGCGTGATGGTCCTGTCCGATGGATACGCCAACCGGGGCACTACCGATGTCACAACCATGGGCCAACTCGCCCTCAAGGCACGGGATCGAGGGATCACCACGGTCACGATCGGCGTCGGGGAGAACTACGACGATTCACTGCTCGAGGAGATGGCAACGCGCGGTCAGGGCAGCCACCGCT
>Ga0209953_1000625_pt1 | contig 12313 bp, 10 predicted proteins | sample SalPonred_H2O_MG_FD_185713 | JGI IMG/M metagenome (GOLD analysis project Ga0209953, IMG submission 185713) | Salt pond water microbial communities from South San Francisco under conditions of wetland restoration - Salt Pond MetaG... | ecosystem: Environmental > Aquatic > Non-marine Saline and... | reverse complement strand
GTGATTAATGCCGATGCGATGTTGTTCTCACAAGATTTCCGGGCACCGGAAAGGTTGTTCGCGCAGCTGATGCAAGTCGCCGGCCGCGCTGGCCGAGACGGTAAGGCAGGCTTGGTGATGGTGCAAACGGGCTATCCCGAGCAGCCCTTGTATCAGGCTTTAAAGCGCCACGATTTTGAGGGGTTTGCGCACAGCCTGCTAACTGAGCGGCAAGCGGCCATGTTGCCGCCGTACAGTTTTCAGGCACTGTTGACCGCAGAAGCCACGGAACTAGCTGATGCCATTGGGTTTTTAGAGGCAGCGCGTGCCACTGCATTGGCATGGCTGCAGGCGCATCAATTGCACGAGGTTGTGACCTTGTATGACGCCGTACCGCTTAGGGTTGTGCGGGTAGCGAAAGTCTGCCGCGCCCAGCTCTTACTTGAAGCGAGCTCGCGCGCGGCACTGCATCGTCTGCTCAAGGGCTGGTTGCCAGGTTTGGGGCCACGCCATGCCAGCGGTGGTTTGCGCTGGCAACTTGAAGTTGATCCACTGGAAATCTAGCATCTGATGAGTGCAGCTGATATTTCTCGTATGAACCCAGCACAGCAACAAGCTGTGCGTTACCTTGACGGGCCAAGTCTGGTGTTGGCCGGTGCCGGGTCCGGTAAAACGCGGGTGATCACCAGCAAGATTGCTTACTTGGTGGGTCAATGCGGTTATGAACCGCGTAGCGTGTTTGCGGTGACCTTCACCAACAAAGCGGCTACCGAGATGCGTGAGCGGTTGACCAGGGTGCTTGGCAAAGAGCGTGTCGAGGAGCTAACCATTAGTACCTTTCACGCGTTGGGTGTGCGCCTGTTGCGACAAGAGTCGCGCGCCGCAGGCTTAAAGCCCGGTTTCTCGATCATGGATGCGCAAGACGGTTTTGGTTTGATTCAGTCGTTGGTAGCCACAACTGACAAGGCGCGCCTAAAGGCTATGGCCCAACAAATTTCGCTCTGGAAAAACGCACTCATCGATCCGGATGCGGCTGCTCAGCTTGCACAAAACGCCCAACAAACGGACGCTGCTCGGGTTTATCACAGCTATCAGGCTACTTTGTCAGCTTATCAAGCGGTGGACTTTGATGATCTGATCTTAAAGCCTTGCCAGCTGTTGGCAGATAATGCCGAGATCCGGGAGAAATGGCAAAACCAGGTGCGCTATCTGCTCATTGATGAGTATCAGGACACCAATGCTTGCCAGTATGCATTGGTTAGGCATTTGACTGGTGTGCGCGCCATGTTTACTGCCGTGGGTGATGACGACCAAGCAATCTATGGTTGGCGTGGCGCCACCATGCAGAACTTGGCGCGCTTGCAAGAGGACTATCCAAGCTTAGCTCTCATTAAGCTTGAACAGAACTATCGGTCCACACAGACGATTTTGGCGGCAGCCAATCACTTGATTACGCGTAACCCCAAGCTTTTTCAGAAGCAACTGTGGTCCGAGCTTGGCACAGGTGAAGCCATCTCTGTGACTCGCATGGATGGGGAGCTCGAGCAGGCACAAGCGGTCGCCATGCGCGTGTCAGCAGCCCGAACAGAAAAACGCGCTGCTTGGCGTGACTTTGCGGTGCTGTATCGCAGCAATCAGCAGGCCAGAGCCATGGAGCAGGCCTTACGTGATCTGCGCATTCCCTATACGGTCTCGGGTGGCCAGAGTTTTTTTGATAAGGCCGAGGTGCGCGATATTTTGGCGTACTTGCGCTTGCTGGCCAATGATCAGGATGACCCAGCTTTTATTCGTGCTGCGACCACGCCACGCCGTGGCATTGGTCAAGCCAGTCTGCAGTTGCTTGGTGAGTACGCGGCCAAACGTCATTTGGGTATGTTGGCCGCTGCGAGCGAGCAGGGGTTGCAGTCGTTGATGCAGCCCAAACAGTTACAGGCTTTGCAAGCGTTCGTGGGTTTTATGCAGCGCTTTGCCATGCGCGCGAGCCGTCCGGCTAAACAAGAGCCGGTCGACGCGTTACTTGATGAACTAATGGCTGCCATTAGTTATGAGAACTACTTGTATGATGTCAGCACCGACGACCGGGCAGCAAGGTCACGCTGGCAGAATGTGATCGAATTGCTCGATTGGCTTAAAGCCCGTGCCGCCGAGACAGGGTGGGGTTTGTCGGAATTGGTGCAGCATGTGGCATTGGTCACCATGCTTGAGCGCCAGGGTGAGCAAAGCAACGACGCCGTTACGCTTTCAACACTGCATGCAGCCAAAGGGTTGGAGTTCGCACACGTGTATTTGATCGGTATTGAGGAGGGGTTGCTGCCGCACTTGGGGCGTGAGTCAGATGATGCGTCACTTGTGGGCAGCCCAGAGCGCATCGAGGAAGAGCGTCGGCTCATGTACGTGGGTATCACGCGTGCGCAACGCAGCCTGCACCTGACTTGGTGCGCGCGCAGGCGTCGCGGTGGTCAAGAGCACGCTTGTGAATTGTCGCGGTTTGTTGCGGAAATGGGGCTAGAGCAACAGCCCGAGTTGGCTGACCCAGGCGCGTCGCTTACGCCCAAGGGCAGGCTCGATATGCTCAAGGCCATGCTGACCAAGCCAACTTAGTTAAGCCAACTCGGTTAAGCCAGATGAGCTGAGCCAAATAACTGTAGCGGCAAACATCTATTTTTACAATTTAGGAAAATTTATCCTAATTTAAATATAAATAGCCATCGTTTGTCGACACTTAAGATTGGTTGCGCAACAATCGGATTTCTCTGATGAGCTCGCTGGCAGTCAGTCCGATTGGGCCACCATGGGCTCTGGTCAGGCGATCGGCTGCGCTGCCATGCAGCCAGACGGCTGCTGGCAAGGCGACCTCTGGTGCAAACCCCTGGGCCAATAGGCTCGTGAGCAAACCGGTTAAGACATCCCCGGTCCCTGCCGTAGCCAAACCAACATTACCCGTGAGATTGACCTGACAGTGTCCGCTTGGATGGCATACCAATGTATGTTGACCTTTGAGTACGACCCAGGCGTGATAGGTCGTGGCCAGTTGTTTGGCGGCTTTGACGCGATCGGCTTGTACGGTCGTGGTATCAGTCTCTAACAGGCGGCTGGCCTCGGTGGGGTGAGGGGTTAAGACCACAGGGCCCGCACCCCAAGTGTTGCTGACGTCGCCGCGTGCCAGTGCATTGAGCGCATCGGCATCGATAACCAACGGTTGTTGGCCGCGAGCTGTAAAGACTGATTTCAGGCTATGCAGGGCGTAGGCACTATCGCCCAAGCCGCATCCCACACCCCAGGCTGTGATTTGAGGCGCTAAGCTAATCAAGCCTGGTATGTCGCGCCACATCAGTTCGGGCTGCAAGATATCGAGGGTGAAGTCACTGGCTTGCTGGGCAAGCCCAACATAGACGCGACCACAGCCGCTTTTCAGTGCGGTGCGCGCAGCCAGCACAGTCGCACCAACCATAGAGCTCGCACCCCCGACGATTGCAGCTGATCCGAACGTGCCTTTGTGTCCGGCCGGGTCACGCTTGGCAAAGACCCCCGCGAACTGGGTAATATGAATTGGATCGATGTTCTGAGGCAATGGCGTGGTCATGTTTGTCAGGCACAATAAAAACAAACCGATAAAAATAGAGGAACGTAAATGCAAGACTTCAAGACAATCGGCGTCGTTGGTGCAGGCGCCATGGGTAAGGGCATTGTACAGATCGCGGCTCAGGCGGGGTTTAAGGTCATTTTGTTTGACCAACAGTTACAAGCCACCCACGCCGCGCGCGATGCTTTGAACCAGACCTGGGACAAACTCGTGGCTCGTGGCAAATTAACGCAGCTAGCCGCTGATAGTGCGCTGGCCAATGTGCATGTGGCCCAGACCTTGGGTGAGTTAGCCGATTGCGATCTGGTGATTGAGGCTATTGTCGAGCGGCTTGATATCAAGCAGGCGCTGTTTCGGGAGCTAGAAGGCGTGGTCGGTCCGGATTGTGCGTTGGTGTCAAACACCTCGTCGTTGTCGGTGACGGCCATTGCTTCGGCTTGTAGCCGTCCCGAGCGTGTTGCCGGCTATCACTTCTTTAATCCAGTGCCGCTAATGAAAGTCGTTGAAGTCATTGATGGCTTGCGTTCAGATCCAGCTGTGGGCGATGCATTGATGACGTTGAGCCATAGCATGGGTCATACACCGGTACGCGCCAAGGACATGCCCGGATTTATTGTTAACCATGCTGGTCGTGGTTTCGGGACAGAAGGATTTCGGGTGGTGCAAGAGGGTGTGACCGACTATGTGACGGTCGATGACATCATGCGCGATCAGTGCGGGTTTCGTATGGGGCCATTTGAGCTCATGGACCTCACTGGGCTAGATGTTTCGCACGCGGTCATGGAGTCGGTCTACCGCCAGTTTTTTGATGAAACACGGTTTAGGCCGTCACCGCTTGGTTCGGTGAGGGTGGCTGCGGGTCTTTATGGTCGTAAAAGTGGTGGTGGGTTTTACGAGTACATCGATGGCCGCAAAAAAGAGCCAGCACTGCCTACCGTGCCAGACGTCAGTGACTGGCCACCGGTTTGGGTTAGCCCGGCTCACGAGCATGGTCATCAGATGGCCATGGGATTGTTTAATACCCTCGGTGCTACGATCCAAACCGGCAGCCGTCCTAACCCAGAGGACCTGATCGTGGTCACGCCGTTCGGTGAAGATGTCTCAACTTTGGTTGCTGCCCAGCTTCTTGACGCAAGTCGCACTGTGGGTATTGATACCTTTGGTAGTGTTCAACCTGCCCGTCGGCGCACGCTCATGGTGAGCCCTGCCACACTGCCGATATGGCGTGACAAGGCGCATGCGCTGCTCGCGCGTGATCAGGTAGCAGTCAGCGTGATTCATGACTCGCCCGGGTTTGTCGCGCAACGCGTGTTAGCCACGATTGTGAACATCGCCTGCGACATTGCTCAGCAGCAAATCGCGAGTCCAAGCGATATCGATCGCGCGGTCACACTGGGATTGAATTACCCCGCAGGCCCATTGGCACTAGGCGATAGTCTCGGTAGTGCAAGGGTCCTTGAGATCCTGACCAACCTTCAGGCGGTCACCGGCGATATGCGCTATCGACCGAGCCTGTGGCTTAAACGCCGTGTGCAATTGGGCATGTCACTGCTGCAGGCATCTGCTACTGAGTGAGTGCGTTGGGAATCAAAAGGTCACATAAAACAATAAAGCCGCACTGATGTGCGGCTTTATTTTGAACAACAACAGTTAGTCGCTGTTAGTTCTGTGCGTGCTAGGTTGTTATTGCGCGGCGTTAACCATGTAATGCACCGCGGCAGCCAAGTCTTCGTCGCTGGCACCTGCGGCACCCCCACGAGCAGGCATGACACCTTTGCCATTAATGACGCTGGCAATCATGGCATCCATACCGGTGGCGATCACAGGTGCCCATTGCGCTTTGTCACCGAACTTCGGCGCACCTGCGACACCAGCAACGTGACAGGCCATGCACGCCTGGTTGTAGATTTTTTCACCGAGAGCCAGATCGACGTTAGCCGGTTCGGCTTCAGCGGCAGCGAGCTGCTCAGGCGTGTTGGTGGTGGCTTCTTCGAGTTTCGGCGCACCGGCGTCGGTGCCCGCCTCTTTGGCTTCGGCTTGTAGAGCGGTAGCCACTTGTTGGGCAGGTTCAGCTGGGGCAGCGGGCGCGGCAGGTGCTTCGGCACTCGCACCATCTGCAGGCGCTGAGAAATCACCACCAGCGGCATTGGCCATATAGATGACCGCGTTTTGAAGCTCGGGATCGGTCAGGTTGGGGTTACCACCGCGCGCAGGCATGGCACCTTTGCCGCTGATGACATTGTTGGTCATGGACTCAAGTCCAGTGCCGATGGGACCTGCCCAAGCCACTTGGTCGGCAAACTTGGGCGCACCTGCCACACCTGCATCGTGACAGGCGGCACAGGCCATGGCGTAAACCTGCTCGCCGCTGCGTACTTCGGCCGGCGCACTGGCATCAACGAGTTCAAGTTTGGCCACTGGTGCGATTCTCAAGGCAATGGCCTCCTCGCTTAAAGCGTCAGAGCCAGCGGCCGGACGGTCGCTGCGCGACACCCAATTGGCTAGCAGAATAATGCCCACCACAGGAATAATGAATGAGAGAACAACCGTGATGATCAGTTGTTTGGGGGTCTTAATCAACATCTCGTGCTCTTCGGCGTGCACGGTCTCTTCTTTATCAGGTGTATTACTCATGTGATGCCCTAAATAATTAGCAATCGCAAAAATTTTTTCGGATTATAGCGGCAATGACTAAAAAAACACCATTTGCCTTGCGTTAGATCAATCGATCGCTGTGCGTATAATGACACCCACGCGCCCGTAGTTCAATGGATAGAATTAGAGTTTCCGAAGCTCTCGATACAGGTTCGATTCCTGTCGGGCGCGCCAATCCATGCCAAAAATGCTGGTTTTGTTGGTGTGGTGCTGCGCCATCAGGGTGCTTTAAGCGCCGCATCAAAATCAGCTACGTACTGCGCAAACGAGACCGTGTCACTGGCTTCAATCGATGCTTGTTCCGATAGCGACTGGTCACGCATCTGATCCGCTATTTTTTGCTCTTGTGCTGTTAGGCCGGCAGCTCTGAAGTGCTCGGTGTGTGCCTGTGAGGTTTTTAGGCCGAACTCGTGAAACGACCGTCCATGGTCAAGCGCTGCCAGCACTTGGGCTGAGGGCGTGCGTGAGGGGTCATCGACTTTTTGTTGTTGAGCGTTGACTGCATCCCGGTAACTAGCGTCACCAAGCTGTGTGGCCATTAGGTCAGCGCAATCAGCGACTTTGGCCAATACGCTGGTAGCCCACTCGTCTAGGCCAACGGGTATGCCTCCACGGTAAAGAGCCAACCCTGGCTGGCGCCCACGTGCCACCACGGCATTAAAGTTCTGCGCACTTTCAACGCAGTAGCCATCATCACCGAAGGAAGGGCTGTGTTCAAGCGCACAGAACAACAGGAACGCATCCATGAATTTAATGGTTTGCGATGAAATGCCGGCTGGCTCAAATGGATCAATATCAAGGCAGCGCACTTCAATATATTGAACGCCGCGCTCTGCAAGCGCTGTGATCGGGCGCTCTCCACGCCCAGTGGTACGTTTGGGGCGAATCGTTGAGTAGTATTCGTTCTCTATTTGCAGCAGGTTGCAATTAAGTTGCTGCCACTGACCATCGCGCTGGGTGCCAATGGCCTCGTAATCAGGCCATGGTGTAGTGACTGCGGTGTAGAGGCGATCAAGAAACGTTGGCAGGTCGTTATAGCAAAGCTTAAGCGTGGCCTGGGCTTTGCTTTGGTAACCAAGATCGCTCATGCGCAGACTAGTCGCCCAGGGTAGGTAAGCCGTGGTTGGGTTAAGCGTTTGCAAACCGTGATCGAGATCGTCCCGCAAAAAATTGGTCGAAACTGCGGGCGAGGCGCCAAATAGGTACATCAACAGCCAGCTATGACGCACAAAGTTGCGGATCAGACCGACATAGCCTTCAGATTGCGCATCCGAGCCTTGATCAGGAAAGAGACCTGTGTGGTGCCAGAACGCGTCTGGCAGCGACACGTTGTAGTGCAAGCCGGCAATGCACTGCATGAGTTTGCCGTAGCGCACAGCCAGGCCGCGACGGTAGACGTGCTTGAGCATGCCCGTATTGGAGTTGCCATACCAGGCAATGGGGATGTCCGGCTCAGCTGGCAACAGGCACGGCATTGAGTGATTCCACAACAGCTCATCGCCTAGACCCGTCATGGCCAGTCGATGCACCCAATTCAGTTCATCTAGAACCCCCTGGGCACTTTTGTGCACACCCGTGATGAGCTCGAGCAACGCTTCAGAGTAATCCGTTGTAATGTGAGGGTGTGTTAGCGCACTGCCCAGAGCCAGCGGGTGGGCCCGTGTCGATAGCCAGCCCTGAGGATCAACACGCAAGCCCTCTTTTTCTATGCCGCGTTGACAATGTGTCAGCATGCCGGATTCTTGCGACAACAAGCGCAAGCGTTCGTGAAGTGTAGAGGCCAACCACCATCCCCAATTCGTCAGTAAAATCGCAGTAACCGCGTCAGAGTTTCAATTGTACGGCACCTGTTAGGTGCGCTTCTGACATCAGCAAAGCATTTAAGGACCCCGCGTGTTCAATAGCCCTGTATTTCCTGCGTTATTTTTCAAACGATTTTGCTTACTGGCCAGTTTGTTGCTACTGTCAGCATGCTACCCGACCTATAACTGGCGCGAACTACCAGTGGCCGATGGCTTGGCGACGTTGGCGTTTCCTGGCAAGGTTGATACTGTTAAGCGCGATATAGAGCTTGCCGGCATGCCAGTGACCTTTGTGCTCACTACAACCGAGGTCAACGACACGGTGTTCTCGATTGGTTGGGCGCAGCTGCCGTTACAGAGCACGGCTGAGCAACGCCAGGCGGCGCAGGCTGCCTTGGTTGAGTCTTTAGCCGCGAGCATGGATCAGCCTGCGCCCGAGATCGCCATGACAGGCGAGATGTTTCGCCTTGAGAGCGCTCGCGACGGCAAGGCGCTAGCCATGGTGGCGCGCGTGTTGGTGCATTACGACGTGGCGATGCGCGTGGTTGCCACTGGTCCCCCCGATCTGTTGACCGAGGAGGTGTCACAAAACTTCATCCGCTCACTGGAGCTGAAGTAAACGGCTCAAGCAGTCCTAGATGAATGGCGCGAGCCACGCAAGCTTGCCTGCCGTAGACATTGAGCTTACGGCTGGCATTGCGCAAATGGAAATTGACGGTGCGTTCGCTTAAGCCCAGAATCGTCGCGGTCTCCCAACTGGTTTTACCGCGAGACACCCACGCCAGGCATTGAAGCTCTCGCCCGGTTAAAGGTGTGTGAATCATATGTTTAACCTCTGACTACATCGAAGAAGGAACAACGTGCGACAGTTTGACTGCAGTTGTTCTATTTGTTAATCCGCAAAATCCCGTAACAAACTTTTACATTTGCCCATGAGCATCCTCCTGTCCGCCTACCTCGCCATGTTGATCAGACTCATGCCAATGGTAGTTTGTGTGGTGGTCGGTTTTATATGGGGGCGACGTGATCAGCCCTACCCCACGTCCTTTGTCTCAACCTTAGTGACCTATGTGGCGATCCCCGCGTTGACGTTTCACACGTTAATGACCACGCCACTGGATGCCGGTACCATGACGTGGGTGCTGACCGTGTCTGTGGCCGCGCTGCTGGTTTCGGGAGTCGTGGTGGCAATTATGTTGCGCCTCATGGGCTTATCGGGTCGCGACCTTGGACAAACCGCCTGGATCCCCAATGCCGGCAATCTAGGTCTGCCCATGGCCGATTTGGTGTTCGGCATCGAAGGGCTGTCGATTGCGATTGCTTTTTTTGCGGCATCGTCGTTTGTGAGTTTCACCTTGGGTTTGCGCTGGCTCACTGGCTCGGCTGGCAAGGTCTGGCGCCAGCCAGTGGTGTGGGCAACGTTGCTTGGTATCGGTTTGCGGGCACTTGATGTCGAGGCGCCCGAGTGGTCACTGCAAAGCGCCGCGCTCTTGGGCAGCATGGCTGTGCCTTTGATGCTCGTGACGCTTGGCCACACGCTGTCAAAACTGCCACGCTCTGGCTTTAAAGCTGGCACAGGCGTGATGCTGACCCGTTTCGTCAGCGGCGTTGCAGTGGCTTTGCTGTTGTTCGCGCCGATTGGTATCGATCCCTTAATCGCTGCTCCCATCGCTTTGCAGATGCTTATGCCGTGCGCGGTCAACAGTTATCTTTTTGCACGACTGCATGGTCAGGGTGGTGATGCAGCCGCCGGTGCGGTGTTGATTTCGACGCTGGTGTTTCTGTTGCTCGCACCGCTGTTGTTGTGGCTAGGCGGTGTGACATAGGACCGCGGTGGTACACTTTTATTGAGTTTGGCGCCGATTTGGCTGATCCGCTTGCGGGCGCCTAAAAAAATCCAGCTAAAGAGGTCCGTCATGGTCACTGCTATTTCAACACGCAATATTGAACCAACCCAAAGCAATTCACCCCGAACCGATACAACCCCAACTGATTCGAATCCAACAGATACGAACGCGACGCCTGAGGCGTCAGTGGGCATTGTGCAAACCCAATACGTTGAGTTCGATCAGCCACTGCTGCTGGCATCTGGTCAGCAGCTTGAGCGTTATACGCTGGCGGTGCAAACATACGGCACCTTGAATGCCGACAAAAGTAACGCCGTACTCATTTGTCATGCGCTCAATGCCTCGCACCATGTGGCGGGTGTGCTGGCTGATGACCCCAAAGAGGTTGGCTGGTGGGACAACATGGTTGGGCCCGGTAAACCAGTCGACACGAACCATTTTTTTGTGATTGGTGTGAACAACTTAGGCTCATGTTTCGGGTCGACGGGTCCTGCTTCGATTCGTCCAGACACGGGTAAACCGTGGGGCGCTGCCTTTCCGGTGGTAACGGTCGAAGACTGGGTCATGGCGCAAGCGCGTTTGGCGGATAGATTTGGCATTGACCGGTTTGCGGCGGTCATGGGCGGCTCACTCGGCGGCATGCAAGCGCTTAGCTGGTCGATTACCTGCCCCGAGCGTGTGCGTCATTGCGTGGTGATTGCCAGCACCCCGAGGTTATCGGCCCAGAACATTGGCTTTAATGAGGTCGCTAGGCGCGCCATCATTACCGACCCTGAGTACCATGGCGGTGACTATTATGCGCAAGACGTGGTGCCTAAGCGCGGGTTGTCTGTGGCACGCATGATTGGCCACATCACTTACTTGTCTGATGACGACATGGCAGAGAAGTTTGGTCGCACGCAACGCGCACCAAGCGCTGACGGCGATTGGCACTATGGCTATGACGTTGAGTTTGAAGTTGAGTCCTACCTTCGCTATCAAGGCGAGAAGTTCTCTAAATACTTTGATGCCAACACTTATTTGCTCATCACGCGCGCGCTGGATTATTTTGATCCAGCGCGTCACGCTGCTGGCGATTTGACCAAGGCTCTTGCGGGCGTTCAAGCCAATTTCCTGTTGGTGTCGTTCTCTACTGACTGGCGGTTTCCGCCGGCGCGCTCACGCGAGATAGTCAAGGCGCTACTGAATAACGCCACGCCCGTGACTTATGCCGAGATTGACGCACCACACGGACACGACGCCTTTCTGTTGGAAGACGCGCGCTATCACGCGGTGGTGCGAGCCTACTTCAAACGCATCGCGCAAGAGATATCGCATGAGGTGTCGCATGGCCAATAAGCATGACGTACGCCGAGATTTCGAGCGTATTGGCAACTGGGTGGATACGCGTAGCCGGGTGTTGGACTTGGGTTGTGGTGATGGCGACTTACTGGACTATTTGCATACCGTCAAACAAGCACAAGGTGTGGGTGTAGAAATCAACGACGAGCGCGTGATCGCTTGTGTCAAACGTGGTGTCAATGTCATCCAACAAAACCTCGACGAGGGTTTGGCCATGTTTGGTGATCAGCAGTTTGACACCGTGGTGCTGTCACAAACATTGCAGGCCGTGCACCAGACCGAACATGTCCTACTTGAAATGGTGCGTGTTGCGCGCATGGGCGTGGTGTCGTTTCCTAACTTTGGCTATTGGCCACATGGCTGGTCGATTCTGCGTGGCCGCATGCCGGTCACAGGTCAGATGCCATACGCCTGGTACAACACGCCCAACATTCACCTTTGTACGCTCAAGGACTTTGAAGACCTGTGTGACAAGTTGGGATTGCGCATTGTCGAGCGGGTGACCTTTGGCCCTGACAAGGAAGTCAAGTGGTTGCCAAGTTGGCGCGCCACCTTGGCGCTCTACCGCTTTACTGCAGCTGCGCAACCCTCGAAGCAGGCCTCGGACGTGGGCGTGCTGGCGTGAGTAGTATTTATTTTGGTCGTCGCGTGGCACCGCTGCTGGCATTGGGTTTTGCCAGCGGCTTGCCGTTGGCCTTAACGGGTGGCACGTTGCAGGCTTGGGCCACGGTTGAGAACGTTTCGCTGCAGGAAATTGGTTTTTTAACGCTAGTGGGCTCTGCCTACACACTGAAGTTTCTCTGGGCACCGCTCGTGGATCGTTATGTGCCGCCGCTGCTCGGGAGGCGGCGCGGCTGGATGGCAGTCACACAAGTGTTGCTCGCTGTGAGTTTGATGCTCATGGGATTGCTGTCACCGGCCAATGCGTTGGGGCCTTTGGCGATGATTGCGGTGTTGGTGGCTTTCTTTTCAGCCACACAGGACATTGCGTTTGATGCTTACCGTACCGATGTTTTACGACCGGTTGAGCGGGGCGCGGGGGCAGCGTTATCGGTGCTTGGTTATCGCTTGGCCATGCTTGTATCTGGTGGTTTGGCGTTGATCAT
>Ga0209953_1000624_pt1 | contig 12315 bp, 10 predicted proteins | sample SalPonred_H2O_MG_FD_185713 | JGI IMG/M metagenome (GOLD analysis project Ga0209953, IMG submission 185713) | Salt pond water microbial communities from South San Francisco under conditions of wetland restoration - Salt Pond MetaG... | ecosystem: Environmental > Aquatic > Non-marine Saline and... | reverse complement strand
GTTTTCTAATTTTAAATGAGAAATCCTCGCCAGAATCAACTACTCTAAACTTAGTACCTTTTACATCTACAGTTTTGTTATCTCTAACAGACATGTCTATGTTTTTAGTTTCTTTTACTAATCCTCCTGTTGCGTCTGCTACACCTTGCTCATAAAAGTGCTTGGCTATAGCATCTGCATTAGAGGCAGCAAAGATTGCCTTGTGGTACTGGTTAGCGTCTTTAATGATACCTTTTTCATCTAAGTGCTTGCTAAAAAAGTTGGAAATATCCGATTGTTCTTCTTTAACTTGACCTACATCTTTTGGCTTGAACACCTGCTTTTTATCTCCCAAGTTAAATTCAAAACCTTTGAATTCTTGGCTAAATAAACCATCAGTCTTCTCACTAAAGGCACGAGACCTTAGTTCTTGTAATTGAGCTTCTTGTTCAGATTGCTCCTTGTATTGACTATAGAAGTTAAAAGCCTCTTTGTAATCTTCAGGAATAGAGGTTACACTTGACTCAAGTGGTGCCTTGTATTTTTCCTTCAAACTTTCAAAGTGATTCCTAGCTTTGTATAGTTCTTCTTTAAAGGCTAACTTCTTTTTCCTAATGTCAGAAGGGTCATCCAACTCTTCATCGTAAGAGAAATCCTCAGATAATATTAAATTAATATCCTCTTCATCAAGATGTGGTTTAGTTTCCTTGTAGTACTCAGTCAAAACAGATGTGTCGTTTACTTTTGTCCAATCTTTTTGTAGATTAACAAAATCATCAAAACCACGACCAGTTTCTTTTTTGTACTGCAAGAACTTTTCTACATCTTCAGTTAGCTCTTGTTTTTCAGTTTGTTTAAGATCGTCTATAGAGCCTAGCTCTAAGCTGTGTCTTTCTTTTAAGTATGATAATATACTATTATCGTCTAACTCAAATTGTTGAGGCTTTTCAATCGCCTCCTCAGAAACTTCTAGCTCCTTTGCAATCTCTTGCTCAGAAACTAATTCTGCTTCTTGTTCTGGTTGCTCTTGAATTACTTGCTCTTGTTGAACAACCTCCTCTTGAACTACCGGCTCTTGAACTTGTTCTTCTTGAACTTGTTCCTGCTTTGGTTCAACTGGATTACCATCGGCATCCAATTCCCTTAGTTTCCATTCCATATAATTAAATTTAATTTAGCGCAAAGATACAAACATTAATTAAATGCCTACCATTCCTTCGATTCCAGACCCTAGTGAGTCTTGACCGTCAAAATCTATAGGATCCAAATCCTGTTGTCTTTGCTGTATTAATTTCGATTGTTGAGTCGCTTGTTTAGCTGTTCTCTTGTCTTTTCTATCCTCTTTGTAAGCTTCTTTGCTTAGTTGAGATTGTATTTCAGCTCCTTTAATCTGACCATCCATACTTTTCTGTAGTTGAATAAGTCTAGCCTTAAGCTCAAACTCCATCTGCATTCTTTGAACCTCTATTTCAGACTCAAGCTGCATAAGTTTAGCTTTAGCTTCCATTTCAGTTAAAGAAGTTTGTTGTTTTGCTTGTTCAGCCACTAAAGCTGCCTGTTGATTAGACTCCGCTTGAAGAGCAATGTTTTGCTGTTGCCTCTTCTGGTCCATCTTTTCTTTTCTTCTTTTTCTAACCTTTAGTAATTGAGAGGCTATTTTAACATTTTTAACTCCTCTAATATCAATAGCATCATCAATATCAATTTTACCAGCACTCAAAGAAGTTTGAATGTTTTGCTCCAACATATTTCTCTCTTCCTCGTCTGGATGAAGCTCTATGTATATTCCAAAATCATGTAAGTGAAGCTCGCTAATTTCATCAAGAATATCTACGCTGTTTCTACCAATATTTTTAATAAAGTCCTCTCTCATATCAGAGTACTCCAAAACATCAGAAACTCTGTAGCTAATACACTCAGCAATTCTTTGTGTCAAGAACAATCCAGCTTTTAGTACATGCCTTGTAGCTGTGTTAGAATTCAATGCAGCTAATTTCTGAACACCAACTAAAGCACTTGGATCTGGAGTACTACCGTCTCTCGCTTCATTTAAGCCCGTTACAGAGCGGATCATGTTTAAGTTGTAGTTGTACATGTTTATCAATGAAGAAATCTTTGCGTTGGCTCCTGAAGAGGTTAACTCTTGAATAGGAATTTTACCGTGATTATATTCCCCTTCTTCATTATAAGACCTACCTATAACAGATCCTGTTTGGAAATACAAGTTTAACGCTTCCTGCGGGGTATATGATGCTCCATTTCCTAAGTTAATGGAAGAAAGCCCATCAATATCCATATAAACACCATCAGGCATCATTTTAGATGTAACTTGCTGTAGTTTTAAATGTAATAATTGTATTTGATCAGCAAAAGGAATCATTCTTTTAACCAAAGAATCAATTTGACCCCTATACATTCTAGGTGCTGTAACTACAAAAGGAGCATATACTCTTTGTATAGAAGATTTTGGTCTAACCATATTCTTCATTACATCCCACTTTAATATGTAGTTGGTTCCCAAAACAAGAACCCCCTCATACCAAACATCTATTTTTTTAGAAAGCTTTTCAAATCTAGCTTCTTCAGTTTTAGGAGGATTAAACGAATCGTCTTTTCTTAGTACCTTTTCTCCACCTGTTGTAGTTACTTTCTTTTTGTATACGATTGTTTTATCTGTCTTGTAAGAGAAATATAACAATGTAGCTGTGTTGTGATCAAAGTTGTCTACTTGATAACCACCTCTAATTCCTTGATATGCATCCCACTTGCTAGATAATTTAGATATTTCTTTTATATCTTCAACAGTCAAGCTAGGATCAATCTTCTTGAGTTCAGTTATATTTACGTTTTTAACCTCACCAAAGTAATAGCAATCCTCAAAGTTAGGATCTTCAGTAGGACTCCATATTAAGTTAGCTGGATCTACATAATCAATTTTGATGCCATCGTGTAAGTTGAAAGAGTGTCTTAAAGCAGATATACCTAGTACAGTAGCATCCTCATCTACTTGCCTTTTAATAAGCTCGTAGTTGTTTTGATTCATTACGGTTTGAATAACTTTCTCCTCAGCTATTTCAATATCATCCTTATAATCAATCTGCATGTGCAACTCAAGCTCATCTTGATTTTCTGGAAGAGAATCTATGTCTTGAGAAAACATATCTTTACCAAGAATCTCCCCAACTTCCATGAGTTCATTCTTGCTAAACATTTCTGTCTCTATGCGATTCTTATAAAGTGCCTTTTTATTTGAAGAAATTGAATCAACAGCTTCTGCCTTAACATCGAATAGTCTGTTAGACATTCCGTTAACTACTATGTCAACAAACTTTGGTATAATAGGAACTGGAGTCCAATCTAAGTTTAGATAAGATATATCTCCATTAATAGAAAGCTCGTTCTTGTACTTCTGTACAGACTGCTCTCCCATTGCATAAGTTCTTAATTTATGATATGTATCACGGTTGTTATAAAACCTTGAAGTTCCACTTTCTTTCCTGAACCATTCAGACTCTATTGCCCTTCCAACTATGAGTCCATAGTCCTTAGAAGACTTCTCAGAATCAGATGCTAATTGATCAGGGAATCCAATGGCGTAATTCACTGGAGATTTATCCATATTGTTACTTAAGTATTGAGCTAACTAAACCGTTATTATTATACTTTGCAAAGTTAACATTTATTATTTTATTAGTTTTTTCAGGTTTAACTAGGTACTTTTGGTTAGCCATAAGCGCTAAACCCGAGGAAACAGTGGCATCAAACTTGGTACGTTTTGCTATATCGTAGTTTGCCCAGTCAAGTAAAGTTCTCGTAAAGTACATGTTTCCAGAGCCTTGATCAGTATATCCTACATTCTGCTCTATATAGGACTCGATAGCTTCTGCGTGTATTGATATAACAGCAGTAGAAGATGGTATACCACCTAGTTCTTTTTCAGCCTTAGACAAGTCATTTTTGTGTTTGTCAGGTCTATTTATGCTCCATTTTCTATATCCTCTGTTCTTTAAGTGATACAAAAGCCTTGGCTTGTTGTTCTCTGCAAGTATTGGCATACCATAAAAAACCATAGCCATAAGAACATCTTCATAGAATAACTCTGCTGTCTGAGGTCTTGATATGTACTCCAAGAAGAACATATTGGATGGTCCTTCAAAGTTTATTTTGGTTACTCCATGTAAAGCACCATTAGATCCACCACCACCTACAGTTCCCGATATATCATAACTATCACATCCAAAAGCTCCAATGTGCTCATTACCAGGCAGTTTAACTCCATTACTAGTTATAACTCTATTTCTAAGCTCAGGTTTAGGTATCCATGTAACAAAAAATCTACCTCTACTATCTGGAGTCCATATAACCTCCGTATCTTTCTTTCCATCTTTCCAGGAAAAGCTTCCACGCATTACAGCTCTCTGCCCCTCTAATCCATCGTTGTAATCAATCTGCTCATATATTCTTTGCAGGTTAAATAAACTATTGTTTGCTTCATCTCTAAAAGCATGACCTTCTGTTCTAGGAAATTGCCTATAAAACTCATTTAAAGCGTCTGGGTCGTTTTTAAGCGACTTTACTTCGTTTTCCCAGTAATCTATCACACCACCAGAGATAACGTCTCCAAAGGCGTCAAAAACAGGATTCTCGGAGTTTCTGAAGACTGGCTGTCCATATCTATCTATATATCCTTCAAAGTTCCATTCCATAGGAATGAAAAGCGAATACATTCCACTTTTAGTTTGACCATTGTCGTTTCTTTCTAAAACATCAGAGTCTTCGTAAAGCTTCTTAAAGTTTGCCCCTCCTTTATCTAAAGCATTAGAAGTGGACCCCATCATGCACTTACCTACAATTCTTCTACCGAGCCTCAACGTTGTTTTAACTACTCTCCAGTTATTTAATATGTTGTCTGGAGGCAACCATTTCCCAGATTCATCTTCAACTAACAATCTTAGTTTTTCACCATCATATGAGTTGTCTCCTGTGTTTTTCCAGTCAATAGTCGTGTCTAATCCACTTATCTCTTCTAAGTTTTCTGAAGCTGACATTGATTTCCTTGTAAGCTTTGATGCTGGCACACGATAAGCGAGCTCTGTCTTTGGCCTATCCATACCATCCTGTATTGGTTTAAAAAAGAACGGATAGTTTATAGATATAGGAACAACTTTGTCTGTAAACATTTTTTTAGCATCTGCTCCAGTCTTAGATAGTATTCCAAACCTACCATCTGAAGTTATAGTTGCCTGATGAACAGTCTCAGCAGAAGACATAAAAGAAAAACCTGAACGTCTATTTTTTAAATAACACATGCCATAGCATCTATTATCCGCTTTACAAGCCTCCCAGAATATAAAGAACAATCTGTTTGCCTCTCTAAAGTCAGGTTGACCAACATCAATCTTGGTCCACTGCAAGTACATATAATGAGATCCAGTTATGTAAGTAGGGGTTCCATTGTTTTGAAACCAAAAACCTTCATCTCTTTTTGTGAATTCATCTTCAATGTAATCAACCCAATCACTCTTAAAAGAGTTAGGCATACTATTCCAATCAAAGATTGTTTTTATTAATCTAAGTTCTTTTGGATATTCTAAGGTTTCCCAGTATTGCTCAGATTGTTTATTGCTTCTTTTATGTACGTTATTAGGTACAGATGGAAGTGCTATTTTTAAATTCTGTATCTCTACTATATCACCTATAGTTCCGTCTTTAGATATAACAACAATATCATAGTCTGAGTTATATCCATAATCCCAGGCTTTCTTTTTGTTCCTATTTTTTAAGACGGTTTCAGATACTACTCCAGAAAGAACATTACAAAGCCTAAGACTTTCTACTTCTTCTTTCTGCAAAGCTTTGGAATCCTGTATCTTTTCCTTTACTTGTTTCAGATTCGTCCTCGCCATTTAGTTTAGCTCTTTCTAATTCTATTCTATTTAGTATTTCAAATGCATCAAATATTGCAAGCTTTTTAGTTGCCGCAGCATTCTTTAGTCTATCAGCAGCAATATCTTCGTTTGGATCATCTGTAATAATCTCATCATGAGCAACCTTAATAAGCTCCTCTACGGCCTTTTCTCCTGCTGCAATAACTCTTTCTATCGTTTGCTTTATATCTCTAGGCATATGTCTCTTGTTTGCATTCTATATAGCTTCTTGCCCTCTATATTAAATTCATATTCGCTATTCTTAGTAAATCCAATCTTAGTGCCTTTTGTAACACCTTTTGATTCGAGATACTTGTTAGAGACTTCTATAAGTCCCACATGGTCTTCCTTTTCTTTGTTTCGAAGTATAGCGCTATCCTGAGTATAATCGACAGGCAGAACAAAGCAAAACGCTTTAAGAGCTTTCCAATCATCTTTTCTTTTGTATAAATAAATTCTTTCTAATGGAACTATGTAGGAGTTGCCTCTAAAGTATTCGTTGCTCTTAGTCTTTCTCCCTTTCATATCTAGATATGTTCTAAATACGTTATGGTGGACCACAACTATATCTCCAACTTGAAGCTCAGTATCGTTGTCTGTAGTAGGCAATCCTTTAACTATGCCAATGCGATTCACAAAAGAAGCATCCTCGATAGTTGTGTTAACTACAAGATCTACTCCTCCTACATTCTTTGTATTATTGTATTCGCCTCCTAGAGGCTCTATAAGGTATCCGTATCTAGGTCTCATTAGATAAGGTTTATGTCGTACTCAATTACACATGGAAGCCTGTCAAAAAACTTCCATTGAAAAGCCTCTCCCTTATCGTTTATAACCCATATTGCGTAGCCATCATCATCCTTTACTATCTCGTGTATCGTATGAGAGCCACCCATAGCTGTATTGCCAACTATGTAGTGCATAGCGTTCTTATAATCAGAACCTACACTAATCTTTCTAATGTAACTCATTGTATTTAATTTAATTACCGTAAAGATAATGATTTTTATAATTGGAGGCTTTTACACCCCCTTTTATTTAAAATTGATTAGCAAATGCCATATAAATGTAATTGTGAATAGTTCCATTAGTCCAAGCGTTGTTGTCATTAAAAGAAAACCCAGTTGACGTAAAATTAATTATTGGGGAACCATTATCATCATATTCAGCAAAATTTGCGTAAGGATATAATCTTTTATCTGTTCCTCTCACATTGTCAAACACAAGCCATCCTGCTGCGGAATTAGTTGAACTTTTAATGATAACAAACGCAGGCTCAAATCCACAATCTTGAAAGTTAGGAGTTACCGCTCCACTATAACTACCAAACTTGCTGAATCCTGCAACCTCTGCGAAACAGTAGGCTATTACATTCTGACCATTAGTAGCGGTAGTAAAGTCCTTTATAGTAGTACTCGTTAAAGAATTAACCCAACCTGCACTTACATTTTGATTAAATACAGTTTCATTTAACTTTAAATAATCATCGCTTCCATCTAAAATTGTATGTTGAAACCACCAAGTCTCTGCTGCGGAACGATTTTTCCATATAACAACATCTGGAGCAACATCTAATCCGTGTCCTATTGTTCCCGCTGCACCATTTGAAGTAAAACTAACAATACTAAACCCAGCAGCAGGATTCGCACTAACAACAGAAGTAATACTACCGTTACTGTTTATAGCAGGTATTTCTGCTCCTTTCCAGTTCCAAGCAACGTAGTCTTCTCCATTGGTGTTTACGGTATTAGCGGAACCAAGAGTAAAACCATTTGCATCAAAAGACGTTATTTGGTTTGACGAATATTGTTCAGCATTAGTAGTGTTAGGCTCTAAGAAATAACCAGCAGACCTTATTGAATCGTGTATTCTATGGTTATCCGCTGCATCTCTATTCTTTATCCAAACCATATTTGGCTCAAAACCTACGCCTGTTATTTGATTTGTACTACTATTACCTGTATACAAAACAGTATTAAAACTATCTTCTAAAGTAGGTTCTACTGCGGTAGGGTCAGCAGCAAATGCCATATAGATGTATGAAGCACCGCTTGCGTTAGCATTAGATGTAGTTGTTTGCATTTGAAAACCATTCTCTAAAAACGCAACATCATAACCAGTTCCACTTTCCGCAGTACTTGTATTTGCAAATAATTCGTGTTTTTCGTTTCCTGCTGCAACTCTTTTGTTGTCCACCATCAACCAACTATTCCCCGATGCATCGGTTCTTTTTACCATAACAAACGCAGGCTCAAATCCTGTTACAACAACATTTCCGCTTGTAGTTCCTGTACCAACATACGAACCAAAGTTAGAGAAACCTTCTACTGAATGGAAGGCATAACATATATATTCGTTATTTAAAATATTAAGAGAACTTGTACCCCCTATATAAAATATACTTGAATTAGGTAATGGTCTACCTGAATCTGCTTTTGCATCAGTTTTGTTTAAATAAAGAACATCTTGAGAGCCGTCAATAATGTCTGTATAAAAATACCAATCTACAGGACTTGTTCTATTTTTTATAATAACAATTTCTGGAGGCAAGTTTAATCCGTGTCCAACTTCTCTTTGCGAACTTCCACTTGTATAATCTCCTGTATAACTAACAACACTAAACCCTGCCTCTGTATTAGCAGACACTTGACTTGTTATTGAACCATCTGTGTTTGTTACTGCATCGCCTCCAGCTTTCCAGCACCAAGCTACGAAATCGTCATTATTTGAATTTGTTGTAGTAGCTGAACCCAAAGTAAACCCACTTGAATCAAAAGAAGTTAACGATGTTGCTGCAACTTCTTCTTCATCAGTATTGTTTGATTCTAAGAAATTAGTTGCACCTCTTACTGAATCATAAAGTCTGTTATTTTTAGGTTGATTTCTACATTTAATCCAAACTAAGTCTGGCTGAAATCCTACATCTGTTCTTGGATTGGTTGTTCCATTGCCTGTATAAGTAACAGTATTAAAATGCTCACTTGGCACAATAGTAGGTGTACAATATTCTTCTGTATATAATGCTTCTACTTCGTAAGGTCTTAATGCTCTGTTGAAGAATCTAACTTGGTCTATTTCGCCATTAAAAGGATATGAAACAATGCCAGGAATATCACCAAATACATTTCCATTCGCTATATTTATTGTTCTTGTAGTTGATTGTAATATTCCGCTTACTTCAAAATTACCGTTTACATATATACTACAATTACCACTTAAACCTGCTGAAGATATAACAATGTGATTCCAAGAATTTGCATCTAAAGGCGCGGATGTGGTTCTTATTGAATAAGCTACATTTGAAGAATTAGAAAAAGCAGCGATTGCATTATTAGATTCTACCGTAAATCCAAAGTAAGACCCATCAAAGTTTAAATAAACTGTATTTGATACGGATGAAGCAATTTGCGAACCTTTAATCCATATACTTAAAGAAAAATTAAGATTAACTGGAATTATGCTTGGAGTGGGTAAAACAATCCTACTTCCTGAAACACTAAAATTAGCAGCCGTTCCAAATTGACCTGCACCACCCCAAGTAACATTTGTAGCAGAGCCATCATAGTTACCGCTAACATCAGTAGCATCGCCATTTAATTGATATAAAGCTACACCACCTCCATCTGGAAATGGGTTGTATAAATCTACTGTATTAGTGCAACCACCGCCAGCATCATTTGATTTGATTAATCTCTTAGCTAACATACTATTCAGTTAATGGTTCAACTTCATCTAAACTTGGCTGCGGATAAAATGCGTGCGTGTATCTTAGTACTTCTTCTACGGTTGTTAATGCGTTAATTTCTGTTTCAAATGTATCTGACTTTGTTACTATGTCAAGTCTTTCGTCTTTTATTTCTTGTGGTATCTCAACTGCTCTTTCAGCAAGTCTTGTAACATACCAATCAGTAGGTGATAATAATTTACCAGCTTCTGTTTTAATAGCTTGTATCTTGCTTGCTTTTAACTCTGCAATGTCATAGTTAGGTTTTGTTTCAATAACATTTCCTTCCTCATCTAATACATCGTGCGTACCCTCTAAGTCAATAGCAACTACATCGTAAGTAAACTTATCTCCATCAAAGTACATAGCAGAAAGCCTTTCGCTAACTTTGTCGTATTGCGGTGTAACTACATCATAGAAACCGTATTGTTTAGGGTCAGCTACTTTTCTAAAATTAGTATGCAGTCCATTTGCATCCTCCCATACATTAGGTAGACGTCTAAATGTTTTAATGTTCCCGTTGATCTCTATTGCTTTCATATTATACTTGTTCTTGTGATATAGTTAACCAATACTCTCCTGCGGCAGTAACAACAACCTGAATTAAATTACTTACAGCCCCTGTATACGTTCCAGCAGCAATTTTAGTTCCAGTTGGCCATGTAATAACAGCATCACCAGTAATAACAAGATCCTTTACCATTCCAATATCTGTATTAGAAAAAGTAAAAGTCGTATCACCCGTTAAAGTCTTGGTAAATACTTGAGCTGCTGCAAAGTCTATATCACTTGCAGATATAACTGAAGATGTTGTGAATTCACCACTTAGCTTTGCGTATGATATTTGATCATCAGCTATATGAGCCTCGTCAATAGATCCATCTACATACTGATCTGAATCAACAGAATTAGCAGCCATTTTACTATTTGTTACAGAAGCATTTACTATGTTCTGCGTATCTACAGCTAGATCTTTTAATACTGAGTTTGATACTTTAGTTATTGCCATTATTTATTGTTTTATGAATTCGTCCCTAGCTGCATCGTAGTAATCTCCTACAGCTGCAAACTTTCCTCTGAATGTAGCGTTGTATGATGTTTGTTTCCAGTTGTCCCAGTTAGATAGGTGCCTGCATATATCAAGCCCTAGCTTTTCTACTTCAACACCGCTATCGTCAAGCATAGCTTTGTTGGCTATGACTATAACTTCTTCTACTATATTTTCGTTATTTAATTTTGCAAAGTGTGCCATGTCTTAAGCCGTATATGTTCCACTTCCAGTGTATGTTAATATTGTATCAGATCCATCTGTTGTAACTGTTGGGCTTCCTGTTGTAGTTCCACTGTATGCAACTGATGGCATTCTAAGTATTACTATTCCAGAGCCTCCATTGCCTCCAGGGAATCCTGTTGGATTAGTAGCGCCTCCACCGCCGCCACCAGTGTTGTCACCTCCGTTTCCTCCGGAATCTGAAGGTGTTTCAGATGCATCTTGACCATCATTAATACCACCTGTTCCACCAAGTCCAGTCCTTGCACCGCCGCCGCCGCCGCCTTGACCACCGTTACCTTCTCCGGCTCCTCCGCCACCACCCCAAAAGTAGTTGTTTCCATCTATATTTATTTGTATTCCATCTCCTCCAAAACCACTGCCGTCAACATTTCCTTGTTCACCGGCTCCGCCGCCGCCAGCTGAATCTGTTTGAAAAGTTCCAGTAGCTCCATCATTTCCATAAATAGAAGCACCCGACATAGCTATATTTGAAGTAACAGCGCTACCACCTAATTCTGAATTATTTGAATCTCCATCTCGAGTACCGCCACCTCCAGAACCACCATCTAGACCTCTTCCAGCTTGAGAGCCGCCGCCGCCGCCGCCTTTAGATAAAATTATGTTGCTGCCAGAAAGTGATACGGAAGAATCTTGACCATTGGATCCTCTAGAATTGTTGTTTCCGCCTGCTCCTCCGCCACCAACAGTAATAGAATAAGTGCTTCCTATGTTCACAAAATCTGATACGTATATAACTGCACCAGCGCCTCCACCTCCAGGTGAATCCCCAGAAATCCCGCCGCCGCCGCCGCCGCCGCCAGCAACTACCAAATAATCAACTTCATAGTTAATGCTAACATTAAAATTAAAATTTCTTAAAGCAGTTTCTCCTTCATCGTCCGTTGCTGTAATTGTAAAGTTTACAGTTTCATTTGAAGTATAACCAGTGGGTGTTCCAGATATTTCTCCAGAAGAAGATAAGGTTAATCCAGCAGGCAAGGATCCTGTTGTAACAGCATATGTTATAGTTGATCCAGGTTCATTAATTTCAGTAGCAACTAACTGGATAGGAGTCATTGCATAACCATTAATAATACTTCCTAAATTACCTTCAGGCGTATTCCAAGACGGAAAGCTTTTAGTATATAATAATTTTCTATTGTATGCCATTATACCGGTTGATTAATTGTTACCCAAAATTGCGCTGGTGAAGATGAAGTGCAAAGAACCTGAATAAGGTTATCTACTGTTCCATCGTATATACCAGTTACAATATTAGCAGCAACAGGAAGTGTTAAAGTATAGTCTCCTGTAATAACAAGATCCTTAACCTCTCCAATATTAAAGTTAGTAAATGTTAATGTTGTATTAGCTGAAAGCGTTTTAGTAAATACTTGACCCGCAGAAAAATC
>Ga0209953_1000622_pt1 | contig 12339 bp, 6 predicted proteins | sample SalPonred_H2O_MG_FD_185713 | JGI IMG/M metagenome (GOLD analysis project Ga0209953, IMG submission 185713) | Salt pond water microbial communities from South San Francisco under conditions of wetland restoration - Salt Pond MetaG... | ecosystem: Environmental > Aquatic > Non-marine Saline and... | reverse complement strand
TGTTACAGCCGCAGTATAATATGCAAAGGGATTATTTGATTTTGATTCGTCAAATTGCAGTCCGATCTGTGCTAACTGCACAATTGCCTGTCCTTTCATTTCGTCATTATAGGTATAACCACGAACATTACCTCGTGTGGCATAGCGATCTACCAGCTTCATCCACATCATAGCAAGATTGTTTGTGGCTTTTCCGTGATCTTTGGAAAAATAACCGTTTTCCATACCGCCAATCCAGTGACTTTTGCCTACACAGACTAGATTACCGTCGTCGTCGAACTTCCAATGTTGAAAAGGAGGAAAATTCAATTTTACTTTGTGATCAGCTTCGGTTTTTGGGTTCTTTTTTCTACCAGGTTCTTCAGGAATATGAACAAACGTCATGACTCTGAAAATTAATTCTTCTTTGGTAATGGTTTTATAGTCTACTTCACAGTCTGCTTGCTTTACTCGTTCGCCTGCTGTCTTTCGTCTTTCGTAATCTTCTGTAGAAAGACGTTTTGCTTTGTTTCTTTTGGCTTCTGCTATGGTTCGAATGTTTATTTTGTCAACATCTGGTAGAATTATGTCATAGTTTGCATAATCGGGGTCAACATAGCTGTTAAATGAGTTTTTTGATTTATGTATTTCTTTAAGAATGTCTTTGTTGTTAAGGTAATTTTTCTTCCTCAATCGTTTCTCCTAGGTTTTATTATTTATTATAATATATGCAGTTAATTTTGTCAACTAAATATGTATAGGAGAAACAAATGGCTATTTTTGACGGATTTAACATAGGTACAGCAGCACCGAACACACGGCAAGCTGCTAGTTCATTAGTTAACGATATATCAAACAGATTAGGTTCAGCAGGATCTAATCTATTAAACAGCGCCGGCGCTTATGTAAATTCTAGAGACATACCTGCAAATGTTCAAAAAGCCAAAGGAGCATATCAAGCCGGAGACGCAGTATTCAATGGTGGTTCGCCTGACAATTTTGCTTCTAGAAACAGAATGATTCAAAATGGCTTACAAAATGTAACACGAGGTGCACCACCGCCTAACACTCAAAATCAAGCTGTGCAAGCAAGACTGATTGAAGATGTAAGAGGTGCAGAAGGAGGAGGCAATGTTGATTTTGATTGGAGAGTAAGTCTAACAGTTCCGGGTGAAATCAGTGACAGTCCTGTTTTAGCACCGCTGGTAGGGCAAACAGATGGAAGAATGATTTTTCCTTTTAATCCTGTTATCTACTTTCAACAGAGTGCAAACTATGCTCAGATACAGCCTACTCATTCGAATTATCCGTTTCATGCGTATCAAGGCAGTGTTGTTAATGACGTTACAATTACTGGTGAATTCTTTGTCGAGGATGAAGCAGATGCTGCATATTGGATCGGCTGTGTGCATTTTCTAAGAACTATGACAAAAATGTTTTATGGAAATGGCGACCTAGTAGGAAATCCACCTATGATGACTAGACTGAACGGATACGGTAAACACGTTTTAAACGACATACCCTGTGTTATTTCCAATTTCACAGTTGACTTACCTTCAGATATTGATTACATATCTGTAATAATCGAAGGAACACCGAACTATGTTCCTACACAGTCTACAGTAACAGTTACAGTATCGCCAAACTATGCAAGATCCAGTGTTTCAAAATTCAGTCTCAAAGACTTTGCTAACGGCAGCTTTGTCGGCGGCCCGGAAGGATTCGTATAATGGAAAATCAATTCTCACCCTATGCAAGAACTCCAATAACAGATCTTGGATTTTTAGATATACTAGTGCCACAGCCTATTCCTAGAGCTGATGATGATATTTTGTACTCAATTACATCAGCTTACACATATAGGCCAGATTTGCTAGCACATGATTTATATGATGACAGAAGACTGTGGTGGATATTTGCACAGAGAAATCCTGATGTTATCAAAGATCCAGTTTATGATTTTGTAGCAGGAACAGAGATATATCTTCCTCAGGACAGATATTTAAGATCAAGACTAGGTTTATAATATGGCAATACAGATACCTTTAAATCAAGTAAAAAATCAAGCACAGAGTGTAGTAAGTCAAGTACAAGGCATATCTACTGCGTCACCTCTCACAGCTTCGGTTACAACAGCAACTCAACAGCTAAATGAAGTAGCATCTGGCACTAATAATCTTTTAAACAGCAGACTTGGAAATTTAAATGACTTTGCAAATCAAGTTGATTATGAACTGAGCGAATTTTCAACAAAACTAACAGATTCAATTGAAGGAGTAGTTTCTCCAGTTCAACAGGCTATTCTTGAAACAACTACTGCTATTGATGTAGGCCTTGGCGGAGCAATTGTAAATGCTCAAAGTGTTGCAAATAATATTTCTGCTAATATAGGATCATCTATAAACAGCATTGTTGCGCAGGTTCCTGCAATCGGAGAAATTACCAGTTTTGCAAATCAATTAAGCGGTAGCATTGCAAATGTATCTGACACAATCAACAACATAGGCGGAACTATCAGCGGCATCAGTGGAGTTATATCTGGTGCAACCAGCGGTATTAGCTCTTCGATTAACAATATCGGCGGCGCAGTTAGCAGTATTACCGGATCAGGTGTCGGAGCAGCCGCTGGAATATCTGGTGCTATAGGCGGAGTTACTGGTAAAATAGGCGGAGCGATTGCCAGTGCTGCTGAACCGTTTGACAAAATAACACAAAAAGTAACAGATTTTAATAGTAAACTTAATGAAGGCTTAAACAAAATAAACGACAGAATAGAAAATGTTACTAGTACACTCGATGATATTAACACTTTCCTAACTAATCCAGGTGCAATAATACAGGGAAAACTAGACGAATTAATTGATGCAGGCATTGCGAAGATAATGGAACCGATTAATCAATTGGTCAATTTTGGTTATAACCTAGCTAATCAAATCAATCGTGCTACTAACATTGTAACACAGGAATTGTCAAATCTCACACAGTATGTTGGTGGTATTTTCACAGGTGTTTCTGCACTTTTAAGTAATGCACTAAGCGGATCAGATTTTTACAAAGAAAACAATCTCAATTATGCTGATGGAGAAATTGTACAAACAGAAAACGGTCCAAAACTTCTTAGTCCGCTGCGAAGATTTAATCACTACAATTATATTATCACACTGGGAATTCTAGAACCCGAAGAATACAACAATCCTAGGTCTTACAGAGGCAGCGGATTCAAAAGAGTAATTGCACAAAGCGGCGGCGGAGCATATGATCGAAGAGTACAAACTCTAGAAGAGGGCAACGACCATATGGAATACTTCATAGAAAATCTAGAAGTAGATGCTGTGGTTGCTCCTAACAGCAACACAGGAGTTGCACTAGGTACAACAATCAGCTTTCAAATTACTGAGCCTTATTCAATGGGCAAATTTTTAGAAACTATTGCACTAAGCGCAGAAGAATCTGGGCATAAACAGTATATGCAGGCTCCGTACTGTTTGAAAATAGATTTTGTAGGATGGAATGAATACGGCGATAGTCCAGTGCGAATTCAACGTCCTAAATACATTCCAATTATGTTTACTAAAATGGATTTTGACGTTGGTGAACAGGGTAGCACATATGAAGTCAATGCAGTTGCTTACAGTGAAGCAGCATTATCAAACAACGTTAATCAAACATTTACTTCTGTAGAAGCATCAGGCAGAACAGTAGCTGAGGTTTTGGAAATAACCAAAGACAGTGTTGGAAGAAATCTTAGTAGTAAAATTGAACGTGACGAAAAAAACGAAAAAATTAAAGGGGGCGACAGATACCTAATCTGTTTTCCAAAAACAAAAACTGCTCTTTACGAAGCTGCTCGCGGACTAGGTGCAAACGGCAGTATTGTTAATACTGCTGAACAACAGAACGCAGTTAATACAGGATCTGAACAAGCTGAGGTACAACTAGATAATCCGCGAGCTGCTGAATCTAATGTTGAAGTGGTTTACAGTGCTGCGCCAAAAACCTACCAGTATTTAAAATCCTGGTGCAACGATCCTAGCAATATAAATGTTATTGGTAAAAGTCCAGTTTGGGACGATGCAAGAGCAACTGACAGAGCACCTTATCCTCCTGCTGACAGTGCATATGATGCAGAAAATCTACTGTTTAATAGAACTTATGCAGAAGTACAATCAGAAGGAAGATCAAGGCCTTATAACTGGCACGAAGGCACTAGTGTTACAACAATGATAGAAGACGTTTTATTAACCAGCACGTATATACTCGATGCGCCTACTGAAGATCGAGAAATTCCTTTCTTTAAATGGTTTAGAATCGAAACTATGGTGTTTATTGAACCAGGATCTGATGCCGAATGCCAAACTGGGCGTCCTAGAAGAACTTATGTATATGCTGTGCATCCTTATTTTCCAGACGAAGCAAAAATAATTGCGCCAGGTCAAGCGCCTAAAGGTAACAATGATTTAAAACAGAAAGCTCTCAAAGAGTACAATTACATTTATACAGGTAAAAACGAAGATATTATTGATTTTAGTCTAAATTTCAATCAGGCATTTTATCAAACTGTGTTGGCTAATTTTGGTGAAGGTGCAGAATCGGGTAATATGCAAAACACAAAATCCTTAGATACAAAAGGATCAAATGTAGCAGAAAATCAAACTGGTTGCAGAAGTGGTTCTCAAGAACAGGGTGTAGAATTAGTTCAACAAACTAATATTAAAAACAGCAGAGGCGGCACATTTTACGAAGCCGGCAGTTTTGGTACAAAACGTAGAATAGCAGAAAGCGTCCATGATACTATTATTAATTCTCCTCTAAACATGGTAACTGCTGAAATGGAAATCTGGGGTGATCCGTATTTTATTCCTACAGAACAAGGCAATTACAGTGCTGAACCTGCCGGTCCGAGTTTAACCCAAGACAGTACAATGAATTACATGCAGAACGAAGTATTATGCATAATAAATTTTAGAACACCCTTGGATTATAAAATTAATGGGTTTGTAATGAACATGCCGGAATTAGTAAAACCTTTTAGCGGTGTGTTTCAGATTTGGGCAGTTACTAACAAATTTTCAGAAGGACAATTTACTCAGACACTTAAACTAATAAGAAGACAAAATCAAACCAATACACCTACAAATAACCAAGGTGCAGTTGTGCCAAGCAATAAAGAAAATTCTCAGAAAACTTCAGGATCACCTGGACAAGTTGGTGGAAATCAAGGTGCAACTCGCTCAGGTGATCTTGGTGATGGCTTGCGCGGCGAACCAGCAACTTCAACTGGTATAACTACACCTGAAATTACTGTAACAACACTTCCTGGACAAAATACTGGTACACCTTTGACAATTCCTGCCGCAGGAGCTGGATCTTTATTGCCACCTCGGCCTATTGAGCAAATAGTAAATGGTACCAATGCTGCATTAGATAGAATTACGCAAACACCAGCTGGCCGCCCGCCGGTGGGCACAATTTCTGCGCCTGAAGTTGATCTCCCTAATGTAGATCTAGGAGGAAGAACAAGAATCAACACAGAAACTGGTAGACTAGAGTCAGGATTCTAACAGTAAACTTTAAAAGTATCTAAGTACTAAAAGGAAAAGAAATGAGCAATTACGAAATTAATCAACAAGATTATGCAATTCTAAACTTCATTGCTTCTAAAGAATCAAAAGGACAATACAGTATAGTATATCCTAGTACTGTTCGACCTGAAATAATAGAATATACTATTAACATGATTTTAGATTTGCAAAATGAAATGGTCAAAAGTTCATTGGCTACTGAATATTCACGAGCTTCATCAGTGGGTAGATATCAGTTAATTAAAGACCAAGTAAAATCTGCGGCAGATTCGATAGGATTAGACAAAGAATTAACAAAATTTTCTAAAGATATTCAAGACGCAATGTGTATACAACTTATAAAAGATACATGCGACTATGAAAAATGGCTTTTAGAAGAAATAGAAACTGAAATATTTCAGTTTAAATTAGCAGGGCAATTTGAAAGTATTCCATTATCTTGTTCTCAAAATGATGACACAAAGCGTTTAGGAAGAATTGGAAGTCTAGAAGCACAGCATGATTGTGATACAACAACTGATGAGTTAGATGATATAAGATCTATGGATCCAGGCGCACCTGTAAAAATACCCATCCAAATTAACACAACATCTGGAGTAAGTCCTGCTGAAGGAAATACACTCAAAAGAATAGCTGAAAATGCCACTGCTGGAACTGTAGTGACCGGCGGTCACTCTGGATTCTCGCAAAATACTGTTACTCTACCTTCTGTTGATAATCCTTACCAATATGAACCGGTAGATCCGTTTGATGATAGATATGATTTTAGAACAGGCAAGAAAGTTATTGATATAGGAATCAACGGCACAAGTGCTGCTACTAATCAATCAACTCCGGGATCAGTTAGTACAAATGATACTCCTTCACAGCAGGTTAAACAGCCTCCTCCTACACAAGGACCAGACGATGGATCTAGACAAAGTACACCAGAACTTACACAAGGCGATGATATTTTGTTTCAGCAACCACTTACAGCATCTGGTTCACAAGCTGGAAGTCAACCTTTACCTACTAATAACGCAACAATAAATATTTCTTCAGACGGTACTGTATTAAATCCAGAAGCCGATCCTGAATTTGCAGCACTACAAGATGAATATTTGGCAAGAGCTAGAAGAGTAACAGGTAGAACGCGATCAACCTAAAAGTTTAAAATCGAGCAAGATAAAAATGTATGAATACACTAGATCAGCACTGAAAGACGGTAACCTAGGACACAACGGTCCCTATGAAGCTATGGTAATCAGTCACCTTGATAGATATTACCAAGGCACACTGTTGGTAGAACTTATACGACATTACGGTTCTTCAAATGTAGGTCGTAGAAGTGGCCAGCTTATGGCAGTGAGGTATGTTTCTCCATTCTACGGTGTTACACCCTATGACGGTCTCAACGAAAATGACGGTTATCAAAATACTCAAAAAAGCTACGGATTTTGGGCAGTGCCGCCTGATTTTGGAACTAGAGTTCTTGTGATTTTTGCTGAATCCAGTGGGCCTTACGGTTATTGGATAGGCTGTATTCAAGATCCCGGTATGAATTTTATGACTCCGGGAGGAGTTGCTACTAGCACTATTTTAACAACCGACGGTACACCTGAAGAATTACAAGGTAAAAAATTACCTGTTGGTGAATATAACAAGCTGATTGAAACAGGCGAAGCTGTTGATCCTACACTGTTTAAAAAGCCCTATAACAAAGATTTTACTGAAGTTATGCAGGTTCAAGGACTGCTAAACGATGAAATTAGAGGTACTACAACTTCAAGTGCTAGAAGAGAAATACCATCTATGGTATTTGGTATTTCTACACCCGGACCGTTGGATAAAAGAAAAGGACATTCTAAAGCAAAATACGGTGCCGCAGAAGAAGAAGCTGAAATACCTTTTAATAGACTAGGCGGATCTAGTTTTGTTATGGACGACGGCGACGATAAATTTGTGCGTGCTACTCACGCAGAAGACGGCCCGCCTATCTATCTCAACAGAGAAGCAGGCGAGCAAGGCGGCGACGAAACAATACCTCAAAATGAATTAGTAAGACTGCGCACTAGAACCGGGCATCAAATATTAATGCACAATTCTGAAGATTTAATTTACATTGCAAATTCACGTGGTACTGCTTGGTTAGAATTTACGTCAGACGGAAAAATTGATGTTTATGCCTATGACAGTATTTCTCTACACACTGACAATGATTTTAATCTCAGTGCTGAACGTGACATTAATATGGAAGCTGGTAGAAATGTTAATATTGCTGCCAGTGACAGATGGAGTGATTACAAAAAAGTAGAGCAGGGAAAATCCAGCGGAGTTGTTAGAGTTGAAGGCAGAAACAGTACTGACTTATATTCTGTAGAAAGCATAACTTTTGAAACTGAGAGAAATTTTGAAATAAAATCAAACAGTGACATTGTATTCTCTGCTTCTCAAAATATCCATTTAAATTCACAAGGTCATATCTACGAAACTGCGGAAAATGCTATTCATCAATCTGCAGGACATAGCATTTATAGATATTCAAAAAGCAATATTAATGACAAAGCAGAAGGTATAATGTTTCAAACAGCAGACGGTTCTATCTATAGAAAAAGTCTTTCAGAAAGCATTTATGATCAGTCAAACTTAGAACATCACACTTATGCAGGAACAGATATATTTAGAAAAAGTTTAGCATCTATTCATGACAATTCAGAAACATCTATATTTCGATCTGCACTTGTAGATATACATGATAAAGCAGATTCTAAAATATTTAACGATGCAGGCTTGGGTATTAATAATACATCAGGTTTAGATATACGCAATGATGTAGACGGAAACTTTTTTATAAAAGCAGGTGCAAATCTTGCATTTGACGGATCAAACATACATTTAAACAGTGGTTTATCGTTAGCAGGCGAACCTGCTGTTCCGTCGTTAGTAGCAACTCCTGCAATTGGTGCAAGAAAAGCCACTGGAGCAAACAGTTCTAGCGGAGTAACACCTATGTTGAATTCGCATACTGTTCCGTATGTAATGCCAGGATCAGGCGAAATATTATCTATGAAAACCAGTATACCAAGAGTGCCGCAACACGAGCCGTGGCCGCACCACGAAAACCTTAATCCATTGGCATTTAAAAAGAATGAAACTGATATTGAATATCTAGGAAGATTGCCCAGTGCAGACAGAATTCTCACACCTGATACCTTTGCTAAAGGTCAAGCCGGTATAAAATCCAGTGTAAGAATCGGCGGCAGCGGCGGCAATATAGATACAGGAACTGAAGGAAGTTATGGCAATGACGGAGATGTTATTGGGGGAGATTTCAACGGAAGTCCAGGTGCAATAGGCGAACCTGGATCAGGATCAATACCTGCTGAGGTTGCAAATATTATTGCTCCGCCTAGTCAAAATGCATCGAGCAATGTACCGGGAACATTACCTAGCAACGTAAGATCTTTGGCTCCTAATCCTAGACAGAATATACTTGACAGTATAAGCATAGCTGCAAAGACTGTAGTCCCTAATGGAGAAGTGCAAATAATTGAAGGCGGCGGAGCGAACAATAGAGCAGCAGGAACAGTAAACCATATTTACGGACATGCAGCAGATATTGTTATAGTAGTAAATGATCAGATAATTAAAACTTTTGACAATCCTTTATTATTCACAAGATTAGCAGAAGAATTGATTGTAAATGCCAATGCTCGAGGAGTAAGACCAGGTTTAGGTGCATATAATTATATGTCAACTAAAGATGGAAAGCCTTATCGAAAAGGCTTCCTACATTATGACGAATCTCCATGGCGTCAAAGACCGCTTACTTCTACAGACAGATGCGGTACATGGGGTTCATTTAGCAGTATAGTAAGAAATGCCGAAACCAATGTTATTAATGGTCGACGTACGGCGCTAGATAAAGAAACAGAAAAACTAGTCGGCAATCCAAAATCTGAGTTTCCTTCTGCAAATACAAATGACGGAAATGCAGGTACAACTGCTGCTCAAGACGAAGGTGGCCCAGGCACAGACGACACACCACCACCGCCTCAAGCCCCGCCGCCCTCAGAGGAATATCCGTTTGTGCACCCTGAAGACAGAGCCGAGTTTGGCGATATTTGGACATTTGATACTGCTGATAGAATGATTGAATATAAAAATAACGCAATTTCACCTTTCTACTTTCCGGGCAATGATTTTGATGTTATATTAACAAGAGATAATGACGACGGCGGCAGAATTACACTATGGGTATGGAACAGCGATGGCGCAGGCTTTTGGCAGCCTCTTACTATATCCGGTTATGAAGCTATCCTAGGAGAAAGTCAAACTTTTCTATATGAATACGAAAGTATACCTAGAGAACCTTGATTTTATAAGATAAATACGTTATGAGCACATTAGAAAAAAATCTATACAAACGAGTATCAGTTAACTCAGAAACACGTCGAGCAAATGTAGGACGTGCTTATCGCGGTTTTTCCACTGTGAGCGAAAACACAGAAAATTTTGCTTTATACGATTTTGAATTGATCAAGCAAGACATTATTAATCACTTTCATATTCGTCAAGGTGAAAAACTCAGTGATCCTACTTTTGGAACTATTATTTGGGATGTGCTTTTTGAACCCTTTACAAACGCAGTAAAGTCTGCTATAATAGAAAATGTTACCAAAATCTGCAACTATGACAAGCGAGTAAGAGTAGAGGAAATTCTAGTTGATACCTACGAAAATGGCATTGAAATTGCCTGCACACTTTCGTATCTTCCCTATAATATTTCAGAACAAATGCTGTTTAGATTTGATCAAAATTCTGTAACGCAATAATATACGCAGTTTTCAATTTGTGATAAATATCACATATAACAAGGAAACTAAGTATGTCATCAACAGACAGACAATCTAGGCTTTTAGCCACTGAAGACTGGAAAAGAGTATACCAATCATTTAGAAACGCAGATTTTCAAAGCTATGATTTTGACAATCTACGTAGAACAATGATCAACTATCTGCGTCAAAATTATCCTGAAGATTTTAATGATTATATTGAAAGTTCAGAATATCTTGCACTGATTGATCTTATTGCATTCCTAGGACAAAACCTCAGTTTCCGTGTTGACCTTAATGCAAGAGAAAACTTTCTAGAAACTGCCGAACGTAGAGAATCAGTATTACGTCTAGCAAGATTGATATCATACAATCCTCGTAGAAATCTCGCTGCTAATGGACTGTTGAAATTTGACACTGTGCGTACCACAGAGTCAGTAAGAGACAGCACTGGCAGAAATCTCGCAGGAGCAACCATTCGTTGGAACGATCAATCAAATACCAACTACTTTGAACAGTTTGTAAAAATTCTAAATGCAGCATTGCCTGTAAACAACACAGTCGGCAGACCGTTAGCTAGACAGTCTATCAGCAATGTAATTACAGAACAGTATAGATTCAGTGGTGCTAATGTCGATATTCCTGTCTATAAATTTGATAAATCTGTCGAAGGTGTTAGCACAAAGTTTGAAGTAGTAAGCACAGCAGTTTCCGGCGAAAATATTGTAGAAGAACCACCATTGCCTGGCAACTCACCTAGTTTTCTTTTTAGAGATGACAATCAAGGTGCTGGCAGTAACAATACGGGATTTTTTATGCATTTCCGTCAAGGTACTTTGGAAAATGGTGCATTTACTATTGAAAATCCTACACCGAATCAAACTGTTAACATTGATGCTGTTAACATCAACAACACTGATGTATGGCTTTACAATATAGATTCAAATGGTTTTGAAACAAATATTTGGAGTAAGCTTGAATCAGTTGAAGGTAATAATATAATCTACAACAGTTTATTTGAAAACAAAAGAAATACCTATGCAGTTTCTACTAGAATAGAAGATAGAATTAATCTTATTTTCAGTGATGGTGTATTTGGTAATTTGCCATCCGGCGGATTTAGAGTATATTACCGAACAAGTGATAATAGAAACATGGTAATATCTCCAGGCGATATACAAAACGTTTTGGTAGATATCCCGTACATCAGTCGTAGAAATACTGAAGAGATTCTTACTGTTGGTCTTAGCTTAAAGGAAGCAGTATCTAACAGCAGAACCACTGAAACCAATGCAGAAATCAAACAAAATGCACCTGCAACATACTACACACAGAATAGATTAATCACAGGTGAAGATTATAACATAGGTCCTCTCGGACTAAGCACAGACATTATCAAAGCAAAATCTGTAAATAGAATTGCCAGTGGTATTAGCAGAAACTTTGATCTCAAAGATCCTTCGGGTAAGTATTCTAAGACACAGCTTTTTGCCGATGACGGTGTTCTTTATAAAGAAGATTTTACTAAAAAAACTGAATTTACGTTTGCTAATCAGAGTGATATCGAAGGAGCAATTTTCAATATTGTAGAGCCTATAACTGCTTCTGACGAATTGAGAAATTTCTATTATGACAAATTTAACAGAACAGTTGCTACTGATCTAAATGCTGTATGGGAATCAGTTACTGATCAAACAAATCAAAACACTGGTAAGTTTACACAAGAAGGACAGCCTCTCAAAGTGGGAAGTTTTGTAAACAATGCTCTGCGTTTTATAGAACCTGATGCATTAGTTAAATTTGTTCCGCCTAGTGGTAAATTCTTTCTACCCGACGGTGGGCTTGCTGACAGTTTACAAACCAAAGGAGCAACTGAATACCGCTGGGTAAAAATAGCAGGTGTATTTGAAGATGGCACTGAAAATACACTAGATGGTTTTGGACCTATTACGATCAATGATCGT